>Ga0208160_1001190_pt1 | contig 11247 bp, 22 predicted proteins | sample CB_VirMetaG_FD_184536 | JGI IMG/M metagenome (GOLD analysis project Ga0208160, IMG submission 184536) | Freshwater to marine saline gradient viral communities from Chesapeake Bay - CB_1504_1 Viral MetaG (SPAdes) (version 4) | ecosystem: Environmental > Aquatic > Marine > Coastal | place: USA... | reverse complement strand
AATATGACGTCTTAGCGACGAAGCCATTGACAGCTACCGGCAATTTTTTGGATCAGCAGAATAATGCCATTCAGCGTGCACGGATCAAAACGATCTATGCAATTAACGGGGCAAGCGCCGGTTCTGTCGTAATCCGCGAGGGCGGCGCTTCCGGCAAAATTCTCGCCACGATCAATACGGCAGCTAGCGGTACTGCGGGTTACACGATCATTCCGATGCCGGGTGAGGGCATCCTGTGTGAGTCAGGTCTGCACGGGACTGTTACCGATACCACCTCGATGACGTTGATCTACGGGTGATCTATGGCAAAGACCCCGGCTTGGCAGCGGAAGGAAGGTAAAAACCCCAAAGGCGGTTTGAACGCCAAGGGGCGTGCCTCCTACAACAAAGCCAATCCGGGTAAACCCGGACTCAAAGCACCGCAACCAGAAGGTGGTGCACGCAGGGATTCGTTCTGCGCCCGGATGAAGGGTATGAAAAAGAAGCTAACTTCTGCCAAAACGGCGAATGATCCTAATTCACGCATAAACAAGTCGCTACGCGCATGGAAATGCTAAATGGAAATGATGTTATGGAACGTTGTGTTGAGCGCGATTGTGGGGGTCATGGTGTTCATGCTTAAGGGCAAGTTCGATGAACTTCAGCGTATCAGCATCCTGCTTAATCGAACGAGGGAGGAAGTCGCTCGTGATCACATCACTCGTGCAGAAGTCCGCCAAGATCTTGAAAAAATTCGTGAACACTTTGACAGCGGCTTTGACCGGCTTGAGAAGAAAATTGATGCGCTTGCACAAAGGAGGTAGTAAAAATGGCTAATCCATTTCAGGGTGACGACGAGGATCCGTTCTCAGGCGTCCGCAATAAAGAAGGCGATGTCAAACGAGCAGGGCTTGCCAAGAGCGCAAAGCTCTCTACTTTTGGAGCCGCATTTAACGCTGCTCGCAAAGCAGGCGACAAAACCTTCATGTTCAAGGGCAAGAAGTACACGACTGAGATGGCTAAGCCAAAGGCTCAGTCGGATACGGACATTATTACAAAAGGCGCCACAAAGCTGTACGAAGAGCGCAAGGGGCCTACTACAGCTGACCTTGATCGGATTGCAACAAAGCAACGTGAAGAAGACAAAGGCCCGAGCGAGGCCACCGTCAAGCGTTTAAGTGATGAAGATAGCAAACGGCGTTCTCAAGCCGGTGAGTTTGGATCGTTCAAAAAAGGTGGTCGTGTGAACGAGAACAAAGCAATGAAAAAGATGGGCCGTGGTCTGGCAAAAGCAGAAATGCAGAAGGTCGCTTCCAAAGTGGTCAAGGGCCACGAGAAGCGCATGCACGGTATGAAGTCTGGTGGTTCGGTGTCTGCTCGCGCAGACGGGTGCGCAGTCCGTGGTAAAACGAGAGGAACAATAGTATGAAGATGCCAATGAAAGCTAGCGGAATGGCTAAGATGACCAAAGCTGAGAAGCCTTCCAAAATGGGTAAAGTCAAAACCAGCCCCAAGCGTGACGGTGTTGCTGTGAAAGGCAAAACCCGAGGCAAGATGGTTGCCATGAAGGGCGGCGGTTCCTGCAAATGATGTCCTCACGCGGGATGGGCGCGATTCGCGCCTCCAAGATGCCAAAAGCCAAAACGGCTCGGCGCAAGGATGGCGATAAGTTCACCATTTTTAAAGATGGTGGCAAGGTCAAGTCCCGCGTAAATGAAGCTGGTGTGTACACCCAACCGGGTATGCGCAAGAGCTTGTTTGAGCGAATCAAAGCTGGTGGCAAGGGTGGTAATCCGGGGCAGTGGAGCGCCCGTAAAGCGCAGATGCTGGCTCAGCAGTACAAGGCCAAAGGTGGCGGCTATAAATCGTGATCCCAAAGCCGACATACAACCCGTTTACGGACGGGAATGTTTTTAAGTGGGTGCTAGGTGCAGCGCAGGCGTACCGCGAGTTAAAGAGGGTTGAGAACCATGCCACTAAAGAAGCCGCAACAGAGCTTAAAAGATTGGACCGCTCAGAAATGGCGTACAAAAAGTGGTAAACCGTCAACTCAGGGTCCAAACGCTACAGGCGAGAGGTATCTCCCAGCGTCGGCTATCAAGGCTTTGTCATCTTCTGAATACGCAGCAACAACAAGAGCAAAACGAGCAGGAAAGGCAGCAGGCAAGCAGTTCGTTAAGCAACCCAGTTCTATTGCAAAGAAAACCGCGAGGCACCGATAATGGCTGAGAAATGGATACAAAGCGCGATCAAGAAGCCCGGAGCATTACGGGCGCAATTGGGCGTTAAAAAAGGCGAAAAGATCCCCGCTGGCAAGCTGGCTGCTGCGGCTAAAAAGCCCGGTAAGTTGGGACAACGTGCCCGTCTGGCTCAAACACTGAAGAAAATGAAATGACAACTTCCGGCGCCGCAACATTTAATCTTGAACTCAAAGACATCGTCGAAGAGGCTTTCGAGCGTTGTGGCGCAGAACTGCGCACGGGCTATGACTTAAAAACGGCCCGTCGTTCAATGAACCTGTTGTTTGCGGATTGGGCCAACCGAGGCATCAACCTGTGGACGATTGAGCAGGGGCAGATCACGCTAGTGCAGGGGCAGGCCACTTATAACCTCCCGGTGGATACGGTCGATCTTTTAGAGCACGTCATCCGTACGCAGGCAGGCAGCGTCCCCAATCAAGCAGACCTGACCATTACGCGTATTAGTGTTTCTACCTATGCCACGATCCCAAACAAGCTGGCGCAGGGCAGACCCATTCAGGTGTGGATCAACCGGCAAAGCGGGGCTACAACCCCCACGGGCGTGAACGCACCAACAATCAACGTATGGCCCACCCCAGACAATGCCCAGACCTACACGTTCGTGTACTGGCGCATGCGCCGTATTCAGGACGCTGGTGAGGGTGGTACTAAAACTCAGGACATTCCGTTCAGGTTTCTCCCCTGCTTGGTGGCAGGGCTGTCGTACTACTTGTCGCTCAAAATCCCTGATGCTCTCCCCCGCCTGCCTGAGTTAAAAGCGCAGTATGACGAGGCGTGGGAGTTGGCGGCGGGTGAAGACCGCGAGAAGGCAGCAGACCGGCTTGTGCCCCGGCAGATGTACATAACTTGATATGGGCAACAGGTTCGCTTCTGGTCGAATTGCCATCGCGTCTTGCGATAGGTGTGGCTTTCAGTTCCAGTTAAAGCAGCTAAAAACGCTGGTCATCAAGACCAAAAACGTGAATTTGCTGGTCTGCCCCGAATGTTGGGAACCAGATCAGCCGCAGTTGCAGTTGGGTATGTACCCGGTTGATGACCCACAGGCTTTGAGAAACCCGAGGCCAGATACGACGTACATCACTGCGGGTACGACAGGGTTACAAATTGACCCCGGAAGTGGCCCATTGGGTAGCGGAGACCCCTCTGGCGGTAGTAGAATCATTCAATGGGGATGGGCACCGGTGGGTGGTAGCAGGCTTAATGACGACGGACTTACCCCCAATAATTTAGCGCTGGGCATATCGCTTGGCACTGTGACTGTAGCAGTAATTTAAGGAGTTAAACATGAGCGCCCCAGACAAATGCAATTTTTTCCCAGCCGAGACGAAAGATCCAATTGGCAAATACAAGCAGCCTGAGACCTACACAGGTGACACAGGCAACAACGGCTATCCGAACAACATCGCCAACACCCAGACCGTCAAAGTCCGTGGGTGCGGTGCTGCAACAAAAGGTTGCGGCGCTTCTACAAAGATGGGGTAAGTCGTGACGTACAACGAACTGTTTGAGACGATCAAAGGGTACACGGAGAATGACTTCCCAAATACCCAGTATGGCGACCCTACAGCCGCCAGCGTTAACTTTACGTCTAAAGAACAGCTTGATACGTTCATCAAACAGGCCGAGCAGCGGATCTACAACTCGGTTCAGTTCCCGTCCATCCGTAAGAATGTGACTGGATCGACGACATCCGGCAATAAGTACTTATCCAGCCCCGGTGACTTTCTTGCCGTCTACTCGATGGCGGTGATTGACGGTGATGGCAACTACGAGTATCTGCTCAACAAGGATGTGAACTTCATCCGGGCGGCATATCCGAACCCAAGTTCAACCGGACTGCCTCAATACTACGCGTTGTTTGGGCCGACAACCACGAACGACAACCCCCCGGCGGTGACAAATGAGTTATCTTTTATTCTCGGACCCACACCGGATGCCATCTACAGCGTTGAGCTTCATTATTACTATTATCCCGAGTCTATTGTTACTGCTGGGACTTCTTGGCTTGGTGATAACTTTGACTCCGTACTACTGTATGCGTCGCTACTTGAAGCTTATACGTACATGAAGGGTGAGGCCGACGTCATCGCCAACTACGAGAAGCGGTACAACGAGGCACTAATGCTGGCGAAGCGGCTTGGCGATGGTATGGAGCGCAGCGATGCCTACAGGTCTGGTCAGTTCCGTATGCCAAACCTCCCACAAAACAGCGGGGTGCGATAAGTGGCTTTCACGGGTAACTACACCTGCAACGTGTTTAAAAGCGGCTTGCTGGACGGGAACTTTGACTTCTCCGGCAATACGTTTCGGCTTGCGCTTTACACCAACTTAGCCACGTTGGATGCTTCTACAACCGCTTACACGGTAACAGGCGAGGCTTCAGGCGGTAACTATGTGGCAGGTGGGCAGGTGTTAACTCCAACGGTTTCCATATCCAGTGGGGTAGCCTTTGTGACCTTTAATAACGTATCATGGACTGGTGTTATTACTGCTCGGGGTGCTTTGATTTACAAGGCTGGGGACAACGGAGCAGTCTGTGTTTTAGATTTTGGATCTGATAAGACTTCAGTAACATCTTTTCAGGTTCAATTCCCAGCCGCAACAAGTACATCGGCAATTATTCGACTTTCGTAAAGGAGTTAAAAATGTTTAACGAAAAAGCATCATCTAGCGATGCCATTGGCTCGCAACTTGTTTTGGGCGGCGCAACTGAAAACGCTGCTCGTGGTGGCGGCGTTTTCCACTTCAAGTGCTACGACAAAGATGGCAACCTGAAATGGGAAGATAAAGCACCAAATAAAGTTGTTAACGTCGGCCTTAAAGACATGAACGACAAGTACTTCAGTGGTTCTGGTTACACTGCCACTTGGTTTCTTGGTCTGGTCAATAACAGTCCGTCACCTACTTATGCGGCGGGTGACACAATGTCGTCTCATGCTGGTTGGGTTGAGTCCGCAGCTTACACTCAAGCTACACGCCCAGCAGTAACTTTTGGCGCGGCTACAACGGCAGATCCGTCGGTGATTGATAACTCTGGTGCGGTTGACGTCTTTACCATGAACGCATCGGTGACGATTGCTGGAGCTTTTTTGACCAGCAACAGCACTAAAAGCGGAACAACTGGGACTTTGTTTTCCGTATCAACCTTCCAATCCCCCGGCGCTCGTACAGTCGTATCAGGTGATACGCTGAATGTGACTTACGAATTTAGTCTTGACGCTGCTTAAGGAGAAATAAATGGCTACCAAATTTGCTAAAGATCAGACTGTCAAGGTCAATGCGGTTTTACCTCAAGGCCCAGTGCAAAAGCTGCGGATGACCGAAGATGGTGAATTTTTCTACCTGATTCAGTGGGAGGACGCCAATGGCGATGTTCAAAGCCGTTGGTTTAAGGAAGAAGACCTAGAAGCAGTTTAATGTGTTCGGTTATGCAACCTTCTCTGAGGTACCGTTTGCCACCCTCCCGCAGGGTGGGGTTGTTTATTTTGTAACCGTCTCTGAATCTGCTACTGCTAGTGATGTTGTACGGGCGCTAGCAGATTTTTCTTCTCAAATATCGGAGTCTGCAACAGGCTCCGATTCCATTTCTGCAACGGCTATTTTTGTCGTTGTTATCCAAGAGTCCGCAACTGGGAGCGATGAGGTTTCTGCTGGGGCTTCTTTGGGTGGTCAGATTGACGAGTCCGCTACAGGGTCTGAAGAGTTTAGTAGCCTTGTGGATTTTGATTGCGTTATCCAAGAAACTGGACTTAATAGCAACCTTTCGCTCACTAGCACTTTTAAAGTAGGGTCGTTAAGTGCAGACTTTATAACGAGAACCCAAAATGCTGTGTTTGCTGGGTATGTACAGTTACCATCGTCGTTCACAAAAACTGAATGCCTATTTGAGCATGGCGGTACCGGGACTGGTACATGGCTTGGCGTGTCTAAAATTGATAGCGTTTATTACTTGCGGTTTAGATCAGGTAACGGCAACGCGGCTGTACAAACAAGCAACACAAACGCCGCTGTTCAAAATGTAGCCCTCAGTTCTATTCCTGAATTCGATGGTGGCGTACATTTCTTGGTCTGGGATATTCGGATCAACCCAGGCAGAATCCGGCTGTGGATAGATTCTGTTCTCTATATTGATGAAAGCACCACTGCTGGTGGGGCCCTATTAAATAACTTTTGGTCTGGTGGCGACATTGGTGGTTGGGGCGCCGGATATTCAAGTATTGCTGGCGATGTTACGAACACCGGAACAACGCAGTATCAGTCTGCGGCGGCTTTTTCTGGAACATTACACTCAGATTTGTTTGCGTATCAGAACCAATTAGTTGTAAGTAATGGTGGGGCTACTGGCTCAGATGAAGTTAGTGCTACAGCGGACTTTACTTCTCAAGTTGATGAATCTGCCACAGGTACGGATGAAGTTAGTGCTACAGCGGACTTTGCCTCCCAGATTGATGAGTCCGCTACTGGGTCTGACGAGGTTAATGCAAGCACTGATTTTGTATCTCAGATTGATGAGTCGGCGACTGGTACGGATGAGGTGTCATCAGGGGTTTCTTTAGGTAGTCAAATTGACGAGTCTGTCACTGGGTTGGATGAAGTTTCCGGGGCATTTGACTTTGGTGTAGCAATTGATGAGTCTGCCACGGCTTCTGACGAAGTATCTAGTGCGGTTGACTTCGCTGCTCAGATTGATGAAGCGGCTACTGGCGCGGATCAAGTTTCTTCTAACGCAAACTTCGCCTCTCAAATCGACGAATCCGCCACAGGCGTAGATGAAGTTTCTGCAACCGGCACGTTCCAAGATTTCATTGACGAGTCCGCAACCGGATCTGATGAAGTAACGGCAAGCGCATCTTTTAATGGTGCTGTAGATGAGGCGGCTGTTGGTTCAGATGAGGTCTCCAGTGCAGTTGATTTCGGTGTAGCGATTGATGAGTCGGCTACTGGAAGTGATGAGGTCTTCAGCGCCGTTGACTTCGCTGCCCAGATTGATGAGTCTGCTGCCGGTGTAGATGAAGTTAGCGCTGGGGCCGACCTTACTTCTCAGATTGACGAAGCAGCGACCGGAGCCGATGAGGTTTCCGGTACTGGATCATTCCAACATCTCATCCAAGAAACGGCGACTGGGTCGGATGAGGTGTCGGCTGCGGTAGTTTTTGTGGTTGTGGTCATTGAGTCTTCGACCGGGGCCGATGAAGTATCCAGCGCCGTTGACTTTACGGGTTTGGTACAGGAGTCCGGGCAGGGGCAGGACTCTGTTTCTGGGGCAGTTGACTTTAGTTCTCTAGTGCAGGAAACGGCTACCGGGGCTGACGAGGTTTCTGCGTCAAAAATAGCGAATAGTTCGGTTGCTGAAACTGTGACGGCTTCTGAGATCGCTTCTGCGCTGATCGCTTTCTTGTCAAATGTGTCGGAGTCTGCGTCTGGGGCCGATGAAGTATCGGCTACGGGGTCTTTCCAAGTATTTGTTGACGAGGTGGCCCAGGGTTCAGATCAGGTGTCGGCTATAGGTATCTTCCAGCACTTTATAAACGAATCCGCCTCCGGGCTGGATACCACCCGTGCTAACGCTGACTTTAAAGCCGTAATTCAAGAACTTGGCATAGCCTCGGACAGCCCACTGGCTAGATTTTTGTGGGAGTTGATTAATGACAGCCAATCTGTTATATGGCAGAATACACAAAGCGCTGGGGTTACGAGTTGGGCTGTAATCAACGTTTCTGAGAACACAACTTGGCAAGACGTTCCTACGGTAGATTAAGGAGTTAGCATGGCGTTTGTAGTCAAGGACAGGGTAAAAGAGACCACCACGACGACTGGTACGGGAACGCTTACGCTTGCCGGTGCTTCTACGGGATTTCAGTCTTTTTCGGTTATTGGCGACGGCAACAGCACTTACTACACCATCACCGACGGCACTAACTGGGAAGTTGGGATCGGGACATACACATCCTCTGGCACGACGCTGAGTCGGGACACGATTTTGGAATCCAGCAATGCTGGATCAGCAGTTAACTGGAGCGCAGGGTCAAAGGATGTCTTCGTAACTTACCCAGCAGAGCGGTCTGTCATGGCTGTTGGGGGTGGGGTGACTTCGGATACCGGTGCGGTGTACATCAATAAAACGACCATGAATCAGGACACCATATTAAACAGTGGTGAGAATGGACTGATTGTTGGGCCTTTTACGGTTGCTGGTGGCGTTTCATTTACGGTCACAAGCGGTCAACGCTACGTGGTTCTGTGAGGATAAATAATGTCTGACGTCGTCATTCAAGGAAACGCTTCAGGAACCGGTTCGGTAACGATTGAGTCGCCGAATACAAACTCGGACTACACGCTGACGCTCCCACAAGCGACCACAACTGTGGTTGGCACAGATGCTACTCAAACGCTGACGAACAAAACGCTGACAAGTCCTACACTAACTACGCCTAATATAGATTCTGCTCAATTTGCTACGGTTTCTGGTACCGCGCCCCTTTATGCCTGTCGTGCTTGGGTGAACTTTAACGGCACTGGCACTGTAGCGATTCGTGAAGATGGGAATGTGTCGAGCATTACAGATAACGGCTTGGGCGACTACACCGTGAACTTCACGACTGCGATGCCGGATGTGAACTATGCTTTTGCAGGAACTGCGGCGGCTAACTATACAAATACCCTGACTTGTTATCTTGGACAAGATTCAAACGACACGAGATCAACCACTCAATTAAATTTTGGCACTATCTACAACAATGCGGCGAGTGTTCAGAGAGACGATAGTCCTAATGTTAATATTTTAGTCTTCCGCTAATCAGGACTAACAAATGCCCTCATCAATAAATAGCACATCTTCAAGTCCCGGTGGATTAATTGCTTCCGGTGATACGGACAATGAGCTTGTCATTCAGACCGATGACACGACGGCTATTAGCATTGATGCGTCCCAGAACGTAACGATTGCCAACCAACTAACAGCAAATGATTTCTATGCATCCTCGGGTTTTTATACGAACCCGCAAACAATAACCGCCAACTACACTTTGGCGTCAACCAGCAACGCTATGAGCACGGGACCAATAACGGTAGATTCTGGGGTTACGGTGACTATTGATAGCGGTTCAAGATGGGTGGTGATCTGACATGGCTATCGTACTAGACGGCTCAGTAGGCATAAGCAGCATTGGAACGCTGACGGGGGTGACTTCGATTAGTTCTACGACTGCGGATACGCCAGTCATTCTTCAAGACTCTAGTTCCAACTCTAACACTTGCCGAGCATGGGTTAATTTCAACGGAACAAGCACAGTCGCCATCCGTGCTGATTTTAATGTGTCGAGTATTACTGATAATGGTACTGGCGACTATACAGTGAACTTCACGACTGCTATGCCTGATGCAAATTATTGTGGGACGAACTTGGGTAATACCGCAACGGGCTATCTTGTGCGCGGCGGTGATGACTTTACAGCAAGAACCACAAGTGCGTTTCGAGTTTTATGCTACAACCTAGCAGGTTCGGGTCAGGATAGTTCCATAGTCACGCTAGCCATTTTCCGCTAATCAGGAGAATATAAATTGTCAAAAATAGCACTATCTCCTAACGCAAGCGGAACGGGTACTTTTACTGTTGCAGCCCCGAATACCAATACCGACTACACGCTGACGCTGCCTGAAACAACTGGAACGCTGGCTCTCACAACCCAAGCAATCACACAAACAACTGGGTCAGCTCCGTACTATGGCGCAAGAGCATGGGTGCGCTTCAATGGTACTGGTACTGTAGCGATTCGTGAAGATGAGAATGTGTCGAGTATTACGGATAATGGCACAGGCGACTACACGGTGAATTTCACAAGTGCGTTAAGTGACGGGAATTACTCAATGCTGATGACCACTGTTGATAACACCAACGCCTGCAATTTTTCGGAAGCAACAATGGTGTCGTCCAGCGGGCGCATGTTAATAAGAAACCTCGCAAGCAATCCACAAGACCCATCAATTTGTTGTGTCGCCATCTTCCGCTAATCAGGAGAAAATATGTCAACTTTAGCGGCAAACAACATAACAGATGCGGCTGGGACTGGTGGGCCAACTCTAGCCAATGGTTTAACGATTGGAACCTCCCCTTTGGCGGCTCCGTCTGGTTCTGCACCTAGTTACACTTGCAGAGCATGGGTGAACTTCAATGGTACTAGTACTGTAGCGATTCGTGAAGATGGGAATGTGTCGAGTATTACGGACAACGGCACAGGTTCTTACACGGTTAATTTCACGACTGCGATGCCTGATGCGAATTACAGTGTTAATGTTACAGTCAGCAACGATGGATGGGTTGGGTCAACACGCCAGAATCTTGTGTCTCCTACAGTAAATGCTGTTGCTGTTGCGAGTTATACTGGAGCGGGCAGCGGATCAGATGCATCATTCGTAAATGTTGTTGTTTTCCGCTAATTTTTCAAGGAGCAAACTATGAATCAACGAATTATTTACCCCAACGACGAAGGCGGCGTGTCTGTCATCGTTCCTTCCCCCAACTGCGGTCTAACCATCGAGCAGATTGCGGCTAAAGATGTCCCCGAAGGAAAGCCATTTCAGATTGTTGATGTGGCAGACATCCCTAGCGACCGCACCTTCCGCAACGCCTGGACATACGAGGAGTAATCATGCCAATCGGACTCAACCTAAACAAAGCCAAAGACATTGCCCATGAGAAACGCAGGGCTGCTCGGTCTGCTGAATTTGCACCCTTGGACATCAAGGCAACCATCCCTGCTGAAGCAGCGGCGGCAGAGGCGGCAAGGCAAGCGGTGCGCGAGAAATACGCAACCATGCAAACCCAGATGGATGCCGCTCAAACTGCTGATGAACTCAAGGCGCTACTACCGGAGTAACAAATGTCATCAATAGCCGCAGGAACCACAACAGGAAGTGCTTTAGTATCCACTGGCGATACGACGGGCGAACTTGTTTTTAAAACAAACGGGACCACTACGGCACTTACGATTGACACAAGCCAGAACGT
>Ga0208160_1001187_pt1 | contig 11252 bp, 13 predicted proteins | sample CB_VirMetaG_FD_184536 | JGI IMG/M metagenome (GOLD analysis project Ga0208160, IMG submission 184536) | Freshwater to marine saline gradient viral communities from Chesapeake Bay - CB_1504_1 Viral MetaG (SPAdes) (version 4) | ecosystem: Environmental > Aquatic > Marine > Coastal | place: USA... | reverse complement strand
TACAATATCAAGTGCAGATGCTACAATTGCATCTGTATCCATTGATTCGTAATCTACATATAATTGAATTCTTGAAGCAGGAAAGTTTACTTGTTGAGAAATATTGTAATTTGTCCCCCCAGTAGTACTATATAGTTTATTGAATTTGTCAAATAAAGAGTTTGTCTGTAATTGACCTAAAGACTGGATTTGTTGTGAATCCGTTACTTTAAGTTGATTACCACCAACATTACGTATTACTACGTCTGTTGAGAATAATCTCTTTAGTTTACCAAATAATGAAGTATCTGCCATTTTATATATATATAATAAATATTAATTATCCTAATAACCAGGAAATGTCTTCTTTACCACCGTGTGGATTTTCCATTTCGTATGGATTTTTTATTTGTGAATTACCACTGTATATGTTTGGTGCCTGGTGATTAGTTGAATAAACACCTCCTAATGTAGCCCTAGCCATATCTACCCCTTGTTGTTGGAAACGTAATGCTGTGTCTCTTAAAAACATTCCAATACCAAACGCCATAACTAAATCATCGTTATAGCCGTTTTGTGCTTGTGCTTTACCATGTTTCCAAACAAATGTTCTTAATTCTTCTAATAGACGTTTTGAACGTATTGTAACCGCCTTTTCGTGAAGATACGAAACCATTTTGGAGATAACAAGTGGTCTTGTCTTCATTGATGTAGTAAAGCCAGGTACCATACCTTGTCCATTCTCGAAACGTGAAATATACTGATCAGCGTTGCCCATTCCTACGTCCATTTTAGGAGAGTAGTAAAGGTTGCGGTATCCTCTGTCTATTAGTTGTTGTATTACAGCCCATCCAATGTTTGCGTTTTCTACTACGAGTAAAGCATCATTGTATTCGGTGGCTATTGAGTATAGTACGTTACCGAAGTCTTTTGTTGATAATTGTTGTTTAAATTCGGCTACTTGTGTAGCTTCTTCGATATCAATTACGTGGAATGTGGAGTAATCTTGTCCATCGCCACGAGCGACATCAGCTACTACAACATATGTTTTTGTGTAATCGGGTATTTCCCATACCCATAAACTCCCATCTACTCCTCTACGCTCAACGGGTTCCTGTAGGAATGTTTTATCGTAGAAGTTAAGAATGTCTGGTTCGATTACAGTGTCCCCTGAAGTACTAAAATCGCAGTCACATTCTTGTGCTGCCATTCTATTTCCAAGGATAATATCTTGTTGGTCGCGCCAATCTTGTTCCCTTTCAGGGTGAACGGTCCATGGTAAACGAACGGGTATAAATGTATTTTCTCTTGCTTCGGCTTTAACCCATGTAGAATGGAACCAGTTACCTGTACCGTAAGGTGTAGATAATGCTATACACCCACCCCCAGTTGCTAATGTTTGTTGTGCTGAAGCGAATATCTCATCAATTCCATCAATAAAAGCTGCCTCATCTATTAGTAGCAAAGAAACTGCTTCTGAACGTCCAGCATCTGATGATGCTGATGTAGCTTTAATTTGTGACCCGTTTGCTAATCGTAGGGATAATTTGTTGTGTTCTGTGGTTTTAATCTGTAACCATTTGGGTAATTGGTCGTACGCGAATCGTACTTTGGTAACCATGTTTTTCGCAGTTTCCTGCTTAGTTGCGATACACAGCACGTTCTTATCCTTTTGAAATAACATCATCCATAGTGCATATGCTGAACACAATGTGGATATACCTAATTGGCGGGATTTGTTTATGATTAGATAGTCTTCGTTTTGCATGTGACGAAGAACTTGTTCTTGGAAGGGGTATAGGTTAAACTTGATTCTACCCTTTTGTGGGTTTTGAATCATGTAATATTTTTTCATGAAGTATACCGGATCTTGGGCACACTTGATGAATTCGGATTTTATTATTTCCTTTAAATTTTCTGCCATACTATTTGAGTAAAACTGCTATGCCGGCTGCTAATAACAATCCAGCTCCTCCCATAAGTTTACCTTTGAGTTTTGCTTTTTGTAAGTCAGTTTGAAGTTTTTTAGATAGTTCTTGTGACATTGCGAGTTGATCGCCTTTGACATTTAGTATGCTTTCGTAGTTGCTTATTTTAACACCAAGGTTAAATATAATACTATCCTTTAGAACTATTTTGTTTTCTAATAACCCTATTTTTGAATCTAAGATGGAGATTTGTTCTTTTGAACTATCTCCGATAATAAGATCTTTAATTACTAGCTTTGCTATTGGCTTTCGTAATTGAATCGATGACGTGTCTGTAACGCTCTGTGAAAAAACGCTCAAGCTCATCATCGCTAAAAAGATCGACAGAACTAACTTTTTCATTTGTTTTGATGTTTAGATTGTAGATTTTATTATCTTGCAAATCTATTTCTTTGTCTAAGTTTGTAATTTGAAGGTTTAATTCAAGTATATTATTATTTAAACCCTCGTTTTCACTATGTAAGGAATCGACCTTAGCCTCTAGTGCTTTTATTTTAGCATTGTATTCATCAACATACTCTTCCTTAGTATCTAAGAAAAAATACATTAAAACACTTATACCAATTATAAAAAGTAATACAAACCTATTTTTGTAAAGCATTTTATTATAGCTTAACGCCTTTTAATTTTTCGTAAGCATCTTTAGCTGCTCTATATGCTGGGGTTAAGTCCTTTAGTGCTGTTTTAGCCATTTCTTTAGCATTTTCATCACCAGCTTCTTTAAAGTCTTTAAGATTGCTCTGCATTTGAGCATTAATGTCTTGCCACTGTTTGATGACTTTATCTTGTTTACTTACAACCTTATTTAAGGATTTATCAACAACGGGGGTTGCATCTTCTCCTCCTGGGATCTCGAATTCGATATCTTCAGCATCTGCTTCGAAATCATTTTCTTCGGCTACTTTACCAGCACCGTCGAATTCTTCTTTATACAATTTTGTATGTTTCCAGTTTCTAATGCTAAAATTGTCTTGCATGATATAATATATTTTGTATATAAATATTACTATTTAATAAACCCAAGCATTTGTTCAATTCGTTCATTAGTTGTACCCTTTAACATATGTACATTTTTACATCTATGACCAAAACTTCTCAATATATGTGTTATAGAATCATCAATTAAAATTCTATAATTTGCATCAGTTTCTCTAATACCATTATCTTCTATATCAACACCTTCAGGAGAAACATAAAATATATAATCGTATTCACATAAAAAATTTCTAGCATATTCGCTAAAATATTCTTTATCTTTAAAATCAATTGATTTAGCATTTTCTGTAAACGCCATTACATCAACTACAGTTCTATCTGTAATAATATTGTCTTGAATTAACTCAGCACAACGCTCAGCTAAAAACACTGTTTGACCCTTTAATGTAGAATCAGTATTTAATGGAATACCTAAACCACTTAGATATTTACTACGCTCAGTAGCAAATTCATATCCTTTAAATTGCTCTAATTCTTTTAAAGCATTTACTAATGTAGTTTTACCTACACTCATTGTACCACATAAACCTATTTTCATAACTTATTTATTTAATAACCAACTACTAGATTGTATTTTGTCTCCTAAACCCTCTATTAAAGATACGCCAAGTGTTTCACATATCCCAGCCTCCGGTATAGAATTATTATTCTGATCACCACCATTTGCAAAAGCTAAATCGTATTCTTCTGAGAGTAATTTGTAAGCCATCTCAATTGTTTTGCATTGTGTTTTATCTTCGTCTATTGAAACCATAGCACCATCTACCATTTTAAGACTTTGTACTATCAATAAACGTTCAACTTCGTCTTGGAATTCTTTTGAACCCTTTAATTCTCTTTGCAAGTCCGAATTTACAATTACAAAAAGGTAATCACCTTGAGCCTTCGCTTTCGTGAAGAGCTCAAGATGTCCTTTGTGAATTGGGTTAAAGTATCCGGATACTATAACTGCCTTCTTTTTCATAATTACAAATTTAATAAATAATCATTAATATTGTTAGAGTACCAGATGGCTAAAACATATCTAGTTCCTTCTGTTACTTTTGTTACCCCATGTTCATACTCATTCCCATCAAACATAATAGTATCTCCTATATTGTTTTTAGAGGAGGAATTATCTAAAGTAAAAAATGTTTTTCCACCTTTATAGTTATTATTTAAATAAGTTATAGAAGTATATTTAGTACTCTCTCTAGTCTTATCAAAATGGGGATTTTGAGAAGTACCTTCGGGCCATTTACACACTTCTGCAATTTCAGGGAATAAAATAGAATTGGTGGTTTTTGAAGCTAATGAATTTAATAAACTTAAAGTTTGTAAAAACTCTTTATTTCTTACTAACCACGGAGATAAAGAATTAATTCTTCCACCCCAGTTTAATATAAATTCTTGAGGACATTTATTAGAATGAAGTATTAAATTATTACATACATGCTCAGGAACTAATTTGTCATAATATTGATATATCATATTAAAATCTTGATGTTACTTGAGGGTTTTTCTCTGGTGGAACGCCGTTACGATCTTGTCTAAACTCCATCCATTCTTCTTTTGTTCTTTGAATACCATATAGGTAGTATTCATCTTTTTGCTTCATTGCCTTTGGATAGCGAATTGCGGGTATATCCCAGCTATGAAGTTTGTTGTCGAAATAGGAGATTTTAACACCTTCAGGTGTTTTTAGATTTCTTGTTGCGTAATCTTCTTTAATTTTTGTCATAACTTTTATTTTAATTGAACCCCTAAATATACGAAGGGGCTTTCGCCCCTCCTACTACTTTCGTGTATTTCTTTTACTTCCTTTTAAGTAATTGTTTTCTTGTTCCAAATATTGAATCTTGACTTTTAGTGCTGATACCTCTGATGATAGTTCAGTTATTGTTTCTCGCATGAAGTCTTTTTCTTCGGATGATTGGATTAACAATGCTTCTAGTTTAGAGACACGTGATTGTAGATCTGAAATAAAGCGTTCGTTTGCCCTTTGTGGATTTTCAGCTCGGTGAGCCTTATATTTTAGTTTACTTTCATAAAACCTCCACGCTCCTACAGATCCAGCTGAAGAAACAATGGCTATGATTGTTGTAAATAAGTTGTCTTCCATTTCAAGGGTTTATACTATAATAAATATTAGTCAGCTTTTGTTGCTGCGTCGTATCTTTCTAAAACCTCGCTTCTTAAATCTAAAAACAACTTTATTTCATTTAGCTTTTTGCCAAAGAACGAATCCGAATCATAATTGAACAAAAAATATAAATCTATAGCCTCTAACAAGTCCGCAATTTCGTTATCCGATAATGTCTTCGGCAACGTAGATTCCTTGTGCTCCAGAAACTGTAATTCCTCTAGCTGAGAGAGCATCTCCGACGAAGTGGACGTTATCATATTTTGTAAGGCTTAAATTATTATAATTTACTAATGGTTCCGGTGATAAATATTTAACTTCTGGTATGTAAACTCCCCAATCGTTTTTAAGTGTTGGGAATACTTTTTTCATATCGTTGATGAAGTCTTCTATGTACTTGTAATACCCACCAAATTCTTCTTTCACTTCAGCATAATCGGCAGGTCCAATTTGTACCGCAGATACATTTTTGCCTTCAGATGTAGTTGATGGTTTACGTGTTGGGCTGTAATATAAACCAGTTGTTGTGTTTGTATCGTAGTTTATACCTTGTACTTTTTTAACTACGTTTCTTGACCAATCGAATGGATTTTCTATACCATTAATTTCCATCAAGATACCGAAGTTTGTCATGTTGTTTCTAAACTTCTCGTCTTTTTTAGCGTGACCATTGTACGTGTGATCGCCATATGTTTCTTCTACTGCTACATATGCTGCGTTGTTGTTTGTACAGAATGAACGTAGTGATACTCCCTCGTCTTCGAATTTTTTATACAATTTGAAATCGTAAGATACATCGATTAGTTTTTGGAAGTGTTCTTGTGGTGCCTCAAATCTTACACCAATTTGTACTGATTTTGGTTCAGTTGGTAAATCATATTTTTCTGCTAATTTTTTGCCAAAGTCGATACCTGATTTACCTACACCGAAGATAAGTTCATCATATTTGTCTCCAAATTCTCCACACATATACATTTGATTGTCAAAATCGATATCTGTGACTTTAGTTTCCCATAAGAACTCTACACCTTTAGATTCTAAGAAATCGAACCAATTTTTACCTATTTCATGTAAATAATCTGTACCTACGTGCCATACAGGAAACAAACGTAAACCAAAGTATGGTTTAATAAAATCTGGTTCAGCTATAGGATTTGAACATTGTACTTCTTCTGGTTTAGGGTGGAAACGTTTGAAATTTTCGATCACTTGATCCATCAACTCCATTGCTTTGTCCTCGCCTGTGTACTTTGATAATTGACCACCAATTGATGTGTGGTATGTTAATTTACCATCTGACCAACCACCAGCTCCTAAGAATCCGGTCATTACATCATCGTAAGGACGTCTGTATGGATCTTTTCCCATATCAATTATGGTGATTTTTCCATCAAAATTGTTGTCAACTAATTTTGTGGCAGCGTTTACGCCCGCTACTCCAGCTCCAATAATTACTACGTGTTTCGGCATTTGTTTTTCTTTTTAACCATTAAATATACGAATAAAGTGTGGCCCATCCAAAAGGTGGGCCACAGCTCCTATAATTTTTTTAATCGCGACAGGCTATGAATCTGTCTGTATGTTTATAAATATTATCCTATTTTCATTCTAAAGATGTTATTTAACCCCATAGAACTACTAATTTTAATATCCCCTGAATCTATTGCTGAATCGAGTTGATTGGCTGTAAATATTCTATAAGAGCCTGTTTTAGGGTTTCCTATCCATAAGTACTCCCATCCCTCTACTTCAGCATATAAATTTAACTGCGCTTTAAAGATATCTGTATTTAACCTTTTAGTGTCAGATAATGAATCCGCTGTAATGTATTCATCAATTTTTGAAGCACCTTCAGATGTAATATAAAAATCCTTTAATACATCTTTAGTAGCTTCCAAAGCTTTATTTTTATCAGCTCCCCCTTGAATAGCACGAGCTACATTTTGTAATAAAATAGAAGCTATTGCTGTATCTTTACCTGCTTGTCCAACATACACTTCATCTACTAAATCTCCAAAATTTTCTTCTATAGATTTTGCACCTCTATTAAACCCTGCTGTACTTAAAAGTCCTTTTTTCTGCCCCCATATTTTAGCATTATCTCCTTTTACTTCTATGTCTCCTCCACCTTTTAAACCTACATCACCTGTACCAGGATTATCTGTATCGTTAAGCATAAAAATAAGAAATTCTTCCATTTTCCCAACCCCAACAGCAGCTTCAGAAGCACCTGTTGTGTATTGGTAAAGCCAACTAACAAATTCATCCCCAAGAGATTGAAAGGCTTTTATATTATTTATATTACCCTCTTTAGGTAAATTATTAAAATTAGGTTTCTCAGATTTGATGTAATCTAATACTTCTTGTATATTGTTAGAATTTAAAGCTTTATTATATATAGCTTGAGCCGCCCTATCGCTCATTTTTTTAGATTGGGTGTAGTTAAAGAAATCTTCTTTATATTCTACACCAGCTATACTATTACGAATTGAAGATAATTGCTCTTCTGAATATTCACCTGATGTAATTAGATCAATAATCTGTTGTTTTAATTCGGCAGATTCTATAATTAAACCTTCCTTTAAAATTTTAAATTTAAGAACCGACTTTTTTTTTTCTTCGCTTTCTTTTAAAATTTTGAATTTAAGTGTAGGTGTTTTGGCCTTTACTATAGGATCTTTTTCTTTAGTTTCTGCCAATTCTTCTTCTCCACCTTCATCGCCTCCTTCAGCTGGTACTTCTTCTGTTTCTTCACCAGCGTTAGTGGTGTTTTCTTCTTCAGCATCAGGTCCTTGTGATCCTGGAGGTTTACCCATTGTAAGTAAATCTGCTATTGCTTTAATAGCGTATTCTTCTTCACCAAGGTTAAGTAAATAGTATTTTTTACCTGCGATTTTTGCTATGTAAGAATCTCTAGCATATATAAGGTAAAATTGTTGTCCGTTGTGTAGTAAGACTTTGAATGTAGTTGGCTTAGGTGCCATTACATATATGCCTGTAATGTAGTCTTCAAAGCTACTAGTCATTAAATCCTCTAAAGTACCTTGTAATGATGGATACTTTTGAAGTATGTATGCCATTGGGTCGTCTTCAAATTTAACGACCTTTTCGGCTTGGGTTTGGATAAAATCCTCTACCTCTTGTTCTAGTAGTTGTATGAATTGACTTTTGTTCATTAAAGGGCGTCTGATAGGTTAATTTCTCCTAAATAAGTAGATCGTGTACCTCCTTGTGGTTTGATTAAATCAGTGGCTGCTGCTTTTAATTTGTCTGGTGATGTATATACTTGTGTACCTTTTACTTCACCTGATTCGAGATCAACTACTTCATATTTTGCTCTACCGGGTTTACCTTTATAAGTAGGTTCTACTTTAACTAATCTAAATTCGTATTCGTCACTGTATCTAGAGTTGAGCTTTTCTGGCCATTCACCTTCAGCACCTTCTTTTAATCTGTCAATTTTAGGATTTGGTGTAACTTGATATAGTTCATATTCCAATCCTGAGAAGCGTATAGTTTGGTCTTCATCTGGGTATCCATCAAAGAATACTACATTTTCTACTTCTTCTGGTGTTTTGGCTGTTTTTATAATTTGGGTCATACCAGGGAATGCCTTGCTTTTCTTTAAAACTAACTCAGATGCTTTTTGTTCTGTTTCGGGTTTTAATCCTATTACTTTTGCTATAAAGTAGGGTTTCATTTGTTGATATGACCTTTGACCTGAAGTGATATCTTTCATTGAAAGTTCTTCGTTCATTTCAGTACCATATGCCATATAGTTGTCGAAGTTTTCTATAGCATTTGTAGCAAGTTGTAAAAGTTGGACTGCTTCAGTATCGTCTGATGCGTTTTGGGCAACCCATTTTTCCATTTTGACAATGGTACTCATAAGTGGGCCTACGATATCATCGTATTCGTATTCCATACCCATTTCTTCTTTCATGTCCTTTTCATCACTGCTTGGACCGAATGTTTTGTGAACGAGTTTATCTAGTTTAGTGTGGAATTTATCTTCTTGGTCAGCACTTAAATCTTCGTTTCTAGCAGCTAATTGGGCAAGTTGCTCTCTTTCAAAATCATCATCAGTATTTGTACCTAAATGCCCATCTCCATCTTCTCTATCATACTTTTCATCTAAGTCTTCGCTCATGTCTTTAGAAGCCTTGTATTGCTTGATAGCGTCTTTGATACTGCTGATAGATATGTCTCCGTGCTCGTCTCCTAAGATTTTAACTGCTTCAAGTGCTGTTTTACCAGCGCCAACTAAGGCAAGGAATGCTCCAAGCATCTCTGCCATTTCTCCTCCTACTGCTTCGTTTTTTGTAGCTTTTTTGATCGCTTGATCTTTAGCAGCCATGTAGTCATCAGAATCGATGTCTCCATCTCCATCTACGTCGCGTTTTTGTCCTTCTAACTTAGCGTATGCTCCTAAGTTGTTTTCGTTTATGAAGGTTCTTAAGTCAAAGTATGCCATTTGGGATATATTTTAATATAAATATTATTGTTTTTTGTTATTATCGACCTTTTTTATCTCTGATGAGGTTACTCGTGTTTGTGGACGTGTTTGAACCGGACGTCTTTGAACATCTGGTTGTGTATTCATTGTACGAGTACGAGTTGGGGTAGGTTGTCTTCTAATTTGAGGAGTAGGTTGAGTACGTACTGAAGTATTGTTTATTGCTCTTCTTCCTTCAATAACGTTTTCTATAACATTTACACTTACGCCCCTTGTTCTTAACCTTCTAACATCTCTGTCTAAGTTAGTAACTCTTGTTCTTTCTCTTCTAGGCTCTCTAATGTTAGAAACCGGCTGTACTTTCGGTCTAACATACGTGCTACGTACAACAGTAGGAATATTGTAAGCCCTGTCAATAAATGTCCACCTGTTAGCTGGGTATCTCCAATATTGGTTAGGTGTCCAGAAGTAGTTGTTGTATTGGAAAAAGTCAAAGTATGCCCAACTGTTCCCGTAGTTATTATTGTTGAACCATCCATAAGTTAGAGGTGCGTTTATGCTAAATAAGTTTGTGTTTAATACTTGTGGTTGAGCAAAACCAGTAAACTTAGCTCGATTTGAGACATGGTTTAATGTGGCAAACTCTAATTGTAGTGAACTACAAGATGTAAGTAGAATAGCGAATACGAATATTAGTTTTTTCATCTATTTGTCTTTGTTGATCTCGTCTCCAGCCTTTTTAGCAATTTTATATGCTTTGCTTCCTTTACGTGCAGGTTTTTCTCCACGTTCTTGTTTGGCACGAATGTTTGCCCATAAACCGGGTTTTTCTTCGTTTATACTGCTTGTTTTGATAATACGAACCACTTCTCCTCTGTCATCGTCTTCGATATGTGATACTTGATAGTCGAATATTTTTTCGCCATCTAATTCTGTTCCAAATTTGAACAAGTCTTGTTGGTCGCCTAGTACATCGATACGATCTACGTCTGTTCTAACGTCAAATTTTAAGTGAGGGTATTTGCGATCGAACATATCTGCAATTTTGTTTAGCACATCTGGTTGTTCGTTGACACCTACTTTATCATCAGATAATCCGTTGGCCCAATTTTTAATCAGTGTTTTGTATATTGCCTGATCTTCACCTTTTAACTCTCTAAAGGCTTTTAAATAAAATGATTTTAAATTACCAAACCATCTAGCAGCATCTGCTTTGTCTTCGTTTATAGTTTCTTCGTTAAATACACCAGCTATACCACCTTTAACCATCATATTGTAGAAAGATAAGCTACCTAAGGTAAACATATCTTTCATATGTTCTTCACCAAAGTTGTCTTCTAGAACTTTATATACAGCATCGGTCTGGTCCATATTAAGGCCTATAGGTACAGGTGCTGCTTCATCTAAGCCGGCTTTCTTTAAATCTTTAACATATTTTTCTCTACCTTTCTCTAAACCTTTAGTTAGGTCAGCAGGTTTGTCAGATTTTTTAGATTGGGGACGACCATATTTAGCAAGGTTAGTTGCTAAGGCGTACTTTAAACTTTCGTCTTCTTTTAAAAGCGCGTTAAATGCTTCTATTACTTTAGTCTTGTTCATTGATTAGAATTTTTAGACAACCATTGCCTTTTATTACTCTATGATATTTTCCTTCAGGTATAAAGATACAATCGTTTATTGGCTGAGGCAACTCGTTGTCGAATTGTATTTG
>Ga0208160_1001185_pt1 | contig 11262 bp, 14 predicted proteins | sample CB_VirMetaG_FD_184536 | JGI IMG/M metagenome (GOLD analysis project Ga0208160, IMG submission 184536) | Freshwater to marine saline gradient viral communities from Chesapeake Bay - CB_1504_1 Viral MetaG (SPAdes) (version 4) | ecosystem: Environmental > Aquatic > Marine > Coastal | place: USA... | reverse complement strand
TGTTTGACCGGCTGTAGTCGATAAGTATTGCACACCGGGCGTTAAACCCGTGACCGCTGTGTTGGGGCCTTCAAAGTACACGGTTGCAATGGCTGGTGCTGTGACGACTTCTAGCACATATCCGACCGCTGCTTTGCCAACGGTCGTTGCATCTGCTTTACGCACTTTTGCGGTGCCAGCGTCGTTATACACGTTAACTAAGTCACCAGCGGCCAAGCTTTCGGCCGATTCAATCAACGCGATATCCGCACCTAAACCGACTGGCATCATAGATTCGTCTAGTCGTCCAGACGCATCTAATGCCGCGACTTTCCCAGCATCTGGTGCACCCGTTGAAATATCGACGGAGTTGACAATGGTTGAATCTAAAACACCATTGGCATCTAAGGCCGGAATCTTGCCCTCGTCGGCCGCGCCTGCCGATGTTGCAATCGAGAGTTCTTCGGTAATTGTGCCCGCGTTGTTTTTTAAATACTTTCTTGCTGCCATAGTTATACCTGCTGAATTGCGATTTTAATATTAACCGCCATGCGATCTATCGCAATGGCGGTGCCTAGTTGTTGAATAAATCCGCTTGCGGGTACGGTTTGAGTCAATACGCCAGCTGCGCTTAAATAAATTGCCTCGTCGGGTGTAAGTCCCGATAGCCCAGTAATGTCACCTAGTGTTATCACCGAAGCTGAACCGCCTGCGCTAACGGCACCTGATGTGATGCCGATCACACGGTTAACGTGCGTTGCGTCTGTGTTATCCGCATAATACGCGAGGCCGTTTGTTGTAATCACCGCCCGATGTCCGCCTAAGTCTTGACCCGCTGTGATTGCCAGCGCAGCACCACCGGCAGGACCGGGTATGCCTTGCGGCCCCTGCGGCCCTACTAATCCGGCGGTGATGACCTCGACCGTCGTTTCTGAAAACTCAACGATCTGTCCGGTGTTATTAACAACCAGTGTTGTCATTACTGCGTAACTGACTGCACCAGAACAATCGTGCCGGACACTAGCGTATTCACTTTGCCGCTCGGTTCAGTGAGTTCGATATCATAGACATATTTACCTTTGCCTAGCGTCGCGGTTTGTTGATCGGTAACCAACACGCTTAAATTCGGTGATATATCGTCTAAGGTTATCCCGTTCATGTGGTTTAAACTGAGCAAAGCGGTTTCATCTGTCACACTGGATCTGATGTCCATTTTAGCGGTATAGCCGGTTAAGGGTACGACATCGCCTGCGCTATCTTTCCAAGTGAATACCATCTCCAGTGTGTCGCCTTCAAATTCTTCGTAATCGATATACGCGGTCGCTGATTTTATCTTTGTTGCCATGTTATACCTTTACAAATCCTGCACCTGTTAAATCGTCTTTATCCACCGTTGGCGTGCTGTCAGATAAATAATGAATATCAAATTCAAGCACAAACGCAATATCGTTGTTAGTGTCCACCGTGTCCCGTTCTAGCGTCGCTAAAATCATGCCGTCTGTTCTGACGGTTTTGCCCGGCATGCTCGCCGGTGTAATCGCAACGCTTTCGGTAATGTGATGCACATATTGCCCATTGACAGTAGCATCGGGAAGGGTTGTTACGTATTGAGTGTCAAAAGCATCATGCTCATAACCTTGCGCGTAATCCCAAGTAATAACCCATTTGACAAAGCCTGTCGGGGCGGCGGCATTAACTGCCCAATGGATGTGAAAGAAAAAATCAGAGCCTTCTACAAAATCATGCGGAAAATGAAATCGATAGGTGGCCATATTATCTGTTCCAGTCCCGTCGAATCCTAACTCGCGATGCGGGTCTTTAAAAATCCCAACGTCTGGGCTAGCAGCGCCTGAGGGTGTATAACCGCCGGTGGGCTTCAGGTCACGATAACCTGCCCTTCTGAGTAACAAATTTTCGGTTGTGTTGTCGGCTTTTTGCACCAATAGCTTGTGCGACGGATCGCTCAGTGGTGCGGTTGTAAAATCGTTGATGGTTTTGTTTGCCATTACTTGAGTCCTAAGTATTTTGCAACAGTTAACGCTCGTCTATCTGACCAGACCGCGTCCACAATTTTCGGTATATCTGATAAATAAAGCGGCCGGTCGCTTAGGCTAGTGATATAAGCATTATCAGCTAACAGGTCACCAAAAGCGTGTATCAGTCCGTCTGATGTGCTTGCTGATACATCTGCCGCGCTGGCAATCAGTGATCCATTTGCTTTGCGGATTAGCGCGACGCTGCCAATAATTTGCGTGTCATTGGCCTGTAGCGGATAACTCAGTTCGTTATTAATTGCTACGCTGGCGTTTACTTCTGCTGCATTAGCGTTTAAATCATACTCACGATTGCGCGTTATCGTGTCACTACTGCTCATGCTCGCCGCACGGGATTTTAAGTCACCTGACGCGTGGGTAATGCCATCTGATGTGCTTGCTGTTACCTGGGCAGGCAAAGCAATCAGTGATCCATTTGCTTTGCGGATTAGCGCGACGCTGCCAATAATTTGCGTATCATTGGCCTGTAGTGGATAACTCAGTTCGTTATTAATTGCTACGCTGGCGTTTATTTCTGCTGCATTAGCGTTTAAATCGACTGATGTTTTGCGCGTTATCGTGTCACTACTGCTCAAAGTTGCAGTAGCGGCTTGCAAATCGCCTGAGCTGTGGATGATTCCATCTGATGTGCTTGCTGCTATAGCCGCTGTGTTTGCTGCAAGCGTCCCGTGGGCTTTGCGTGTGATCGCAACAGCAGCCGTACCCTGGCAAGGATTGCCTTTTAATTTGCCTATAGTGGCATCATTAATCGATACGCTAGCGTTTAGTTCTGCCTTCGCTGCGTTTAAATCGACTGATATGCGTCGGGTAATCGTGTCGTTGCTGACAAGCAGTGCTGATCCGGCGTTCAGATCAGCCGATATTTTGCGAATGATTTGAGTATCACTCGCAACGTCAGCATCATTCGCGTTTAAATCACCTGATGCAATCCGAATGATATTTGTAACCGCTGCGACCGTCGCAGGGCCAGCATCCATTGAACCGAGTATGTTGCTGCCCCATTGTACGCGGGCAGCAACCTGTGCCTGTGGGTATTCATACCCGATGAGCAAATTACCGCTTTCATCGATAAGCTGATCGCCAATCTGATCTTGGATAAACGGCTTTGTAATTCCTAGCTCGCCGCTGACCTTGCGGATAATGCGCACGTTCGGCACAAAGTCAGCATCATTCGCGTTTAGCGTGCCTGAGCCGGTCGATGTTTTCGACAAACTGAAGTCAAAATCATTGGTGCGGATATAGCCGTCCGGGGCAAAAATAAAATCAGAAGTCGATATATACGACATGGCTAAATTGGTGTAATTGGGCCGTGAATAATGGGCTGAACCATCGATTCAACATAAGTCCAGGTTACTGATCCATCGCTGACCGTTCCAACGCTAGGCCAAGCAGGTTCGCTGCCTCCAGATGTGCCTGATGATGTGCAAATATAATAATAGGGATTTGCAGCATTATCTGTTGGGTAAATTCTGCTGTTCAGCGGATAGAACGTCGTCGCTGCCCATTTTGCACCGAAATCAGGGTACATAGTCACCATAACAGGCTCTAAAGTCGTTGTATCTAAACTATACGATGTGCCGCTGGCGATCGTGCTGCCAACATAAGTGCCGTCGCTGACTTTATGAGCGTGCGTTTTAAAGTTGCTGGCTGTTAGCGATTCAGTCAGTGATCCGGATACTGTTCCCGCATAATTTAAAAACTCTGTTGTCGGCGGGGTAAAGTTTCCTAAGTAGCGCACGCCTTTTGTGATGCGTAGCTCGTCAATATAACCATAATGTATTTCTGTCGGAGCAGGGGCGAAATACGTACCAATTGCCAGCTTGGTTCCCGGGTAATCTACGATATTGGCCGTTTGATTGCTGGTGACTTCAAGCACCCCATTTAAATACAACCCCCACGCAGTGCCACCTTTAACCACAGCAACATGATGCCAATTGCCCGTCGTCATTGCAGTCGTTGTTGTTAAATCAACCACTGTGCTGCCTGTTCCGTCATAACCCCAGAATCTAATCCGTCCATTGGTTTGTATCCGCATGCTGAAACCGTGACTGTTTTGATAACGGGTAGCAACGAGCGTCCGATTGTTTTGAAAGGAAACTGTATTACAAAACAGCTCAATCGTTAAGTTCTGGGTATAGTCTAAAACCAGCGGGGTTGTTAAATAATCAACCGAGGTCGGGAAAAAATAAGCACTGGCTCCGCCAAATTTACTTTGAGCCGTGTTTATCGCGACATTACCCGACGGTGTGATGGTTTGATTATAGATGCTCGAATCGGGAAACGACGTGCTGCCGTTTGCACCGTTCATGTGCAGCAGCAAGCTGACATCTTCAAAGCTGGTATCACCCGGCATATTTAAGCTGATGCGGTATAAGTTAAGGCGTCAATAGCGACACTATCGCCGGGTGCAATCAACGTGCTGGTTAATTCAATATCACCGCCGCCGCCGATCGCGGTTACTGTGCCTGATAAAATTACATTACCCGCTGTGGTCGGCTCGTCGTAGATAACAAACTTGGCAACCACACCGCCGGTCGCGTTGGTGTCTGTGATAATCGGGTTTGCAGTAGCTGTGCCGTTTACCGCATTGCCAAAGGCGGTCGCGTCAAAAGCCAGCGTTGCAACCTCAACATCTGCGGAGGTTTGAAATTCGATCCGGCCGTTTGCGCCGACGCCTGCGTCAATCGCGTCAACTACAAAATCTGCCAAGCCATTTCTGATTGTTGTTTCGTGTACTAATGCCATTTTAGTTTCCTTTAGGAATAACGCGGCCTTTGCCGCTCAATTTGCCGTTTTTGCTTGTTGCCATTGTTTATCTCAATATTTGTCAAAAAACCAGCCGAGTGCTGCTTCAACAGCAACCAGCGTTGACCAAATCATCTTAGCTTGATTGCGCAAGCTGCCCAGGCTCTCGTTTAAATCATTTTGCGTTGCATAGTTTTCTGACACGTGCTCTCTTAGTGAACTTTGTGCCTGGTTGATCTTTATCTCGGTGTCTTTAGGTATCGTCACTAAATCGCGCTTGATACTTTCGATACTGTCTGCTAAATCGTTCAACTTTGCCGCGTGAATCTTGCTTTCTTCCGATTCGCGCTGTGTGTGTTCTTTTAAATGCCCGTCAAGTGCATCGAGCTTGTCAAAAAGCCGTTGGGTTATGACGTTATTTTTAACTTCTTGCGTCTCGCGGTCGCTGAGCTTTTTTTCAATCTCTTCTAAACGAGACTTGAGTGAGTAAAAAGGCATTATTTTTGTTCCGATTTAATCCAAACGTCTAAACGCTGGAAAATAAGCCATCACGTCCTCGCTATTTTTTTTGATTTTTCAAACGATCGCATACCCGCCAAACCCAACAAGCCCAGCAGTATTTGCAACGTAATATCAGTATCGATAATCGGGAAATCACCGTCATAATCTAAAACCACGCGGGCTACAAATCGTAAAAAAGGCTCTAGCAAGGCGGCATACAATAAAGCCATACCGCAGATCCAGCCGATTGCCGGACGCCAACCGGAAACAAAAACATTCTGGTTTTTGGCTTCCATTTCATTGATTTTAAGCTGGCCGACTAAGAGCTTGTGCTCATAGTCCAGCTCGGCTTTAAGCTGCTCAATACGGCGCTTGTCCGCTTCTTCCGGGTTTGGCCAGATGCGATCAACAATGCCGTTGATGAGTCCACTAGTCGCTTCAACCGCTCCGATGACATCAAACATCGTAGCGCCCTGTTCTCATCTGCTCTGCCAATTCAACGGCACGATAACCCACTTGCACCGCCCACCGGCTATTCAACATTTGTTTAGCCGCTTCGTCATAATCGCGCTTTTCTAATGCAGCAATCATTTTTTTAAAAAGCAGCAGGTTATAAATGCCCAGGTTAAAGCACATGTTGATTAAAACATCTTGCCGTGGAATGTTAAGTTTGTTTGCGCATTCGATGTTTTTTTCCACATCCCAACGCGCCCGTGCGATGTCTTGCCTGAGCAATTCAAACGCTTCAGAACGACTGACGCCAACATCGTCTAAATTGCGACCATAGCCAATGGTCAACTTACCGGCTGAACACAAATAAGGCTTGGAGCGAAAACCTTCGTGTTTTTTGAGTTGCTCGGTAAGTTGGTCCATGATTTAGACTTACGCGGTTAATGTACCAGGACGACCGGTTAATTTAATCGCAATTGAAGTCACACCGTTTCCGGCAGATTCCCATGCAATCGCACCATCAACCACATCACCAGAGGCCGGAGTTGCTGCATTGTCGTCAAATTCTGACACGCTGGCATCCCAAACCACATATTCACCCTGGGCAATGACTGCGGCAGAAACTTTTGCAACCGTAAAAACGCCTTCAATTGCAACCGAGCCGGTTGAACCGTTAGCAATATCAACTAATGCAACCCCAATAATTGCATCACCGTTAGAACCGATAACCACGACATCACCCGATGAAATATCAGCACCGGCAGTGTATTGAATCGTGTTACCTTCTTGAACATAATTTGTTGCCATTTTTTTAATCCTCTTTTAAGGCCCGGTGATTAAACCGGGCTAAAATTTAATCTGCTAATTAAGCGCCTGGGTTTTTGTAAGCACCGCGCCAATCGACAGCGGCTACACCGTAATCCAGACGGACTTTCCATTGCAAACCGTCAACGTTAAAGCCTTCCATTGAATCCAGGAATGGCGCTTGTTCACCGTTTAAGAATGCCACTTCAAGCACTGGCGCATCCATAGCATCTGCAAACAGATACCATTCACCGCCGCTGATTCTTGGTGTATCTACGATGTCAGCAAACAATCCGCGAACCACGTTAGGTTTGCGCTGGTTTTTATTTGATTCGTCGTTATATTCGGTGGCGTTCACTTCACGAGCAGTTGAACCGGTTGCCATACCGCCGACAAACACAGACGGACGTAAATCCAGATAATCATTACCCGATACATCCGTTTGAATCGCCATCGCAATCCGCGCCGCTTCAACGGTAGCAATGGAAGGCGCTGCACCCGAACCGGCTAAGTTGCCATGTGAAGCATGGAATAAAGCAATGCCATCAGACATAGTTGGGTTTGTTGCCAACAGTGTATAAACATCAGCTTCGATCGTTCTGCGAGCTGCGCGGCCCAGCATATTAGCCAATCCCATGAACGCGCCTAAATCATCATTAATGATGGTTTGACGGGAGATGTTGATAATGTTGCCTTTGGTGCTGGCCGTGATGCTTTCTTTTTCACCGTCGGGAATGGATTTGTTTTGATATTCAGCCAACTCGCCTAAAGCGTCCAAGTTACCGAATGATCCGGTACGATAGCGGTTATGCGCTCTAAAATCCGTCACGCTACCGGTCGCACAAAAGCGGTTCCATGTATCTGGTGCGGTAGCGTAAGCATTTTGCAAAGTCTTGTGCATGGCGTTTTCCAGCAGGATCGGAAAATCGCTGGTTGATGTCGTGAATGCACGTTTTACTAATTCCAGTTCTGACATGCTTCGATGAGCCACACCCGCCCGATCCAAACACATTCTGGCCACTTCAGTTAAACGCATCCCGCGAAATTCATTACCGCCTTCCATTTTCTCAAAACCGGCTTTCGCTCTTAACGCCTGCACGCCTTGTTCAATGAATTTGTCTTTGCTGTCTGCACCCATTTCAATATGAGCCGTTTGCGTTGGTGCGGCTTCATCGCGTTTAGCCAGTTCTTCTAAAACTAAAGCGCGTACTTCATCAACGCTTTTGCCTTCGTCAATCATGCGCTGAGTGAATTTTGCATCCATTTTGCCGCGTGTCGCTGCCTGTGTAATATCGGCCACACGTTGACGCTCGGCTTTGATCGCATCAGTTCTGACTTGATCGACATCAATAACGGGAGCAGTTGTTTCAACTTCCGCCCGCTGTTCGGTTTCTTTTGCCATTTCGGTTTTCTCCTCTGTTGGCTGTTTCAAATCTGCCTTTTCAGAGCGCACCTGTGCGCCCGAATCAGCGGGAATCGTCACTAAGCTGATCTCCATCGGAGTCCAGCGTTTAGCAGTGTAAATCGGTAGTGATTCGTTATTGCTTTCAGTGATTTCGTAATTATCAACGCGATAACCGACGCTGATATTTCTCAAAATGCCATCTTTAACGTCGGCAATAATCGCTTTTACTTCTTCACGTTCTGAGAATCTGATTTTTGCTTTGCCTTCACCGTTTTCAACCCATGCGCGATCCACTACACCGATCACCGAGTTCAGTGAATACGCATCATGGTTGGATAACACCGGAGCGCCTGCGTTTAAGCGTTCAAAGTCGATGGCATCATTGCTGACTTCCAGTTGCTCCATGTAATAGCTATCACGCTCCCAATCGTAGCGTTTGACTTGTGAACCGGTTGTCCAGACAATTTCAACGCTTCTGTCTTTTTCGTCGTAAGTCGTCGGGGCAAAAGCGGCCCTTAGATTTAAATCTTGTTTATGTGTTTGTAGTGTCATTATTCGCTACCTGCTGCGGTGTTAAATTCTGATCAACACGAGGATCAGAATCTAAAATGATTTTAAATTTGTCGAGCATGGCATTGCTTTCGGCAATTTCTTTCATCACTTTGTCAGGGTTCATGCCTTGCGCTCTGAGTGCTTCTTGATATGACATCAGGCCAGCACGAACGGATTTAATAATGGCCGGAATTTCACGAGTCGGATCAACTAAGGTTTTGGCCGGTGGCGTCCATTCAAAACGCACCCGATTAGCACTCATGCCCGATTGCAATGCAGTATTGATAAATGCCTGGCCCACTTTTTCACACAGTAACGGGATGAGCATTTGCCATTGCCACTGATCAACATTGCGTAGCATTTCATTAGCGCCCATTCTTGCTGATGAGAAGTTAACCTGGGATAAATCTTGCGTCAGTGATTCGTAAGTGATGCCAATTCCTGCGGCAATGTCGCGTAAGGTTTCGCGTACAAATTCGTTAGGCGTGACGTTTGGCGGCTCTGAAAATTCAATCCGACGTCCGTTTTTTAATGCGTAAACCGTGCCGGGTTCCAGTTCTGGGAGTTCTTCAGCAATTTCGTCGATAGCGTCACCCGGCACATCGTCATAAACATACCCGGCAAACATGTTGGCTAATTGCTGACGTTTTAAAACCGCGTCTTGATAAATATCCAGCTCGCGGAGTTTCACCATAATGGGTGATAACCAGGGGATGCCTCTTGATTGTCCTGGCCGGTCTAATCTGAACACATGAATCACGCTATCAGCATCGATACGCGATGATGTAAACGTCATTGTTCCGACTGCCGCACCGGGATGGTTTTTGTACAACCAATACGCCACGATTCTACCGATCGGATCGTATTCAATACCGTTGATAATCTGGCCGCCATTCGGCAACGGGCCTGATTTGTTGCTATCTAAATAATCCGGCTCCAGCACTTGCAGTTGCAGCGGTACAATCAAGCCATCCTCTGGGCGTCGATAGCGCAAGCGAATCAAACACTCGCCCGATTCCACAACGCAACGCATCACTAAACGCTGCAAGCCATAAAAATCATGTCTGCCGTCAGCGTCGCATTGTCTGGATTCAGCCCACTGCTGCCAAACGTCGTCTAGTTTTTTATTGCCTTTGATCGCGCCGGTAATGCCAAAACCAACGACATGACTGGATATCGCTTGAACAATGCGGGCCGCGTGCGGGTTATTGCGTACTAAATCCCGCGAACGGTTGCGAATGACGGATAATGATTGATTGGAGGCGTTGGCGTCGGTGCCGTAGGTGTTCCAGCCGGATAAACGATTGCTGCGCGATGCAGAATCATAATTGCGTTTTTTAGGCTCTGGTTTTGATTTAAAAGGCCACATTTAAAGCCCCTTTGATGTCACAAATGTGATTTTACCGCCTCGGTTTGTTGGTGCGGATACATTTAAGCCGAGTTCTGAGCGCATCTGATTGCGAAGACGCAACATTTCATCAAGCGAGTGATAAGTAACGCGCCGGTCGTTGTATTGCACGGACAAAGCGCCTTGTGCAATTGCGGTTTCTAGTGCGGTGAGTTGATCTGAAGTGAATGCCATGCTGATAGCATCAGCGATTTGCAGTGTAAAAATCTAGGCTGATTTTGTCAGCTGTCTAATATTCGATAAATCGTTCGTTCAGATAATTGATAACGCCTGGAAAGCTGTCCGACATTAGCACCGTTTTTGTAAAGTTCTTTTATTTCCCGATTGCGTCGTTCGTAATCATTAGCCGGCATGTTCATGCGTTCACCACCGAACGCTTTAATCAGCGCAAAAACAACATCATCGGTTTTTTTTGGGTTGTCGATGACTTCGTTAACCACTCGCTTCATTTCTTTGATTATGCTCATCTCAAATAGCTGCTCACTCGTTTAGTTGCTTTTTTGGTTTGCACTTGCTTTGATTGATAGCGCACCTGCCGATAATGCGTGATGAGCTTATGAGCCGCCAGCGCATAAACCCGGCAATCCAGCGCTTCGTTTCGCGGTCTGGTTTTAACCCATTCTCGGATTGGAAAACCGCGTTGATAACGTGTCGTCAGTTTTTCAGCGGTTAATTGCGCGAACCATTCGGCATCGCGGTCAATAGGAAAGTGCATGTATCCCGGCCCTGGTACCGTAATTTGCAAACGCCGGTGGATCATTATTTTTGCTTCATCAACCCCGATCAATTCAGGCTTGTATTTACCTGCTTTGGTGTTAATAATGCGTCGCCTGCGCTTCATATCATCTTCAACAATCGGCCTTGCGCCACTGACACCTTTGCCGGCATGGATAAAACTGGCTTTGCAGATGCGCACAAATTCATAAACTTTTTTGGGCAGATAACCGGAATCGATAACAGCGCAGCTGATCGGCATTTTGCCATCGTCGCCATAATCAAATTCAGTAAAAATAATTTCACGCAAATCTTCCCAAACTTCAGGGCCGGTTGGATCACCAATTAAAATCTGATAGTCAATACTCCAGCTTTCTTCATTTTCACCCCAGCCCACAATTTCTAATTCAATGCGATCCTGCTGAACGTCAGCGCCAAGCGTTAAACACTGAACCGGTTTAGGCACGACAGCGCTGTATTTCTCCCGTCGGTTCATGAGTAACTCAGGGTCTGATTGTTCGCCTTGTTCCTCCCATGTTTCACCGAGCGATGTATTCACAAATGTTTTAAGCATTTCTGGTGAATCTTTTGCGCGTAAGAAATCGCTGACGATTTCTGATAATTTGCGCCAGGGCGAATAAAGTTCGTTT
>Ga0208160_1001181_pt1 | contig 11276 bp, 5 predicted proteins | sample CB_VirMetaG_FD_184536 | JGI IMG/M metagenome (GOLD analysis project Ga0208160, IMG submission 184536) | Freshwater to marine saline gradient viral communities from Chesapeake Bay - CB_1504_1 Viral MetaG (SPAdes) (version 4) | ecosystem: Environmental > Aquatic > Marine > Coastal | place: USA... | reverse complement strand
AACTGAACTAGGAATCTCACAATTTTCGGATGGAGCGCTAAGACTTTCAGCGCAAATGAAAGTTTTAGGTTTGGACAACAAACAAGCCATGAAGCTCATGAGGTTCAACACACAAGGACTTGGTTCCTCAAGTGACTCCTCAGCTAAACTGGTCGATACTTTAATAAGCACAGCGGCAGCTAATAAGGATTCAATTAGTGGCTTGGTAGATGCTATCGCCAGCATGAAAGATGCTCTAATCGGAACATCAGTAGAACTTGGTCCGAAAGCAGCTGAAAACGCTCAGAAGATCGCGGCTATGATGAGTCAGGGTAATTCTGAGCTACAACAAGTAGCCTCCAAGTTTGTTACATCATTCCTTACTGGAACTGAAGGATTCCAGAAAGCTGCTAGATTAGGTGTTACATTTACTGGAGAAGAATCTCTAGATGAGATGGCTGTTAAGTTTGAACAGCTTTTAGGAGCAATTCAACAGCTTGATCCTGGAGGACAAGCAGGAAGCCAGTACACTTTACAAGCTTTCGAAAAACAATTTGGCCTTTCGAGACAAGATTTCTATCTACAGAGGCAGATAGGAACAACACTCAACGATCTACACAAAACAAATACAGAACAACTGGCGGCTGACGTTGGGAAAATATCTATTGACCAAGCGTATCAAAACGCTACCTATGCCACTCAATCACTTGGTTTAGTGGCCGCTGAAAACGCTGCGAAGGGGATAGCCGCAGTAGCTGATTGGATTGGTCCTTGGGGAACTGCCGTACTTGGTCTTTTAGGGTCAATGCTGGCTTTTATGGGTATCGGCGGAATCGGTAATATTCTTAGCGGAGGTTTTAGAAAAATTGGAGGTGGTATAGGAAAAGTAGGAGGCCTTTTAAAAAGAGGTTTTGGTATAATAAAAAATAGTTTGAAATGGTTGGGTGGAAAATTATTAAAAGGTTTTAGCAAACTAAGCCCTGTCAAAAAGGTCGCGGGTAAAGCTGCCGCTAGAGCTGGAGCGAAGGCAGCAGGAAAAACAATCTTCAAAAGTTTCCTTAAAAAAATTCCGGTAGTTGGCGCTGTAGCCGGACTTGGTTTTGCTGCTGCTAGGGCAATGAAAGGTGACTGGAAAGGTGCGATGGGCGAAGCCGCCTCTGGACTATTAAGCACGATACCTGGCGTTGGAACAGCCGCTTCTCTTGCAGTTGATGCAGCTCTCGCAGCAAGAGATGTAAGTAAAGCAGGACAAGAAGCCAAAGAAGAAGCGAAAAAAGCCAGTAAACCAGACAAAAATGCTTCTAGGGAAGAAAGGTACAGACAAGATATGTTGACCTTTGAGGAAATGAGCTACGAGCAAGGACAAAAATCCTTACAAGTTCAACAAGAAACAGCCGAAGCCACAAAAAGTATTGAACAGCTAAATAGGGAAGCTAGAGAAAGACCTACAAGTAGAGGTCCAGAAGCAGCTATAGTAGAAAGACTAAACGAACAAATCCTAGGAGTCAATAAACTTATCGCATTAACACAAGATGGAAACTCAGCTAGGGAAAAGGGTATTGACGCTACTCGCGAAGCAGCAACAAACTTTAATGTCACACTACCAGAACTACCACTTTCTGTAAGAGGATAATATGTCACTAAAACAAACAAAACAAGATATACAGCGAATGCAGATAAATCAAGCCATCGAAAAAAGAGCTGGTTTGAGATTCAGATACGCTCCTTATGGAGAAGTTCCTGTGGAGACTATTAGATGGCTACCTTTTACTGAAAACCCTACAATATCAGAATCCCGTAAAGCCAACTATGCTTCAAAGAAAATATTTCTTAGAAATGAACCAGTAAGACTTTACACCGGAAGTGAAGCTAGAAAATTCAAAGTAGAATTTCACTATACTCTTATTCACTTAGCTTCAATGATTCCAACAAAAGAACTACTAAGGATTTTTGGAAAGGATCCTGAGTTTCATATGGAGTTTACAGAACTTTCTAGATATTTGGATTACATATTATCACGCGACTTGAGCCAGAAAAGTTTTCATACTCCTAATCTTCAAAAACCGGAAGCTCCCGCATACACACTACAAGGTCTTAGTGAGCTAAAAAGTTATACAAAAACTTTTGTGGATCTGAGAAACGAATTATCGGACAGATTATCAGATGGATCAGAAGGTCCATTTGGTCCAGTGCCAGGAAACCCTGAATCTATTTTCAATGCTTTTCTTGTACATTTAATGAGAACAGGAAAAAAATGGAAGTACATAAGCTCGTTGCTTCAATATGCAATCAATCACGTTAGAAATACCGTAATATCAACACACCAAACGCCCGTAAAAGGACCACCAATTGTTGAATTGAAATGGGGGGCTATGTACGACTTCGTTCCTTGCGTAGTTACGGATTACCAAATAACTACTGAAGAAAACGCCGGATACGACACAAAATCTTTGTATCCCCAAAGACTTAAAATATCACTTTCAATGGAAGAGATGAGGGCTGTACACGGAAATCTTCACGGGGATCCTAAAGTTTCTGGAGTACTGCCTGGGTGGGATAATATTTTGGATTTTCACACACATCCAGACGATAGAAGCTACATATTCCCAACTCACGACGGAACCAATACTAAAGAGAGTTTAATACCAATTTCAACTAGAAACCTATAAAATCATGGCATTTTCAAACGATAGAGGAAAAATATTTCGAGGAAATATAATTTCACATAGAGGAAAAACTATAACAGATATAGGAAGTTCCTCTCAATACAGAAAATTTATCAATAATGTTTTTGACTCAACAAACTCTAAAATAGCTATAGTACCCAATAATATGGAAGGTCGTCCTGATCTACTTTCATTTGCTGCGTATGGTACTGAGCTATTGTGGTGGTTGATTGTTGAAGCTAATCTAGTTTTTGATTATGAAGAAGACCTAAAAGCAGGGAAGCAAATTCTTATACCACAAATATAATGCCAGAAGCTCGACGTAATGAGAAAAAATCCCCGTTAACTACAGAAACCGGTGCTTATAACGGTAATTCTGTAGTAGCTGTATATGTATCGTTCAGCAGAGAAGATCTATTGGTGGCAGGGGAGGACTCAGAGCTTGCTTCTAGCGAAAGTTTTCTTGGTAGATCGGATCCTCTAGGAATAAACAAATGTCTGGAAAGTTTTGCATACGAATGCAAAGAAGGTGCAGACGCGCAACTATACAAAATAAAACTTCTAAACCCTACTACTGAGATAGAAGAAGCCTTCATGTCTTTTTATGACTCGATTTATCCTGAAGAACAGGGAGTTATAAATAGCTGGGTAGATGCCTCCAAAAGACAAAAAACCTTAGAAGATGCTACAGGACAGGCTTCAATAGAATACGCTTCTTTGGGCAGGGAATCAGAAGCCGCTATGCCAGACATCTATCTTAGGTGGGGTTACGGGAATACGGAAAAATCTGGGCTATCAAAAATACACAAAACAAAACTTGCTGATATAAAATATCTGATAAATTCAAATCAAGATAAGGTAGTAGAACTAACACTTATTGATCTTTTAAATTTTACCAAAACATCACAGACATTTACCGACAGGCAACACACGTATAGAATCTCAGCATTAAACCAGGATGGTTCATATAAAAAACCTGGGCAAATAATCCAAGAGATTATTACTGGATATATTTCAATATACCCAGACACAGTTCCTGTATGCCAAATATACTCTACGCCAGAAGGGCAGAACGATTCTTCGTTTGGTGAGATACTTGACACTAAAGTTTTTGGCGTAGCAAAAGCAATGGCTCTACGTTCCGGTACCAGCACCTCAGGAAACGAAGAAAATGAAGACAACAAAAATAGAAAAAGTGCTCAAGAATGGTACGATAGCCTAACTGAAGAACAAAGAAATAATATTGATAGCAGTCTAAATGCTCAACTGGTTACTCAAGCTGAGTGGAAGACCGAACAAACAGGAGGAATAACCGAATCTATACTTCTTCAAGCATATAAAACATGTTTTGAAGAAATCGGTCTTACATTCAAATCAACTCTTATTGACCTTCAAACAGCCGGAACACCGGGAAGACTCTCCACCGAACAACTTGAAGCTTTAGAACAGATAGGTGTCCCTTCTGGTACATACACAAAAACAAGAGTTTTAACACAAGAAGATTTAAATCTTACTGTAAACTTATATGAACCAGAAAAAGGAGATCTTCCTGTTCCGCTTAATGAAAAACGAAATGGTTTCTTAGGTTTTTGGCCTATGGGTCTTGAATCTACAGCACCTTTCGATGATGATAGAGGGGAGCAGATTATTGCTAATATTGTAAACATCGAAACTAGTGCAATAGCATATACAGATGATCGATATTACGGAGACGGTAGAATATATTACTGTGAAGAGACAAAAAACTATGCTGTAAAAGAGTCTAGACTTCCAAGAACCAAACTCGGAAGCAATGAATACAAAGGATACGTAAAAGTAACTTTTGATAGGGATATAACCAATTATGCTATAAACTACGAGGGAACAAAAAATGCAGATCAAGGATATCCTCTTGCTCCAGGAAACCTACAATGCCCAAACCCTACAGTAGGTTACAATACTTTAGCTGCTGATATGGAGTCTCGTGACCCTGTCCTGTTTTTTGATATAGAAGGTACGGGGGAACTTAACAATCAAGTATATTATCTTTACAGACCAAATATTTCTGAGTTAAATGTACGACAAGCATATCTATTATCCGCAGCACCTGAGGTTGACGGCGTTCCTTTTGTATATGATCCCGATCTAAAACCAATCAGTTATACTGACGTTCCAGAAAACGTAGCTGCTGATTTTTTTGGTAACTATCGCAAAGGAGGAAAAATTGCCGTTCCTGGTGAAAGACTTATCAATAACCCAGATACAACAAAGTACCCAAGAAAATTAAAACAACTTAATTATGGAGAGAAGATAGAAGCTATAAACAATGGACAAGCTCCTATTTGGTTGAAACCTGGTGTTGTAAACCTAAAGAATAGCATACCAACTACACAGTCCGATGTAGATCAGAAGAGATTTACTTTCTCAATTAAAGATTTAGATGATTATTTTAGACTAAGTATATTCTTAGATGAGTATATTGCTAATGATCGTCCAGATATGGAGTATATATCAGAGCAGGCAAAAATGTCTCTGCCTACATGTTACGTATCAATACCTCCTCCAAACCATTCTGGTCCTTTTGAGATTCCTGTAGGGACTGGAATTCAAAACTCCACTACCGTAGATAATCTTGGTTTCGATGTACATACAGCTAAAATACCTGTTTACGATGTAAATACAGGAGAACTTGTTTTGTATAGTCTAGCTGACGATACTTATGGAGATACTATAGGAGAGTATACAGGATGGCTAGACTCTTATTTCAACGGCGCAACCCCAATAAATACTTCAACAGTACGACTTGAACCTTTAGCCGAAACGTGGGAATACCTGAACAATATCTGGAGTGACGCAGTAATAGAAGTTACGAGACAAAGAGGTGAACTCACAACACCAGAAGAAGAAGCAATAACAAGACCAAATGCCAATCCTCCTGTTCTTGATCCCCCAGAAGAACCTAAAATTAAAAGAGATCCAGACAGAGAAGTTTACGTATCCCTTGGAACGGAAGGAATAAAACCAAATATAACCCAAACAATACAAGGACTTCTAAGTAATCTCAATAACTTTATTGTTGGTACTCCGCAAAAAATGAGATTTGCAAGCCTTAGTTTTAGCCAGCTAACAAAGGCGCAACAAGAAGAAATAATGGAATCTGGTCCGTTAGCAGGTATTGATGATGAATTGAAAACTGATATTGTTGATAATGGAAAAACTCTTGCGCTAGCAACAGCTGATTCTAATATTCATAAATATACAAAAATTGCTCTAAACAAAGTTTATTCGTTCCCCGAAATAACAGATAAAAATGAGGGTGTTGAATCTGTTATTTATCTTGATTATGGAACCAAAGATTCCACAGTAATGAATATAAAGTTTGATGCTGGACTAAGATTCCTGCTAGGTATCGCGCAAGGCCAGTACATAAGCAGATATTTTGCAGATATTGAAAGATACTTCTCATCCGAGAAAAATCAACAACAGATGATCTACAAAGTTCTAAGCACTGGTTTAAAAGATCAAGTAGAACTACTATCTTCTAGAGTAATAGAAACAACCGGACAAGAACAAGACTTACTAAAACAAGATCTTGATGAATCAATAAAATTGAGAAACAAAGTTGTTGTTGATAAAAACCAAATTTGTTCTGACGGAGTAATTGATGTTGACATACTTCAACTCTTCCCGGCATTTGTTGATAACTATACAGACAGTGATTTAGCAAAAATTGTCGGAGAAGAAAGCGTAAAAGATCTTAGAATACTAGCTTCCCTAGTAAGTTCTAATGGTTTCATGGATAATTTATTCCCTAATGAAAATGGGTTTGACGCACAAAGTCTGGCATTACAGAAGAAGGGAATAATTTCGAATTTCGGTAAATTCTCTACACAAGCCATGAACTTCGACACGTTCAACACTATGAACAAGAGAAAGATCGATTTTGCTACCGCACAAGGCAGACTTACTAAGTTTAGTACAATAGAAGACATGAGAAAAATGATGGATCATAGCTTCTGGACTAAAGAAGCTTTGTTAGGCAACGCTTGGGAAGTTACAGTAGATGTTTTAGGTATTCCTGAAATAGATATTCCTTCTGTAGAGTTTCTGGAAAGAAATGTTGTTCTTAGAGTTTACGATGCCAGACTAGCCTCTGAAGTCCCGCACTGGGTTTCTGGATTATATCGAATTACAGGTTTCTCACATAAGATCGATCCATCTAATGGATACATAACAACGCTAAACCTACTTAAAAAACCAACAACAAAATTCAATAATGTTGCTGGAGGACTTGAAGTACCTGAAGAATAATGCCGTATAACCCACACTTACAAGACAACTACAGACCCGAGCAAGCTGAAGTTCTAGATTTCAGCCCGAAGGTTTCTTTTTTTGCTCTAGGAACTGTAACCAGATGCATGGACGACGAGCACGCTGGAAGAATAGAAGTCGATTGTCCAGCCTTTCCTGAGGGTCCGGAGCAGTGCGATTACCTGTCCCCCATAGGTGGAGCGGGTTATGGGTTTTTTGCTGTCCCAGGAATTGGCGCAACTGTCTTAGTAGGGTGCGTTCCTTACGCAGACCCTCCAAGTAGATATTTCTGGATGGGATGTCTCTACACAGCTGGTCAAGAAGTACAACAGGACATGAAAACACAGCCTTACTACAGAGGAGATAGGGACACGCAATTCAACCAACTCACTCGTGTAGAAGTACTAGAAGACGGAGAAGATCATATAAAAGGTGTCCATACCTGCTATGGAGTGCCCAACGCAGATCACGCTGCCGTATACGGATCTAATGATTTACCTGATTCATTTATTCTGAAACATCCTGGAGGTCACTGCTTCAGCATGACCGACAAGAGAAGCGATGTTGAGATAAATGAAATAAAACTAAAATCAGCGCAAAATAAACGAATAATTTTGAGTGACGCTCGACCAGACGCTGGAGGTGAACGTATTCATCTAATAGATGAAAACGAAAACCAAATAATGATCAGGAGCGATGACCCTGAAAACCCCGATTCCATCTGTTCCTACGCTGGCAAAAACATCGAAGTTACTTCCAAAGAAGGTAAAATGGAACACATGATTCAGGATGGTACTGGAGACTTTACCATTGATAATTGTGGTGAAGGAAATATAGATATTACAGCACATCAAGGTTCTATTACAATAAAGTCTCCAAAATCAATTCGATTAGAGTGTGGAGGAACTTACATAGAGATTACTCCCGATGGAATAAAAATAAGAACTAATAACATTGATTCCGTTGCTGGACAAGGAGATTCAGTAATACGAGGAATAAGCGCAGTACACCACGTTCACGCCGGGGTCATGAATGGACCTGGAGCTACTAAACCACCGCTATAAAGACTAAATAACATATCATGGCAATGTTCTCAAACAAAACTCTTAGTATGATGCCGTCAAATTCTTTGACGGGTCTTTCCAATTCTTTGAGTATAGACAAAAAGAAGAAGATGAGTGAGAAGGAAAGTAAGAATGCTAAGATCAATAAAATGCAAGGAACAAATACGTTATCTACTCCAGTCTCAGGAAAGGTAACAACGTCAAACACAGCACAAAAAAACTCAGAAGAGAACAAAAAAGCCCAGTCTTCAGCAGCACTTGCGTTTGCCACCGGAGCAGCCGCAATGAACTCGTCGTTCACTAACCCAAACGGAAATCCAGTTTTTGTTCCTGGAACAACCAATGAAAATTATACTGAGGCTGATGTAGGCAAAGCATCTCAAGAAATCGAATCATACTACGGAAATTCAGGACCAAACATCAGCCCTTCCACACAATCGTCGATAAATGTTCTGGTTCAAGAAGCTGCAATTCTACAGAACCAGATTGATGAGATCGATGAGACTCAAAAACAAATAGAAAACGTTCTTCAAAAAAGAGCTTCCGGAGAACTTCTTGAACCTGTACTCAATCTAAGTTCTTTGGATACAGATGGTTTATCCCCAATAGCTCAACAAGCAATTAGAAATGCAGTAAAAAACCAAAAAGAGTTCATACAAAATAAAATCATAGCACCTTCCGTTGCTAACCAAAATCTCATAAAAACTCTTACAGCACAGCTGTCCGGTATTACCGAACAAGAACCAATTTTTGATTTAGAGTTCGGACCTCCTATTTCTTCCAGGGGAAAGTTTGTTCTGTCCAACGATGGTCTGTATTACAACTCAAGAGACGGAGAAGTTCCAGACATATACCCCTACCCCACATCTTCCGATATGTGGACTCTTCAATTCGATTCTAATAGAGGAGGACGAGGTCTATCATTTACAGAAGAGGATTCTTCTACTGTTGTAGGAACTATATTTGATCTTAAAACTAATCTAAATACAGAACAAAATCAGAGAGTGAAAGACTTCTATGAGTTTGATGATGTTTTACAACAGTTTGAAGACGACAGAGCATCACACCTTACCGAAGTTTCTGGTTACATAGCCGAGCTTACAAAAAATGGATACAACGCATCCGATGCAATAGTACAAACATACACCGCGCAGATAGGCGCGACTGCCTCCGTGTATGATAAAAAAATAAGGAAAAGAAAACGGCAACTAGAGATAGCAGCTATTTATGGTCGTGATAGATTCTTTGTTACTGGAAAAAACCACCCTTTAGGAGAGGGACTATTTTTTGAGTATACTCCTCCAATAGGAAAGGCTGCTGAATATAAACTAAAATATGAACAGTTAACAGACGCACAAAAGAGGCGTATCGTAAATCTAGAGGGTGGCCAAAAAGTATCTTTCAATACAGCAACCGGGGAAGTAGTCAACGAACCAAACATAAAAAACATTATTGCGGTTGAGGGTATTTGGAATCAGATTCCAAGAATACCCATCAATGATTTCTCTTATCTAAGGGAATCTGATGTTCCTTTTGTGGCGCAGAAAAAGCTTACTCTCTTCTCCGAGGATCTTGATACCGTTGTAGCTCCGCACCAACCTAGGTACGTAGTCGCTCCAAATAAGCCAGAAAATACCATTACATCACTAGAAGTAGAACCAATAGGTTTTGGTGATTGGGTTCACAGGGAAACTTCTGGCTCTCTCAGCGCAACTCAGCCCTTGGTGAAGTCACTAACTACTGATATCGTCGCAAATGATCTTCTTATCTGCTACAACTTCCTAGATCCAGAGGCGGTTACCGAACCATCAGGAACACTGTTTGCTCTAAACAACGCAGCTGAAGGTTCACCTCGTTTCGACGCTAAGTTAGTCGGTTATAACAAATCCTTTGTTTTTCCGTCTGGTGTTGGGATACCGTTCTTTGGAGGAACTATATTTGATGAAAGATCAAAATTTGATGTTTCTTGGGACAACGTAAAGGGTTCTTACGCAAGGCTTCCCAACACAACAAAAGAATACCAAACTTATAACACATACTATAGAGGTTTACAGGATTTAGAAAATCTGTTCTATACTTCAAATGGAGCCTCAATAGATTTCTGGTCATATGTCCCAAACATACATTCGGACATGACCGATCACCACAGATACAGACTTGTGTTTGCAAATGAAAACAGTGGACCAGTAACAACAGATTTTGTGAACGCAAATCCGTTTGTCGAAGGTAAAACAAACCTACGAAGAACCCTCGGTATGATAGTTGGTTGGAGAGATAGCGGATCCCCAGAAAATACAACAGGATATAGTTCTAGCGGGTTAGAGTTTATCATAGCTCCAACAATAGGACAAAACCAAAGAACCTCAAACCAAACCAACAGCAATTGGGGTCATAGTATCTGTATCGCTGAAAAATGGAATAACGTCGCGACCGACGCAGCACCTGTTCCTCAGAATGTAACTCAAATGGGGGTATACATCCCTAGTGGATATACAACAGCAGATGGGTCTGGTATAGCAGATGCCTCAGGTCAATTCGTGCATTTTAATATATCTTTCGACAAAAACAAGGATCAAGTTAGAGTATGTTTAGATGGTAAGTTATTAGCGACATCTTCTTATACTGAAACTTTTGGAGGTCTAACTCTACCCACTACGGTTTACATGGATAGACCAGAAAAGGAAGCTGTTCCGACTTTCAATGATCCCGCAGTAGAATCATTCTTAGGAGTGAGTATTTATGACGAAAGGCTTACTCCAGAAAGAGTAACATTCCCGGTTCTAACCCCGTGGATTATCGGAGGAGGCTACTCCGATAACATACCAAAGATATACGGAACCACTTTTAGACCTCAAGGTTTCCTAGGAAGCAACACGAACCACGTACACCAAGAAACTTTACCTGGACAGGCACTCGTTACAACAACCATAGGAACTTCTGAGTTCATCAAAGGACAGCACAGCCCTCCTCTATCTGGAAGTAGAGGAGGATCAGACGTCGATAGAAAATCTGTACCTAGAAGTGGTCTAGATGGTTTTGTTGGAAGTTTTAAGATCTACACAAAACCACTAACTATAGAAGAGACAAAAATAAATTACGACTCTCAAAGAGGGTTCTTCAAAAATATCTTATTGAGTAGCTAGCATGAATACCTTTGATCTGGAATACCTGAACGTCCAAAGAAAAAGAAATATTCTTGGGCTTGCATTTCCTATGAGATTGGATGGTGTAGGAGGATATCTTACCCAGAACGAGTCTCTAGGAGCTTTACGAGATA
>Ga0208160_1001178_pt1 | contig 11290 bp, 16 predicted proteins | sample CB_VirMetaG_FD_184536 | JGI IMG/M metagenome (GOLD analysis project Ga0208160, IMG submission 184536) | Freshwater to marine saline gradient viral communities from Chesapeake Bay - CB_1504_1 Viral MetaG (SPAdes) (version 4) | ecosystem: Environmental > Aquatic > Marine > Coastal | place: USA... | reverse complement strand
AGTTGCTGTACCTACATTAACATCTACTGTGTTGCTGTTACCTGGGCTTTGTATGTTGATGTCAACATCATCTGCGCCACCGTTTGTTCCGCCTGTGGTACCAACATTAATACCAATGTCTGAACTGTTGCCAGACACATTACTGGTAATATTAGCATTGTCACCGTAGACATCATAATCTAGTTGGTTGCTCGAACCTACTTGATCGATATCCAAAGTTGTTGTTGAACCATCACTGGTCGAGACATCGCCACTAGTACCAACTCTGTTGCCTGAGCCATCCTGATTAATATTGATCGTTGCTGTAGCACCTACCTGATCAATATAGATCGTATTGTCAGCGATAGCTGAACTTACGAATGCGCTCAACAATACAGCTAATACTGCATGCTTCTTCATTTATTCTCCCCCCTCGGAGCCCTCTTTTATAGTGCGCAATAATGCACTTTAATATTTACATATATTGGGTCTTTTAACACATAGCATATTATTTTTCAAGCTCATAATACTCAGTTTCTGCTTGTTTGAAGTCCCAATACCCCTTTTCCTTGCCCTGTTTTGCTAATTCTAGCACCGCTTGCTCAATTGCTTGTCTTACTGCATAATTGACAGGTTCGTTAGTTGATGTACCTGCTTCTATCTCTACAAGTTTCGTGCCTTGGTCGTAAAATTTAAAAACATTTACACCCATGCTGGTGCTTAAAATTGTCTTTTCTGTACTAACATTTAACAAGACTTCACCCGTTAGTACACTGACTGCTCTAAGCCCTATAGTAACTATGTCACATCGCCACTGGTCTTTTGCTCCTATTCCCAAAACCATAGCACCTTGCCCACCTGTAAAATTGTTCGCATCATAACCGATAATACCACCTTCGATTATAATGCCAGCAAACTTCATAGCACCTAGCACTTTATCTTCTTCAAACTGTTCACGAGCATTGCGTATAATCTGTCGCTCTTTAATCAAGTTATCCAAACCACCACGCTCTACTACACTAAAGAATTTGCCATCAGCAAGAGCCATAAGCGCATTAATCAAATACACTTCGCCACCTTGTGTAACTGCTGTACTGATGTTGGCAATATTGTCTGCAGGTTTGCGCTGTCCAGTTTTATCTAAGAAACTGTATATGGCCAGTGTTACTGGCATACCATTGGCAATAGGAGGATGGTCACGTAAAACGTCGTGCATAGGAGTTTGTGCGGCGGCGGGACCTACTACATCACGAGGCACGTGCGCACAACCAGTTAACCCTATTATAATTAAAACTACTAAAAATCTAACCATCTAAACCCTTAAAATGCGAACTGAGCAACAGGTATCTCCACTACTGTTGTTGTACCATCTGATTGTAATACATTAAGTGTTACCATGGAATCTGTCATTTCATATGATATGGTATTACCCAATAACTCTACAGTTCCGCTTGACTGTGGATTCTCTCCAAACAGTTTGTCAGATATCTGTTTACTCAATTCTGCGTAAATTCTACTTTCTAAGTTAGCAAGAAACTTGTTAACGTTACTGTTTTCTTTTTCCCGCTCAGCTTCTCTAGCCGCGGACTTTTTATCCGCTTCTATATCCTGTTTGCGTTGAAATGTTAAGTTTTCTATTGTAAGTAAATGACTGCTATAGCCAATACCATTGAATGCTGGACTTTGGAAATTATACCTAAGTTCGTCAGCAGATGATATACTAATAAAAAACGTGCTAACCAAGCAACTCATAAATATTATTAGAAATTTCACTCAGTTTTCCCTCAATTATTAATTGTATTTAATAGATAACAACTCGGTTATATAGCATGTTTAATATAGACAACATTTATGACATAATTGGCGTAAAATTCCTACGGCCAAGGCACATAGCCGGGATTGTCCTTAAAGAATATGGTATATGCAATACAATCAATGACACCATACATATTGATACACAAGATCAATTTTTATATAACTTCCAAAATGTATATTTTTATGATCAGGAACCAGTTTATGACATAAAAACCCTATCAAGATTCGTAAATTCTGATGATAAGGATGTGGATCATCCAAAGTTTATGGCTAACAATATACTTGCTACAAGCGAAAAAAATAGTTCTAAAGTAGATGCAGTCTGTGTTCATAATAACCTTACAAAATGGTATTATTTTTATCATGCCTTCGCTAGTTTAGATTGGTTTAGGAGTATACAGTATATGCCTAAAACAGAAAATATTTGGGAAGGTGCTAGTTTCATAAATTTAAACAACTTATATACTGGTCCAAGAATTTACAGACTTTTGTTCCTATCAGAATTATATAAACAAGGGTTATTTGGAGAAGGAATAATATCTTATAATTGTGATGGCTATCAACAAGAGCTAGTTAATAACAATTTTATTAACCAAGAACAAAAAGGCCAAATATCTACCTGGTGCAAACAAGCTAATAACAAATTTAGATTACAAACATGCTCTTATGAAAATGACCACGGCAGTGCAGAATCGGAACTTCCACTGTGGACTAGTGGGTTTTGGCACGTAGTGAGTGAAACTTGTTTTTATGAAAAAACATTGCACCTAACCGAGAAAGTATTCAAACCTATTGTTGCTAGACAACCTTTCCTATTATTAAGCACGCCGGGAGCATTACAGTATCTTAAAGGTTATGGTTTCAAAACTTTTGATAATGTAATAGATGAAAGTTATGATAACATAACTGATCCTTATGAACGAATAAAGGCAGTAACTAAAATATTAAAACAGATATGCAATATGTCTGAATCAGAAAAGAAACAAATGTATTATAAAATCGAAGACGCTGTAGAATTTAACTTTAGGTATTTTTATGATAGTTTTGGAGACTATTGCTGGGACGAACTAATCACAAACTTTAATACAGCACTTACTGAATCTGATCAAAAATGTTTGGAATACAGTACAAATAATAAATGCGAATGGGTAGAACCTTGTTACTTCCAAAGATCGTTATTAGACTTGCCCAGTAAACATGGGTTAAAAATGAAGAAGCTATTTAAGCAGTAGGGTCGTATTCAGTATCACCCGCATCACCACTTCTATAATTCCAAAGATTTTGTGCTTGGCTTGATGGCGGATCAACATGGAATAAGGCTACTCTAGTAGATTCCATATTCTCAACACTATGTATTACATCTACACGTATTTTATGCCACCGTCCTTCTTCAAGTACATATTCAGCTACTGGTTCGATTTCACCATAGGAAATAGGAGCCGCTAATGGAAAGTCTTGTACAGTTTTGTTTTTGTCCTTGGGTTGATAATAAACTGTCTTAACATTAGGACCTCCACTTCTTGCTAGGTACATACAACTCCAAGTTCTTTTAGGGTCTATATGTGGAAATAAGTTTTTTCCGCTGTGCATTATTTGTACAAACCATTCCAAGTTTCCTAACATTTTCCCCAGCCATATATCTAATAACTGTGGTCGTAGTAGTAGTGCCTTAAAATGCGCAGGGTTAGAACTCCTGTGTTCATTAATTAGGTACTCAGAAAGGTCGAATTCCTTACCATTAAAATCCTGAAGGTTGTTATAAAGATTGTCTATTAACTTCTTAGGAGGGATAGGATAATGTGATATATCCTGAATATAATCATCTAACATCTGTTCTATACTGGTCGAGTGCGTTAGCGAGTTTGTCTATATCTATATTACTCCCAAAACTTATTGTTATTAAATTTGCTTCTAAGTCTGACTTATTAGTCATTGAATGTGGGATACTGGAGTTTTTTAATATACCTACTTCGTTTGTCCAACTAAACTTTATTGGGACTTGGCTACATTTAAGGAAATTTTCATCTTTGTGTTCGTGTCCTGGTTCAACAAAAACGTGTGTGCCATTGTTATTGAGTATTTCTTTACCATTCACATTGTGTACATTCAAACTTACTGTAGGGGATCCAAATAAACATACTATCACAGCCTCATTATCTTCATTTGCCTCAGGGTAACATATTAACCTACCGTCATGATGCGGTTGTATATGTACTAGTTCTACTGCTGTTGGCTCAAGACCTGCAATGTTTAAAATAGATAACAGATCCGAGTGTAACATTAATAAGATATTTTTTAGATTATGGACCTTAGAATTAGGGCCTAGTTGACCACCGTGTGTTGTATAATAACCCTGTTCTTTAACCTTCACAACCTCATAGTCAGGGTCAAGATAATTGTCTGTTGGAAATTTAAATCTTGGATAATACATTTTAACTATAACGGATACTTAGTACTAGGCATACATTCATCTGGGATACTTCTCGCTAGGCAGACCCTAGTAGTCTCTAAATTTTCTACACTATGTGGATCCTGTACTGATATTTTATACCAACAGTGTTTCTCAAACACCTGACTGTGTTTTAATTTTAAATCAGTATATGGTATAGTTTCAGTCGCGGCATACGATTTGCCATCCAACATTTCATAGAACCTGGTTTCAACATTTTTACCTCCTGTTTCTATGATATACATAATTGCATATTCTCTGCCTTCGTCTGTATGCGGCACAAGATATGTTCCGTTTTCTACTATCTGTAAAGCCCAACGGTATTTGTCCTCACCACGATCTTTAAACCAAGTAGTATTAAGTTTAGACAAATCAATATTGTACATAATGAACGATGCGCTGTCTTTCAAATTAGGTTTTACTTGAAAATCATAGTTACCTACGTGAGGATTTTTTTCTAATATTTCTTTTATGACCTCATCAGGGACAATAGGTTGATCTAATTGCTCAACGTACATTACTATTCAGATATTCTGGCTTCCGCTAAAATATGTTTGTAATATGAGTCCAGTTCTCCCTTAAACTTACCCATCAAATGTTCAACAGCCTGCTCGCAAAAGTTGTAGTCCTTTTTAATATGGTTTTCTACTAATTGTTTATGTAAGTCTACCCATTGGTCCAAAGAGCTTATTTCTTGCAATGGTACTTTTTCCATATCTATTATAACCTGTGGTTGCACAGTAACTGTTTTATTGTCCTCAGTTTGAGTAATAGGAGGTAAAGGCAGAACTGTGTATTTTTGTGCAAGTTCTGCCGCTACCTCTTTGTCGAAAATTACATTCATTCAGTTGGTCCCATTTGTACATCTTCTACTTTCGCACCATCACATGATATCGCTTTCATAGCATAAGCAATAGTGCCCTTTTGTCTAGCAAAACTTATCGCCTGTCCGTTCTGATAAACAGTTTGTGTTTTAATTACCCAGTCTTTATCTAAGTAAAAGTCACGCATTGGTTTAGTTAGTCCGCTAGAGCAATCTATTGTTGCTTCGCTTACTACTCTAACTATACCTGTTGCGGCACCTGGTACTACTTTAGGGCCGTCTGTAAATTCAAACATAACCCAAACATGCCTAAATATTGCGGCATATTCGATCTTGTCTACATTCACATACAACTTTCTATTTTCTACAAAACCTATTTGTTTCCAACCAGTGGGATCGTTTTCCATTTTACCGTAGCGACTTATATCGCTAGGTTCTATATCTACCTGATCTCCATACATTTCTGTACCGTCTTCTAATATCAGTGGATTTTCTTTTGTATATTCTTGAGCACTTAGAACTGTTGTGAAAAGTATACCGAAAAAGATAAAAGCACCTAAAAAGAACAAGGTAAGGAATATACCTGTTGTTGCTTTTTGTACTTTGTTCATCGTTGTGTCCTATATAATAGTATATTTAACGATTTAGGCCTAATTGTCTAAAAACCTTTTGTACTGCTTTGGCCTGATAATAACAATCTGTCAGTGCATTGTGCGCACCCTCAAAGTTCTTGGGTCTAGGATCCTCGTTAACTAACTTAAACAACGTCCTCGAATCTCTGATTTGCCAGAACTGCCAGGGCACAGGGCGTTGTAACTGTCGCAACATATTCTCCAGTAGAGCAATGTCAAACACAGGTCCCTGAGCCCATATACTATCTACTCCTACCATAAACCTTGACAGGCTATCAAATACTATGTCCAGCGACTGTCTACCAGTGGTTCCCAAGGCTTCTTCTCTGACTTCTAATGCCTGTTTACCCCACCAGGCAATAGTCTCGTCATCAACACGCCTGCCCATTTTAAGTTGTGAATCGACGTCAAGCCTATGATAGATGCTACCGCCTTCAGCATTAGACTTAGGGTCAAACTTAAATGCACCTATTGTAAGTATGACAGAGTCAGGCGGTGTCGCCAGAGTCTCTATGTCGATCATTACATCCATATATTATTCTGCTTCTAGTTTAACTTGTAGTGGAAAATTATGTTGCCGTGCTAATAATGTTACTTCAACACCTTTTTGTTCTGCTATCTCGTAGGGATAAGTTGCTACAACTGCACTTCCATCTTCGTGAATGGTATGTGTTTTTTCTGCGGCTTTATTGTGATCGTATTTAAAGACAGCTATTAAAGTGGAAATTACGAACTCTACTGTTGTTACCTCATCGTTGATGTATATTACATTAAACATAGAAGGCTCTTTAACCTCTTCATTTACTACTGGTTTAGTAACTGTAACTTCTTTAGTATCTGCCATTTATTTCTTTCTATAGTTGGGGGACACAAGGTCCCCCTTGTTTGTGTTTACTTGAATGTGATAGCAAGTTTCTGTGGTTTCATTTCCTCTGGTACTTCACGCTCAAGTGAAATACGCATTACACCTTGCTCTACATCAACACTTTTAACTTCAACATGTTCTGCTAAGTTAAATGTTCTTGTAAAGTTTCGGCTGGAAAGACCACGATAAACATACTCTTGATCCACTTTATCTTCTTTGTTACCTTCAATAGTGAGTTTTCCTTCATGTACTGTTACATTGAGGTCGTTCTCTCCGAATCCAGCCACAGCAACTTCGATAGTGTACGCTTCGTCACTATGTTTTACTACGTTGTATGGTGGGTAACCTTGATTGCCGACTTCCATTGAGCGTGTAAGCTCGTTAAACAGTCTGTCAAAGCCTATTCCGAATCTGGAAATTGTTGGTAAATCGTATGTGGTGAGTTTATAGTTTGTCATGTCTTTATCTCCTTTTAAGCAAGTTTATGACTGTAAGACCCGTTAGGCATCTTACACTATTATTTATACAGGAACTCTGTACGAAAGTCAAAACAATTTTGTAGGTAGACGCTCAGAAGCCAACTTTTTCTGCCACCGTTTTCTGGCTTGATTAGCCTTTTGTTTACGCCTTGTAGTTGGCTTGATGTACTCGGATTTTTCCTGTAATTTCAGCAGTTTTCCACCTTCTTGCATCTTCTTTTTGAGTTTACGAAGTGCTTTGTCAACGTTACCATCTTTGACAAACACTACCGTACCCTTAGGTGCTTCGGCACCGCTCATGTCTAATATTCTATTTCTGTATGGATTCATATTTAATAATTGGTTTTTTATCTTCTGTTACTACTTTATCTGTAATTGTGATACTCTTTACACCCTTTTGTTTAAGATCAGATATCTCGAACATATAAGGTTGCAAAATTTTCTCTATAACAGCCTTGAGTCCTCTTGCACCCACTTTCAACTTCATCGCTTCTTTTGCTAATGCTGATAATGATTTTGAATCAAACATTAGTTTGATGTTATCAACATTGAAATAAAACTGCATCTGTTTCAGCAAATTGTTTTTAGGCTCTTTCATTATAGCAATATAATCGTCTAATGTCAAGTCATTTGTATGCACTATGACAGGGAATCTACCAGTAAATTCTGGTATCATACCAAATTTGACGAAATCTTCGTGTACAATCTTACTTCTGTCTACATTTCCGTCTCGTAACTTGCTACCAAAACCTATAGAGTTTGCGTTCATTCGTTTTTCAACTATTTTGTTTAGGTCTACAAATGCGCCGCCTGCAATAAACAAAATATTCCTAGTATCTATTTCAACACTGTCGCTTACGACCATTTTTTTACTGGCTTTCACTGCAACTTTACATTTTGTACCTTCAACCAATTTAAGCAATGCCTGTTGAACGCCTTCTCCTGATACGTCCTTACTCGTTGTACTTGATTCACCTTTACGTGCTATTTTATCTATCTCGTCAATAAACACTATACCTTGTTCACATTTATCAACATCAAAATCTGCTTCTGCTAATAAACGTTCTATTACATTTTCTACATCTTCGCCTACATAACCCGCTTCGGTTAAACTAGTAGCATCTGTAATTACAAATGGTACATTTAAGTAATCTGCGATTGTACGTGCTAACAGCGTTTTACCTGAACCTGTTGGGCCAAATAACAGTAAGTTACTTTTATCTAATTTAATATCGGTTCTATTGAACACTCGTTTATAATGGTTGACTACAGCAACAGATATTGCAACCTTAGCCTCGTCCTGGCCAATTATATGTTCGTCTAGATAACTCTTTATAGCCTGAGCATCTAGAGCTTCACGTATTTTTTCTTTTGTTCTGTTTTTACTGGTCTTTTCCTTAGCCAATATATTTGTACATAGTTCGGTACACTCATTACAGATGCCAACATCGTTACTGACTATCAGAGTCTCTACTTCACTTTTGCCCTTACCACAAAAGTTACATACTATCTCTGGTTTATCTTTAGTGTTCATTTACATCTTTCTAGTATAAAATCTAATACTGTTTTGTCGTTAGTTACTCTAAGCGACTTTTTATTTTGTAGGATTTCTAACTTGAGGTCTACATGTTCTGATAATTGTGTATTATTTACTATAATATAATCTACGATCTCAACTACTTTACTTAACCATTTAATGTCATTACTGTAACTGCCGTAGATATAAAAATCTATGTTCATATCGAAATTGGAAAAAGTATCTTTAACTTCTATAAGCTCATCCATACTAATATCCAACAGTAAGAACTTAGTGCTTGTTCTATCTATATGGTCAGGTGCCGATATTATGTTGATCTCACTTACCAAGGACTGTCTCTTTCTTTAAGAACCGTTTTAATTCTTCCTGCTCGGTTATAGTTAATTCTTCTAGTGTATAGTCGCCTCTATTGATACGCTCTATAAGGTGTTTTAAGTAGTCTTCATCGTAAGTATATGTGTCTGTCTTATCTTTGTCAACTTCAAACCATTTATTACCGTCATATTTGAATAACTTAGTTGGTTTTGAGTCTACTCGTAAGAACATATCACCCTTGTTTGGATTGTCAGGAAATTTTATACCGAATCCTGTTTTACTTGGATTTTTGGATGCGTTGTCAGCCTGTAACCCTAGTTCATCTTCACGCATTAGTCTGAAGTATTCAGGTTTGCTTACTTCCTTCTCCACAACCTTTTCTACTTCGACTGCCACTTCTACTATCTTCTCGACTTCCACAGGTACTTCCACAATCTTCTCTACTACAACTTCCTTGGGCTTCTTTTCAAGTTCATCTAAAGCCTTATCTAGTCGCTGTAGAGCGATTTGGTATTTGATCCAGAGACTGTCTATAGTCTCTTGATGCTTACTAGCCATCAGTTCCTATACGTGAGTTAATTTTTGCTTCTAATTCTGCAATATCACTGGGCATAGTAAAGTCAATGTCAAGATCGCTCTTGAGTGCGTCATTTTCGTCTAACGCATCACTCAAACGCTCTAAACTTGTACGATATTTGCCCCAAATTGCATTTATTTCGTCTTGTGGTTTAGCCATGTTTATGCTCCTTTATCTTTTGTTCCACTATTTGTTCTAGCTCTGCTACTTCAGCAGGCATAGATGTGTCTACGTCAGGTTCAACGTATACCTCTTTAATTTGTACTTCGGGATTAGACTCTAAAGTCAGAACTTTTTTTTTAGGTCTTCGACCTGGGCTTCTAATGCTTTCTTTTCTTGCACTAGTTGGTCGTATCTAGCATTAAGTTGTGCTAGTTCTTGTTCTAACTCATCGACGTTATCAGCCTTTTCCTTTTTAGCTGACTCAAAGTCATTTAGTGCATACTCTAAGTCTTTAACAAGGCTGTTAATTGTATTATTTTTATCGGCTAGTTCTTGTTCTAACTCTTTTAACCTGGTATCGTCCACTGGCACTGGTTTCATTACAGGTTGCGGAGGATAATACTCGTTCATTAGTTCGTCGTCCGCCCACATTAGTTCGTCGTCTTTAACTGTATATTCCTTATGGGCGTAAGTAGGATTCTTCTCTTCTCTTACCCATTCAAAACTCTTAGTAGCGGCTAGAATAAGTGTAAGTGCTAGTGGATCAAACACAACAACTAGCAATATAATAACCCAACGTACTGCACGTTCTAGCATATTAACATCAGGATTGTCACCGTATATTAAAGCGGCTACATACTTGATTGGGCCTACTTCTGCTTCTAGTTTACGATATTCTTTTTCATATACTGCTGATTCTTCATTAATCTTGTCTATTTCTAATTGTTCTGCGTCAATAAAACCTTCTAATTCATCTACACGTTTATCTACATTGCCAGTTTTGACTTCAGTTTGTGAACGTAGACTTTTGATACGATTGTTGATGCCGTCTAATTGTGGTTTATATTTTGCATCTATTTCTTTGAGACGCTGATTTAGTCTATCGTTAATTGCTTTAATTTCACGTTGTGCGGCACTAGCAACTGATAATTCGTTGTTCTTTGCGGTTTTTACTGCTTCTAGTTCAATCTTGTTAATTTCCGCAATAGCCTCGTCCATTTTAGCCTTACTGAAAGAATTCTTAAAACGGTCCTGTACAACCTGTATGTCTTGCTCTTTACGCTTCTGTGCGGCTTCGATATCTGAGGCTTTGCGTTGAGCGGCTTGCTCTAATCTCTTATTCTGTAGGTCTATTTGTTTGTCAGCATCAGCACGAGCGTTGGCTTTTTCCTTATCGATCTGAGCGTATATGGTGTTGAGAGCATCACCATCTTTTTCCACCAAATTATCAGTTCTTATGTCTATACCTTTAGTGAGACGTAAAATTTCTGTATTCCAACGTGCAATTTTGGCTTCACTTCTCATTACCTTTTCTTGCAGTTGGCTGATCTCTGCCTGTTGTTCATCGCTCAAACTTGTTTGTTCAATGTGTGCTTTACTTAGAAAACCAAAAATACCCATGCTGGTAATAAACATAAGAATAGCAACTGCGGGTACTAGATAGTACTTGAACGCTTTTGGAGCTCGTTGCCAGTTTTGATGCAACCAAACTGTGGTAGCAATCTTACCTATTTCTAATGCGCCGCCCATTACAATAATAGGTATTGCCGCCGCGGCAAAGATAGCCATAAGACCAACAATACTATAGAATGCGGCTATAGCACTTATTCCTAGAGCAACGATTAAAATAAAACTTGCAAAAATCATAGTATTGTAT
>Ga0208160_1001173_pt1 | contig 11310 bp, 16 predicted proteins | sample CB_VirMetaG_FD_184536 | JGI IMG/M metagenome (GOLD analysis project Ga0208160, IMG submission 184536) | Freshwater to marine saline gradient viral communities from Chesapeake Bay - CB_1504_1 Viral MetaG (SPAdes) (version 4) | ecosystem: Environmental > Aquatic > Marine > Coastal | place: USA... | reverse complement strand
AGGATGTCTTCCAGCTCATCAAACAGGTACTGCGGCATGCCTGTAGAAGTACGCTTCGGCTTCAGCGCATAAATCAGCCTGAGCTTGTACACCTCTGCATCATCTGGCAGCGGCAGCAGAATATACTGGTCCGGCGTCAGTTGCGTCATCACGCGCGGCTGGGAGGCGCCCTCCATGGCGGACGCCGGCATGCTGAACTCGGCGCCACCGTTGAGCGCCAGCGCGTTATAGGCAGACCCATTGATGGCCCCGGACCCTGACCAGAGCTCCTCATAGGACACCCCGTTGTACAGGTCCGCCCACTGTGGGTACAGAAGGATTGCCTGATCCAGCGTCAGCCTGTCCAGTGGGCTGTCGTTTAGCGTCGCCGCCAGAACTGCGTGGACGTCTGTGCCCTGCGGCTTGCTGTAGAAGTACTGGTGCACCCCGGCGCTCACAATCACCTCAGGCTCCGCGTGGCGCCACAGCAGCGTCGTCTCGCAGGCGCGCACCGCGGCATTGCGAACCGCCTGCTCCATCAGCGGCTGCGGGCACCCGGGTACGCTCGGGTTGATGCGTGGCACAAGTGATACGAACGTCCGGTCGGCCATCAGACTACCTCACCCTTGTCCATGCCAGCGTTCTTGGTATCCGTCACCTTGCGACTCTGCAGCCCGGCACCGAGCTGCTGGACAAAACTGTCGTAGAACAACTTCGCGCGCCCTGAGGCGACATGCTCGTCGTCGATCGACTCCGCCAAGAACACAGTGCCGTCGACGATAGCGGGCATGTAGGCGCCGGGGAGCGGCGCAATTTCCTCGGAGAGCGCGTAGTCCTTGGGCGTGTAGGCGTACTCGCCAAACAACACCGTGCCAGCTGCCGGGCGCGGGTACAGGAAGAACTGTCGGGGGTTCTTCACATGCCGCATGTAGTTCACCGGCACGCCGGGCGCCTCGCTGACCCAGCCCGGGTAGCTCCGAGACATGTCTTCGCGGCTGACCTCTGTCACTGCCCCGCCGTTCTGCACCGAGAACACGTCGACGAGTCTGATCCCATCCGCGGGCAGCGCCTGCACGACAGACTCCGCCGCCGTCTGGATGTCCCCGATCGTACTGAACAAGTCGGGGCGAAGCACCGCCGTGCGCTTTAGGGTCTGGTTGACATAACCGAGCAGCACCGCATCGCTATAGCGGTACGGCACCTGTTGGTCCTGCACGAGGCGGCGGACCTCGGTTATGACTTCTGCTGGAGTCATTCGGGCAAGTTCCTCGAGGCGTCTGCCGACAGTTCCGCCGAACCATACACGGGTTCGGTCAGGTTGTCATCAGCCACCAGCTCGATCTTCTTCCCTCGCTTCTTGGCCTTCTCGACAGCCGCCGTCATGAAGCGCTCCGGATACGCTTGCTCCTCGGTCACTTCCTCGCACATGGGGTTCTTGGCGAGCACCGGGTGCCACTCATAGATGAACCCGTCGTTCTTGTTGCGCAGATACTTCATGATCACTTCTTCCCCTTCTTGGCGACACCCTTGATGGTGCCCTTGTTCTCAGATGCGTAGAACACGCGCTCACCTTGCTCCTTGCCGTACTGCTTCTGCATCTCGGCCTTGATCTTCTTGCCCTTTTTGTTCAGCGGCATATCACTTCCTCTTGCCTGACGGTGACACCGGCCGCATCAGCGTCGTCCCTTGTCACCGGCGTCCCGCTTGGTCTGGGTACGGGTAGCATCTCGCTCCTTATAGAGCTTCGTGCTCTCGTCGAACAGGCGCCGCTCCATCATGCTGTTCGCTGCCGGGAACGCCACCTTGCCCTTCGCTCTGGCGCCCATTGACTTCAGTGCCGCACCGGTCTTAGCCTCGGCCAGCGAAGTCCGATCCAGATTCCGGGCATTGGCAGCGCGCACCGGCTTCTTTGCAGGGGCTTTTGTGGTCGGTTTCATGTCGCTCTCCTTAGCAATTCCACGCCCGAAGGCTCTTGTTGATGCGGCTATCCGGGTCGTTGGCGGTCTTCTTGGAGGTCAGCTTCTTCTTCATGCCCTCCATCCGGGCGCAGAAGCTGTCCTTGCGCGACCCGCCTTCCGGCTGCGGCGCCTTCAGCCCGGGCTTACCCGGGTTGGCCTTGTTGTAGGACGCCCGGCCGGCCGCATTGAGGCCGCCTTTGGGGTCCTTGCCTTCCTTGCGGGTCCATGCGGGGGTTTTGGCCATTACGCCATCGCTCCCTTGATGACGACGAAGTTGATGGCCACAGCCTCGGAGTAGTTGGACGACGCTTGGTGGTTGCGCAGCGCGAGTGTGAACGATCCGTTCGCCACAGCATCGACATCGAGTTCGTACACGCCCAGTGTGGCACCGGAGTGCACACAGGCAATGACCACGTCGTCCTCCGTCACCAGACTGTTGTTCACCACGAAGTTCACAGTGGTATTGCGCAAGAGCTCGGCGTTGTGCGTGGTAACCCGCCCGCTCAGCTTGTTGATCGTGACCGGCGTAGCCTTGCTCGTCAACTGTGTGACCGTGCCGCCCGCGCCGGTGGTGTACCCAAGTGTCGAAGTGGACCGTACGACCGTGCCCGTCATAGCAGCGGGGGTGCTGCCCCCGATGACTGTCCCGTCGATCGCACCGCCGTCGATGTCGGCCTTCGTGATATTCACCTCGCCGGTGCCCTTCGGCGTGATGCTGATGTCGATGTCAGCGCTAACGCCTTCCGCCACCAGTGACGTGTTCTCGAGGTTCAGCCCATTACCGCCGTTCACAGTCTGGAAGGACTGCGACTCGATGAGCGTGATCCCGGTGAAGCTGCCGGTGAAGACAACCCCCGAGATCGACCCGCCGGTGATGCTGACGTTGTTCGAGTTCTGTACCGAAAGGTTCCCTAGAAGCAGCGCCGCGCGGGCTTCGGACACATCTGTGAATACCACATTCGACAGGAACAAAGCCCCGTCCCCTGCCGGAAGCAAGACAATATCTTCACCGGGAGCCGACGTCGTAATAAAGTTGCCGCCTATAACAATCGCGCCAACACCTATACGGTCAGTGCCTACTCGCAGTGCAGTTTGTACCCCCGTGCCGCTGTACACATGCTTCGCAGCAGCCTCGGGGCCGCCATCTATGTGGAGCAGCTGGTCGAAGGTGTCTTTGATCTTCTGGTTGGTGAGGTTTGTCGACACGGTGCTATTTCCCTCGTAGAGAGTGGGGGCCCGAAGGCCCCCACAGTGCCTAGCCTACCATCAGGCCGACGGGTTCACGCCAAGATCGGCACCCATGTTGATGACCGCCAGCGAGACCTTGACACGCGCGACGTTGATCGCGTTGGTGTTGATGGTCATCAGGATGGAGGTGTCCGCCGCAGCGTACGCTGCGCCTGCGGCACCCACAGTCGTACCGACTGCGGCGTTCAGGTCGACGTCGTTGCCCCACAGGGTGAGCGAGCCGGTGATACCGAGGTCGATGGTACCAGCCGCGCCCTCTGCGCGGACAACCGTGACTGCTGCCGACAACACCTGCGCGCCCTTGGGGAGCGTGCCGATGACCAGCGTGTCGGTAGCGGCCAGCGCCGTTGCCGAGGCAGCGGCACGAGCGGTAGCGATCTTGGCGAAGTCGAGATCAATCTCGACGACGCTCACGCGGTCGGTGTAGTTGGCCGAGAAGCCAGCCGAGTTCTTGTAGAACCCGAGAGAGTCAGTGTACGCAACCATGATCAGGTCTCCTTACGCGAACTGGACGACGGCTTGCGCCAGCGCCTCGGGTTTCACAACCTTGTAGCCGTACACCTGCAGGCCGCGGATGATGTTACCGAAAGTGGACTGCGCACGAAGCGTTTCCATCTCCGTCATCTGCGACGCGAAGGTGAAGCCCATCTTGTGGCCGGCGATGATCGAGGTCTTGCCCGAAGAAACGTTCAGGTTGTGCGACACATAGAGCGTGAAGCGGTCGATCATGCCGAGGCGGCCGTTCCGGAGCGGAGTGGTGCTATCGCCGGTCAGCGAGGCATCCTTGAGCTCCGACTTCTTGATCAAGCCGGCCATGCGGGCCGGGATGATGAGGTAGCGGTCCGACTCAGGGACGTTGGCCTCGTCAAGCACGGTGCCCATATCGACGACCAGATCGACGACGGAGGTCGTGGCAGACGCACCGTCCTTGGTCACGGTCAGCGGCGCGGCCGTGGTGCCGAGGTTGAAGGCGGCCGACTGCTGGCCTGCGGTCGCGCCTTTGTTGGACGCACCAATGCCCGGCAGCAGATCAGTCAGCACGCGCTGGTCGATCTTGATCTTCATCTGCTCGGAGGCGTCCTTCGACCACATGTCCATCAACTTGACGTCCGACTGGACACGGTCGATGTCGTCCTCGACGCAGGAGAAGTACTCGCCCTTGTCGATGACCAACTGCAGCTTCGGCGCGTCGGGGTTCTCCACGACGAGGTTCTGACCCTTGACGTACTCGCGGATCGTGATGTTGGGCTGGGTACGGATGTTGACCGTATCGCCCTGATTACGAATCTCGCCCTCGTAGTCGGTGTTGCTGATGGCAGCAAGCACGGTCGAGTCGTAGAAGTTTTCGATCAGTTTACCTGACCAGATTTCCGGAATGAAGTTGCCCGAATAGTCGGGGCGTCCGGGTGCAACAGGATAGGCCATGTGGTGTCCTTTCACTTAGCCAGTTTTAGGTGATACGACCTTCTCGCTGTGCAGCGAAAATGTCGCGCTCGATCCGGTCACGCTCCTGCTCCCGACCCTTATACAGACCTTTGCGGACGTCGTCAAAGAACTTGGCGACATCTGTGCGAGCATAGGCTTTGGCAGCGTTACCGGTTGTGGTACCAGCAGCTGTGCGCCCACGCCCGGGTGCAATCTGTTTTTCGAGTTGGGTAGCAGCTACGTTCCGAGTTTGTTGGGCAACAGAATTACCATTCTGTGACTGCCACGTACGGAAGAAACTTCCGACACGACGGGCGTCGAGTTGGCCTTGCGCGTTGTCGAGGTACGTCTGCCGGGTCATACCGGACAGCGGGTCGACTTCGAGAAGCCAGCTGTGGAAGTTCTGGTTGGCGTTGATCTCGCGCCAATCGGGTACTTCCGCCGACAGTTCCGTCCAGAACATCTGCTCAGCGTTCAGCGCCTGTCGCTGTACAACGCTCTCCACCTTGGGGACGACGCTACTCTGGAGCTGGGCGAGCGACCGCCGCAAGTCTGCGACCTCTTGGTCCCGCCCCGACATCTCCTCACGAGCTGCACGGCGCATGACCTCAATCGACTCACCGTACTCCTCGACGTCCTTGTCAGTGATGAGCTTTGCCGCGGCCACCTGTGCGGGCGTGCTGGCCTGCTGGGGTGCGGTAAGCGACGCGATCAGCTGTTCGAGCTGACCGAGACGTTGGCTCAACTGGTTGTTCTCCGCCCGGAGGCGAGTGGTATCAGCGTTGTACATCCCTTGCAGGGAGCGCCAGCGCTGCTCGTAGGTTTGATCTTCGTTCGTGGTACCGGGTCGTCCTTGCTCGGTGGACGCCGGCTCAGCTGCAGCTTCGCTTGCCCCGTCGGCTGCCGTGGTCTGTGCGGCCGGAGCCTCCACCTGCGCTGCAGGGTCGGAGTTCAGGTCTTCGTACAGCTTGGCAACAGCCTCAGACTGCCTTTGAATTTGCGCGGGAATGGCCATTTAGACGCTCCTCTCGGGTGTGCGTGATTGGATCAGCTGCCCCTACGGGGCTTTGCTGCTAAGTCAGGGGACTCCGTCATGAGCCTGTACAGCTCTGACAAGACCTGACACCGCCCCTGTGCAAGTGTCACGGTCTGTGGTCCGACGTTGGGGAGCCGCTCGAGCTCCGAGGCCCGCCACTCTCCCAACCATTCCAAGATGATCGGGTATTGGCGGACGCTGACTGCCAGCGCGTGGACTACTTCGGGGGAGACCTGCTTCACTGCGGGCCTCCATTGATCAGATTGGTCCCGCCGGCGGGGGCGCCAGCGAGGTCAGTGTTCTCCATACCGGGCTGCCCGCCACCGGGGGCTGGCATCTGCGAGGCCGCGGCCATGCGCTTCTGCATGCTGAGCTTCTCGCGGGATGGGACGATGTCGTCGACCGGCATCTGCAGCCCCTTGGCGACCTCGCGCAGCAGCGCGGCACGCCCCTCGGGCCCGATGATGGCGATGTCGAACTCGTTGGCCGTGGCGTTCAGGAACTCCACGCGGCGGACGTTGACCGTCTCCTTGACCGCGAGGTTGACCGCTCCCTTGGCCACGACCTGCGCGTCGCCCTTGATCGCCTCATCAGGGTCGTAGCGCATATTGTAGACGAACTGACGCTGCACGATGGTCTTGAGCACGTCGTTGTCAATGTGCATGACCACCTGCCGGATGCCCTTGCCTGCGGAGCCCATCAGCATGGAGAGGCCCGACGCCGTGCGCCCCGCCCCCTGCACGTTGGTGTCGCCGTAGATGTAGGCCGGGATGCCGCTGTGGTCATCAGCCATGCGCGAGAAGCGGTCGTAGACCCCCACCAGCGTATTGGCATTGTCGTTGGGCTGGTTGAACCGCACTGCCGGCGCCGACGACCCCAGAGGGTCGTTGAGCACTTGCCAGATTTTCCATGGCTGCATCTGCGTGATGTCTTCGTTGGGTGGCAGGCGCTCGAGGTTGACCTCGACCTGCGGTCCGGAGGCGATAGCCATGTTGTTGACCAGCGCCCGGGCCGCCGCGTTGCAGACGCCCTGAATGTCTTCGATGATCTCGGGGATGCCCTTGCCCCAGAAGGCGCCGGGCTGCTTGATGAACGATGTCTTGGCGTAGGGCTTCTCGCCCAGCGGGTCGTAATTTAGGACAGCCTTGATGACGTAGTTCCCCACGGCCCAGACGTTGGCGTCGTACTCGCGATCCTCGTCGGGCACTTCCTCCTCGGTCATGCCCCACTCGCGCAGCATCCGGCCGCTGACCTTGCCCCAGAACTCCAACGCGTCATAGACCTCGGTGGGGCGGAGCTCTGTGTGGAACTTGCGCTCCTCCTCCTCGCGGGAGTTCTTCTGCCACTCCTGCACCCATGACTGGGTGTTGCCCACTTCGAGCACTTTGCGGATGGCTTGGTCGTCATACCCCGGCACACCGATCAGGTCGGCCATCTGGGTGCGCGTCATCTCGTGGTACTCGAAGATGTAGCCGTCGTTGATCCGGGTGATGCCCGGCTCGGGGTAGATGTTGAAAGGGCTGACGCGCTCGTACTCCGGCGCGATGCGCTCGCCCGGCTGTAGGCTCGTACCCTCCCACTTGAGGTAGCGCTGGCGGCGGACGATTGGCCCTTTGACGAAGGCTGCCGGGAACGTGACGAGGTCCGTGATGAACTCGTTGAACGCATCGGCCCAGCCGCCTTGGGCGAACTGGTCTTCGATCTTGGTCTTCATACGGTCGACGCGGTTCTGCGCCGCCTGCAGAATCTTGAACCGGAACTCCTGCGCGACCGTCTCCTTGAGCTCGGCCAGCTGGGTCTTGTTGGGCGCCTGCCCGGAGGACTGCAGCACCTCCATGACGCGCTCTGCGAAGGCCAGCTGCAGCTCCTCGGACTCCTTGGGGGACAAGTCTGGGACGGCAGTGGGGGTGAGGTCCCACGGGGGGGTGCCACTATCGAGCAGGATGTCACGCAGCCAGCTCTCGGCCGCCCGGCACTTGACCTCCGTGATCATCATGTAGACCTCGGAGCCGCCCTGCATCTTGATCTGAGAGAGCTTGTCCGCCTCGTACGCGCCGTTGCGCTGCCGCATGGCCTTGAGCATGATGTCGGTGATGGGGTCGCGCGAGATGCGTGCAGCATCCCAGCACTGCTTCAGGTGAGCCACGATGCCCAACATGATGGGGCTGCTCTGGCGAGCGGCAAGATCGCGCTCTGCCTGCTGTCGCTCTTGGCGAACAAGCTCGTCGTTACCGACAACGCGAAGTAATGTCAGACCTGCCATGTAGTGCTCCTTGGCGACACAATACACAGTACGCACCATACGCGCAAGAAAAACCCCGCCGGGGATGGACCGGCGGGGCAAGTTGAGCAGGCAGCGGAGCAGGGAGGAGAAGTCCGCTGGTGGAAACAGCCTATCACGCCCACCCGCGAGCGTCAACGCGCTTGATCTCACGCCGCTGGTGGAGCAGTGCGCCGCTGTCAAGGCTGCCCACGTGGAGGCAGAAGTAGCTGACCGCATCGCCGACGTGGCTGTGCTTGCCTGCGTCGCCCGTCTTCTCCAGCCCATCGCCGTTCTTCTTGAACCGGTACCCGCCCATCATGGCGGCCTTGACCCGGTTGCAGCTGGGGTCCACGAGGAACCCCGGATCGCCGTCGACCTGCCGCATGAGGTAGTCATCCACGGCCGCGATCCGCGCCGTGATGCTGTTGGTCCGCGCAGGGATAACCCGCAGCCCTTCCGCCTTGATGATGTCGATCGCGCTCCGCTCGTCCGTCTGCGCGCGCTGGACGCCTGCAGGGTCGACCACAACGATCACCGGTGCCCCAGCGAACCTCTCGAACAGCAGGGGCTTCAGCACCGTCCTGACGAAGCGCTGGACCCCCATGTCGTAGCTGACCGCTTCAGCCATCACGAGGGCCCGGCCGCGCGGGTCCTGCTGCCCTATCACCGCGGCCGGGGTGAGGCCGAGGTCCATCCCCACGATCACAGGGCGGGTGCCATTGATGAAGGGGCGCAGGGTGGCTCTGGCCATGTGGTAGTCAGGGCGGAAGTACTTGAACACCGGCGTGCCGGCCAGCGACAGCCCGTACTCCCCGTCGATGAAAACCCGGATGTACTCCTCCGACCGACCTTGGGTGTCGTAGTACCCGTCCGGCAGGTTCTCGATGTTCTCGGCGTAGGGGCTCCTGCCCGAGGGCTGCTTGAAGACGTCCCAGCCGTTGTCGTTGGGGGAGACACCGTCCTTGGGGTCGATCTTCTCCATCTGGTAGAACCACCACGTATCCATGGTGGGCGGGTTGGTGTCTGCCCACATCCCGTGCCATGTGGCGCCGCCGTCCTTGGCAGAGGGAAATCGACCGATGCGCTTGGACATGGCGTCCACGATGTCGGGGTGGATGTCCCTGCACTCGTTGAACCACGCGAAGGTAAGCTCGAGGGAGTTGAGGTTGGCCACGTCATCCGCGTCGTCGAGCGCTCGGAACATGATCTCGCACTCGATGTCGCCCACCTTGAAGAAGTAGGTCTTGGTGGTGCGCATGAAGTGCCCGCAGACGCCGGACGGGAACCAGTCGAGGAAGGTTTTGATGGTGGTATCCGACAGCTGGCGCACGGTTTCACGCACCACAGCACAGCGCGTCCTGCGGATGCCCTGTGCGTTGGGTTTCTGCTGGGCTGCGCGGCGGATTATCTCGAAGCAGCACGCCACGGACTTGCCAGAGCCGACAGGACCCATGATCGCGCGCATCCGGGCGTCCGAATCCATGAACCGGGTCACGGTGGGGGTCGGGGTGTAGGAAATATCAAGCGGCATCGTAGATAATCACCATGTAAGGGGGGTTCCCGGGCTTGGGACGGGCGACACGCGCTGTGCGGTAGGACTTTTTGGCCGCTTGGAGGGTGGCCGCGAACGCTTGGGCGGCAAACAGGCTGTAAAACCGGTGGACCTCACTCATACTCGACGACATCGGCGTCCTCGATGGCAGGTGGGGTGTGTTTTGCGGTCACATCGAGGGTCTGACCCCCCAAATTGATGGTGATCGTGACGCCACCGGCGCCGTTTTGGCCCTCGTTGGCGGGGGTCGGGTCCAATCCGGCCCACTTGACGGTGCTTTTGATGAGGTCGGCCTTGACCGCGGGGCTCACAATGGGGTCGTGGATGAGAATCCATGAGGTCTTGAGCAGTTCTTCAGCCTGTGCGCGGGCCTTGACTCGGAACGTGAGGCCCTTGGTGCGCACTTCTTCCCTGTAGGCATCCACCTTCTTCAGGAAGTTGGCGTCGTTCTTGAAGGTGAGCAGGTCACTGGCATCGTACTCGTGCCGATCCAGCAGTTCGTCGAGCTTCTCCCCGCTGCCCTCCATGAGAAGGGCGAGGTCGAAGGCGAAACGGTCGGACCACTTGGTCTGGACGGGGCTCATGTACATGGGGGGATGATACCTCTTGGTGGCGGGGCCGGTCAATAGTGTAAAGATTTGGTTTTGGGGCCGGGAAAATTTTTGAATCGGTTGATGGCGGGGGTGCTATAAAGTGTACGGATGGTGTATGAATGTAAAGATTGCTATTTTTGGGTCATGCTTTGTGGGGTTTACCATTATACGGGGGGCATGCGAATCCGCTGTCCGACCCCCCACCCCCCCATGCCTGCCTGACAACAACGGCGGCGCCGCATGATGTAAGGATAAGACGCGCGCGTCTTATCCTCTGATATAAAGCGACCGATCTTTTTGTAAATTGGCGCTTGACATGGCGGCGGGATTGAGGTTTATTGATGACATCGAGACAGCAAACGACCGCTGGCTCGACAGGGTAAGTCCCCGACGCTCTTTGACATTGTTAATCCTGCCCTAGGCGTCTTGTGCCGATCATGGGTGACTGATGTGGGAATTGCGCTAGGCCTAGAATGGTCTGGACCTAGCGCTTATCCCACATGAGGTACCAAATGACTATCACTCTGACGCTGGAAGTAATGATCGAAGCCTTTAAGGACGAAGTCTCGGAAAAGGGCAACTTCACGGCTCGCGGTGTGTCCTTCGTCCTGAAGGCCGCCAAGGGTTGTGAGATGGCGCAAATGTCCATCTTCACGCCGAGCAACGGCAATGCGGGCAGCCTTCTGTTCCTGACGAAGGACAAGGGCCTTGTTGCCAAGGTGAACAAGGCCAAGGCTGCCCGCGGCTCCGAGTCTGACGAAATCGTCCGGCTCAAGGCCGAGCTCGCCGAGCTCAAGGCGCTAAAGGCCGAGCTCGCCGAGCTCAAGGCTGCCAAGGATGGCGCGGCCGCCAAGAAGCCGGTCAGCGAGGCGGCACGCCTCAAGGCCGAACTCGCGGCCCTCAAGGCGGACAAGTAAGAACAGGGCGGGCCCGCAAGGGCCCGCCTACCCTCAAACAAGGAATGTAAAGATGGCCAAAGACACTCTCGCGGCGCGGCGCGACCGCCAAATCAAGATCGACGCGCATGTATCCAAGATCGGGCAGAGGGCCGCGCAGCGGTACCTTGACACCCACCAAAGCCCCACTGCGGGCATCATCCGCGAGTGGATCGCCGGCGCCCTGTTCGGCACCCTGATGATCCTCCTCGCTGTGATCCTCCTCTCGCTGTAAACCTAACCCGCCCGGCTAACCCCGGGCGGGTTTTTTGTTGTCTGCTTTACACCTTTACACTGTCCATACAGGTAGCGCTTGCGCGC
>Ga0208160_1001163_pt1 | contig 11374 bp, 9 predicted proteins | sample CB_VirMetaG_FD_184536 | JGI IMG/M metagenome (GOLD analysis project Ga0208160, IMG submission 184536) | Freshwater to marine saline gradient viral communities from Chesapeake Bay - CB_1504_1 Viral MetaG (SPAdes) (version 4) | ecosystem: Environmental > Aquatic > Marine > Coastal | place: USA... | reverse complement strand
TATGCTTCACCCGCCAAAGAGCGATCTTGTTCTTCAGCCGTAACGAGATACGAAAGCTCTCCTGCAGTAGTGATAGACTGTCCTACAGCAAACTTCCTCATGCTTTCCATGTAGGAATCTACGATGTCTTCTTTGCTGTAGTCTGCTTCAGTCATGCCAAAGCGGCGATCCATGTAACGAGCAATGGTGTCGTATGTGTCGCCTTTGTAGAGGTCTTCACGTTTGACTTTAGTAGGTGCTGCACCCAAAAATGACACAGAACGCATAGCAGGACGCTCAGCCGTAGGCTGAACAGTAGTTTCAACTACGGCAGTGTCTTCTTGCGGCTCTTCAGGTCGATTGAAGAAGCCAATGCTTTTCATGCCATCCATTTACATACCCGCGTAGTCTGTGTTCTGCACAACCTGTCCACCAATGTTCACATAAGGCATCCGTCGCCAAGCCTCAGGGCTACGCCTTGCAAACTCTTCTGCTGCAGCTTCAGATGCAAAGTATCTGTAGTCGTCAGGGTTTGTGGAAGGAGGAGGAGGAGCAGCGGGTGCAGCCGTAGGCGTAAGAGTAGCCTCTGTCTCAGTTGCAACAGGTGTCTCAGCACCTTCTTCTTCCTCTACAGGACGATAGTTAGGCCCAAGAATATCATAGATGCGTTCATCAAACAGGGCAACATAACGATCAACCTGATCTCTTACAGCAGGGATAGTCCACGGCTGCTCTGTGGCGCGTTTGATTTCTTCAGGAGATGCCTCTGCTCTACGAAGTGCATTAAGCGTTTGATCTTGAATATCCTTGATCATGCCTTTTAGATCGCTTGCAGCAGCAGAGATTTGCGACACGGTGACAGTGGAAGGCTTAACTATGCCGCTAAGATCAAGACGAGCAGCGCCAGCAGTGCTTACATCAAACATAGGAGTGCCAACGGAAGCTGCAACATCCGCACCAGTATACGTACCAAACAGAGGCTCTTCATACACTTTGTCAATGGTGCCCGTGTCGTAGCCCATGATGGCAGCCAAGAGAGAATTGTTCCTTTGTTCCGGCTTGTCTGACGGAGTTGCTTTAGCAAAAGCAGTAAACCGCTCTTGAATGACCTGACTAAGAGGCTTATCAGGAGCCACATAATCATCCATCATTCGTACAGCCTCGTTGAGCGTACTGGAAGCAAAGGTTCTACCTTCTTCTGCGGCTTCTTTGACAGCGTTAGCCAGAGTCTCAAGTGCCATAGGATCACGATCCACAAGATATAGGACACGCTCTTCGTCAAGTCCGCTATTCTTCAGGTAGGAAGCACTAGCTGTAATGCTCTGCACTAGCTTTTCTGTTTCAGCCTTGCGCTTCAGCCCTTGCTCACGAAGATATCGACGCTGTTCTTCTGCCTTCTCACGAGCAAACTGCTGCCGCTCTCTGACACGAGAAGAAATTTCTTCACCAAAGCCTGCCCAAAAGCCTGCCATTACATAGTCCTCCGAGCCATAAGTCCTTGTTTAGCAGGTTCTTCCATAGGCGCAGCTTCCTGTTGCATGGGCTGCTCCATAGCCTGCAGAGTTTCAGTCATCATCTCTTCCGTCTCAGGAGGAAGTTCTTTGTTTTTGTTCAACTCTTTACGAACACGTGCTTTAAGCAGTTCTCGTTCACGAGTTTCAACAGTGCCTTTGTCTTCACCGAAGCCTTCTTCTGCGTCTACTCCTGCATATTCAGCTATCTTCTTAATCTGCTCATGGATAACAGGAGCAATGAGGATAGACACATCTGTGTCATGGATGCCGTTCATTGTTGCATTAGTGAGAATGCTTTCAGTCATAGCACGAACAGACATACCAAGTTCAAGCATAGTCACAATAGCATCCATAGTCTCAGGACGACTGATGCGATCAATATGCGCTTGAATAGCCTTTTCAGGATCAGCCGTCATCATGGGATTTTCCCACGGATAGTTGCGAGGCTCAGCAGTGAGAGACTGACCCGGAATAGGGGCACCAAAGAAGTTCATGTCTTACTCCAACTCGTAGGTTGCGTAGGCGTTAGCACGGTTAATGCGTTCTTTAATGTTAGCATGACGAGCACTCGGGCGCAAGTAGAGGCGAGAGAAAATTCGTGCAGCTTTTGCAGGATCATCTACGGAGCCGTAGCGTTTCAAGAAGTTGCCTTCCCTTGTCTGATCAATCTCAAACTTCAGGAAGCCGTAGTTTGCTTCATAGCTGCTGGGGTCGAGGCCCTTCTCTTTAGCAAACTTTTCAAAGGCTACACGACGCGGACCCGTCCATTGAGCAATACCAAATCCACCACGCGATCCTTTGACTAGCGGCTTAAGCTCTTGAAACTCTGTGAAGCCCATTGTCTCATAGTCAAGGTTGCCAACAATGCCTGCAGCATATTCTTGACTGATGCCGTAGTCTTTCATAAGATCACGCATGATCCTGATGCCCATCTCTGATGTCTTAGGCTTAAACGAAGGACGCGGCGGCGGCACTTCTACACCTTTGGGCAGACGCAGAGGGGTCGCTTCTTCTACTTCTTCAGGCTCCTCGTCTACGTCATAGTTTTCATCAATGGAAGCAATGTATTCCGCAATCTTTTTCTTCAGTGTATCAGGATTACGAAGAGGGTTGTCGAGCATATCAAGTGCAGTCTGCTCCATTGCACGTGTTACATTTGCTGTAGTACGAGCAGCAAGACCACGAGAAGCGGCAGCCCTAGCAGAAGAGGCTTCAGGAGATGTGTCATGGACGCCAGCAAGAATGTTGTCTGCCTCTGTCCTCATCTGTTTATACAAATTCTCATACATGTTGTATTAATCCCACTTACCAACGGCCGCACCGACGATACCATCTACAATAGTAGCCATCAACTTACCTTGACCAATGTTATCTTGTAGCTTAGCCTGTTCTTCAGCGGTCAGCTTAGCCAAAGCGACATTGGCCGCGCGTTCTGCAGCGTTTTCTGCTTGCTGGAACGAGAACGCCATAATGTCCCTCTCACGCTGCCAAATCTGGTCAAGCGTAGTCTGCGACATATTGTTAAGAACTTGAGCAAACTGCCTGTTAGCCTCATTCTGTGCTGCAGTATTGAGCGTCGTTAGGTTCTGCCGCCATTGAGCGTTAGCCTGTGCAATCACAAGACCATTCTGTGCGTTGAACAGATCACGCTGCTGCTGTATCTCAGAGTTGAACCTACGGATGCTATTGACTTGATCAATGTTGTACTGATCAATGGCATTACGCTGTGCAGCATTGAACTGCGACACTTGTGAAGACAGCGATGCAAAGAATTGAGTAGTCTGGTTCTCACTCGTAGCATTGAACTGTCGAGAAGCATTCTCTGCAGCCTGATCAGTAAACAAGGCTTGAGCAACCTGTTGAGCACGGAACAGCGCAGTCTGCTGCTCATTGCCAAGATTAGCCATATCCATCTGCAGGAAGTTCTGAGCATTCTGCACAGCAGCCTGTTGACGATTGTTGAGATTAGCCATATCAAGGTTAGACAGGGCTGCAGCCTCAGCCATAACCATCGCTTGCCTGTTGTTGAGATTGGCAAGGTTCATCGTGTTGGCAGCACGGCTATTCTCAAGGGCAACCTGCTGCTCAGCAGTGAAGTTCATATTGGCTACGTCAGCAATGCGGGCAGCGTTCTGAACACGAGATTGGAAAGACTGATCAAACTCCATCTGCATGAATGCAGCACGTTGTTGTGCAGCAAACATGGCAACCTGTTGTCTGTTGCTTAGGTTCTGCGACTCAAAGGAAGCACGAGTTTGTGCATCAATCTGTGCAATAGGAAGCGCAGACTCCATAGCAGCCTGAACGACAGCCTGTCCTGCAAGAGAGGATGCACCAAGACCACGAGCAGACAGTGTAGCCATAGCATTACGCATGGCACCCGCAGCCCAAGCAGGAGTTGCACCACCTTCAAACTGCTGCATCAGTGTCTCAAGTTGACCCTGCACAGTAGCCTGCTTAGTGGGAGTAGCTTCTGCAGCCTGAATCTGTTCTACGAATTGTGCGGCCTTTGCAGCATCAGCAGCACCCGTGATCAATTCACCTGATTGAATTTGCCGCTGAACAGGATTATTCATCATGTAGGCTTGGCCTTGTGCGGCCTGAAGCTGAGACACAGATGTTTCAGCCTGTTGTGCAGCTTGCACTTGAGCCTGCTGTGATACCTCTCCTGCAGCAGGGGCAACACCCGCCATAGCCTCAGTTACAGCAGGAGCAGCAGTTGCAGCTTGCATCAGTGTAGCAGGCGTCATCACAGGCATCATAGACTGCTCTACCTGCTGCATGGTGGCAGCCTCAGCGAAAGGTGCTTGAGGAACAGTCATTCCAGCATCAGAGGGAATAAATTGTGCAGCCTCAGGCTGAATCATGGTAACAGGGGCAACAGTAGGCTGCTGCGCTCCTGTCATCTGCATAGCCTGAAGTTGCGGCTGCAGTTGCTCCACAGCGCCGCCCGTCTGATAGCCGCCAACCATGCCGCCTTTAGCCATGCCAGTACGCTTCGTAGCAGCACGGCTCAGCTTACCAAAACGTGCAGCCGTAGCAGGATTGGCTTCAATGAATTGTTGCATCTGTGCTTCAGAAGCAGGGCCACGATAGCCCATGCGCTGCAGAAGCTGAAACTTTTGTTGAGGCGTGAAGGGGCTGGAAGGCTGCTGCTTAGTCATGCCGCCTTCGGCCTGACCTTGAACCTTAGTGTAGCCTGCAGGAACAGCAGTCATAGGCTGCCCATTTACTTCCGTGATATACATCGTAGCGCCTTGAGCATTACGATACATCACATTGCGGACGCCTTGCTGCTGTTGTTGCCCTTGCTGCTGCGGCTGCGTCAGATATCCGGGCACATTCCCTTGTGTTCCCGTGTAAGAAGGATTAACAGTTACACTTTGAGGCACAGACCCTAGACCCGCTGTTCGTGTTGGAATACCAAAGCCGCCGCTAATAGGTGCCATAGGAGAAACATTATATTGTGCAGAAGGCAGCAAATTATATGGTTGGCCTACAGGAGTAGTAGGCGGCGCTACTGGAGTAGGCGGCTGATACTGCGGAGAAACAGTTGGAAGGGTTGTTTGAGTAGGAACGGAAGAAGGCTGAAACTGCCTCTGCATGTCACTGGGCTGAGTGACAGACGGTGCCTCAGTTACAGGTTGAGGAACTTTTGGCGCTTCAGGTGCCTTAATCTTAGGGGAAGACAGTGTAGCAAAAGTATCATTCCAAAGGTTTTCATTTTTCCATTTGTACAAAGGCTCAATAGTATTTAGCGCCTCAATAAAGCTTTCGTTTCTGCGCTTTTCTGCTCCAGCACTAGTAGTATTTTGAAAAGTATTACGCAGTTGATTGGCCCAAGAAAAGTCTTTGACACCAAAGTTTTTTAGCGCGTCATACATTGCCCCTGTTGTGTAAGCAAGGCCCCTTAAAGGTGTACCATTTTCTGCCATAAGCGTAGGATTTGGCGGATAAAATTCACCAGTAGGCTTACCCTCTGCGTCCAGCACAGGAGCAGCATACATTTGTACTTTAGTGTTTCCATACATTTGACCAGTAGCTACACGCAATGCTGACAAAGCATCACCTGATGTCATAACCTTATTCCAATCACGAGTATCTTGATTGGAGCCAACAACACCATGAGTCAGTTCGGTCAGTGTACGTTGAAGATACTGAAGCCTACCGCCTTTTGTGTTATAGTCAGGAGTACTACTAGTCCAGTTAGGATCAGCATAGCCTTCTCTAAGCATGGTGTAAAAACCACCATCTGCAGAAAAGTCTGACGCTTGCTCTAGCGACAATCCCATGCCAAGACCAAGCATGACATTGCTGTACATAATTTTTTTAGATGTTTGGTTTGCAGTAGAATAGCCTTGTTCGTTAAGTTTTTGGTCAATGTATGCCAAATCATTCTGACTAAGATTAATATTTACACTGTCATCAATGGCTTCTTTTTGTTTAATTATATTGTTTTCATATGCAGCACTTGCCGCAGCCTCTTGAGGACCATATGTAGCATCGCGTTGAGCTTTTTGTTGATCGGCTGTTTTATCTGACTGCACTATTTTATCAATACCATACGCTTCTTGTAAAGTTTTAACACTATTGCCGCCAGAAACAGTATGCTGCCCGCCACCGGGAAAGTTAATGGTAGCAGTACCATCTTTGTTTTGCTCAATGACGAGTCCGTTTGCCATTACATTATACCTTACTGCGATTGCTGCTGCTTAATCATCTGCTCGACGTACTGCCGAATAGCTTTAATGTTTTCATCAATGCGAGCCATAGCTACAGCCTGATCCTGCACGATCTTTTCAAGACTTGCAGTACGAGCATCAAGCCTCACGATATCCATAGCATTACGATCAATCGTGCTGCTCATGTTACTGACAGTCCACACGATAGCTGCAGCCTGAATGATCAGGGCAACGATAAGGGAGATAGGTACACTCTTGCTAAGATGCCAAGATTCATTCTGTGCAGCCATCTATGTAATCCTTATTGCTTAACAGGCCAATCGGCATCAGTGAGATGCGGAAAGTTAGGATGAGATGTAATGTCTCGCAGTGCTTGACGATACTCCTTTGTTATATCATCAAGTGTGTTGTCTGTCAAGGCCAAATAGTCTGTTTCAGCAAGCAAACGATTGCGTTGGTCACGAACAGATTTAGCTGCAGCACTGTCAAGTGTAGCTTGATACGCAGCTTCCTTTTCAGCTTTGGTGCTATCTTCGTCGTCAGCAAACATGTCTCGCACAGACCATGCCTGCACCCAATTGCCTTTAGCATCTTGAGTTACACCATTGCGTACAGCAATTTGATATTGTCCTGCTGTAGGTTGAGGTGTCTCAAAGACAGGATCAAGCTGCAGTGCATCTAGTGTAGCCTGTGTCCATACTTTAGGGAATGAAGTGTTTTTATTGAGAGAGCGCCACTCTCCCTGCGATTTCACTTCGCCCGTAGTCTTGTGCCGATAGTCGCCCATAGTTGATCCTCCTATGCGATGGCGAGATAGATGTAGGTTGCAGTGTTGACGTTGGCGTTTGATGTCGTCACTTGATTGACGATGAAGCCACTGTTGTCAGTGTCGAGCCAATCTTCGTCGGTATCCGCTGCGGTATTAGCATTAAATTTAAAGTACGGGTCATTGCCCGCAACAATGCCGCGAGTTGCATCACCAACTATCCAATCTCCCGTACTGTCTGTCCGCTTGATGAGAACAAACCGCGCACCGCCCGTGAAACCGCAGTCAATCGTTTGGCTGGAGCCGTTGCCCGTGTAGCTGCCGACCTTGCTCACGCCGGGGAGCGTGGCGAAGAGGTAGGCGATGTAGGTTCCACCGGAAGCATTAGACTGACTGTTTGTGCCAACCGAAAAAACTTCGGACGAAGGGGCAGTAGAGTTCCACAAAGTAGAACCTTGTAATTCGGCCTGCGACGTTTCGTTAAGGGTGAGGGCATAGGTTGGTCCAAGGGGTGCAACATAACTTTTCCAACCATTCCCAGAGCCTTCTCTTCGCTTCACAATCATCAACTCAGGCGCAACACCCAAGTTATGCGGCACAGTGCGGCCTGCTACTCCATTCCCAGTATACGCCACCATATCGAAGAAGCCGGGGGCGCGGCGCAGTAGGTAGTTTATGTAGGTGCTGTAATCGCCCGAAGCACCTGTTACCCTGAAGTTTACATTGCTATCAAATGCCCCAGTCGAAGCAGTTTCTGCGCCATTTGCGCTTGTAAGAAGATAAGGATTGCCCCTTAGGCGGTCAAAAACAAACGGAGCAGCAGTTCCTGTCGTCCATTTATACCACGCGGAATCTACAGGGAATCCGGCGGTCGCTGTGTAGTTTCCGCTTGATGAGGCGAACACAGGCGCAAACACCTCCGTCCCACTCGTCGGCTCACGCATCGGGCCACGGCGGATGGCGATGTAGATGTAGGTGCCTGTGCCAAGTTTGCCAGTAAAGCCAGAAGAAGTAACTTCTGCCAATTCCACTGGTCCTTCTGCTCCAGATGTGTTTGCAACTAGATATTGATCGTCGCCACCTGTCACAAGGCCACGCATGGTATCTACCATCCACCATGAGCCTGTGTTATCAGTTCTCTTAAACATAATCCACTGAGGTTCCCAGCCAAGACTTACAGTGTCATTGCCTGTTGCCATTGACCCACACGCAATCAGCCCATCGCTGCCATCACCAGACGGCCCCAGCGGATCATGGGCGAAGAGGTAGGCGACGTAATTAATACCAATACCATTTGTTGCACTATCTGCGCCAACGCCAAACTGAGTGTCTGTAGGCGATTGGTTATACCAATATCCAATGTCAGTAGTAGCAGCACTTGTAGTGTTTAATCTTAAGCCCTTTGTCGCACCTAAATTACGATGATAGACAGACCAAGGATTTCCACCATCATAGTTAATGGCTTTGACAATAATGCACCCCGGAACTACACCAAGATTGTGGTCAATTTTTCTGTTTGTAGTTTCATTCCCCGCATACGTCACCACGTCAAAAAAGCGCGGGGCCTTGCGGAAGGTCCATGAGGCGGCAGTTTCTCCAGAAAAGTTGCTATTTTCAATAGCGCCAATAGTAAAGCCATTGGCATTAAAAGATGTAAGGGTGTTTGCCGCGCTAATTTCTGCGTTAGTAACATTGGTAGCCAAGAATTTATTTACGCCACGCTCAGTGTCATATAAGCCATGCCAATTAGCTGCGCTTCTTGCTTTTAACCAAACCAGCCCACCCTCACCAGCTTCAGCCGCATCGAAGGGGCCGAAGGTTTTTGCCTGCGGGTCGCCATTCTTCGTAATCGTGAAGGCGTTGGTGCTGTTGTCCACAAAGGGATTATCGCCTTGGCAGATAAGAAGACTGGTTCCGCTGATTGCAGTCAAATTAGATGTGGGCGGCGTAAATGCAGAAGTGTAGACTCCGACACCTTTTACAATACGAAAATTAGAAATATTTCCTTGGAGCGGATACTGACCAGATACAGCCCCCGATACCCTGTCACCTATATACCATGTGTAGCCAGTATTTGGGCTAGTGGTTGAGCTTACGGATGCAGAAAGAGCGCCATTAACATACAGGCGATCAGTGCCACTAGATTTTACTAAAGCTATGTGATACCAGTTATTAGCAGAAAGTGTTGCTGAACTTGTTAAAATTATTGACCCTTTTGCATAATATTGGATATTCCCAGAAGGGCTTATCCAAAATTCGGTCATATTTGCACCAGCACTACCATTTAAAGACGTATCAAAAAGCACTTGATAATTAGTTATTCTATTCGGGTAGACCCACATTTCGATTGTAAAGTCTCCCGGTGCCAGATCAAGAGCGGCATTCGTTGCAATGGATAATGAATCAGCTTGATCCCCATCAAACCGAACAGACCCGCTGCTAAATGATTGCCCCAGACGGATACCATTCTCAATAACCTGCGCGGCTCCGTTGCCCGTGTACAAATACGTCGAAAACACGTCCTCAATCGCAAGCGCCTCACCGACAGCGCCAGCAGCAGCTTGTTGCATTATTTTTGCAATCTTACTCATTAGTAACCTTTAAGCCGCAGCATCAATAGAACGAGCGCCATACCATGTTGTGCCGCCATCGTGCGTGAAGAAGACAAGCACATCTGTCTCACCGCTGGCAGGAGCATCGGGCGCAGTTGCGCCAGCCCAATCAACCGACGCAGGCCATGTGATCGTATGAGAGCCACCAGCCGTCAGCTTCAATGTAAACCCAAACGCCGTGTTGCTCGCGGGTGGATTGCTAAACGTGAACGTCGTGTTGCCACTGGTCGATAGCGCAAAGACGTTGCCAGCCTCACAATCAACCGCAGGCGTAGTGCCAGACAGGGCAACGTATGTTTCGTTGTATGACTTAGCTTTAAGTTCTTCGCTAAGAATTACATCGCCATTAGCATCTGCTGTAACTACTTTACTAGCTTGTGACGTACCGAGTGTAGTAATGTCGTTGTAGTTAAGTTCAGCGGCACTTGCGGTAACGCCATCGAGAATATTCAATTCAGCAGTAGAGGCTGTAACACCATCGAGAATGTTTAGTTCATTGGCATCTGCCGTGACACCATCGAGAATATTCAACTCTGCAGTAGAAGCTGTAACACCATCCAGCACATTGATCTCTGCAGCACTTGCAGTAAGATCACTGATATCTGCAACAGCAAGAGTACCATCAGCAAGCGGGTTGCCTGTGGATACAAAATTAGCTAGATCACGTGCTTTAGACATATTTTACCTCACGACACACTGATGTATTCAACAAAGATGATGCCGTTGCCGCCTACGCCCATTCTGGCAGCAAAATTAAAACTATGAACGCCACCGCCGCCACCACCAAAACCGCCAGAGCCAAGTCCATATCCGCCACCGCCGCCGCCAAACATTCCGCCTTGTCCAATATACTGCTGATAACCAATTTGCGAGCCAGAACCAGCCCCACCACCGCCTACACCAGCAGGATAAACGCTCTGATGGCTAATCCCCGTTCCCTGTCCCCATGTGAATCCGCCACCTTGGCCCCACTCTTTAATAAAATCAAACCCAATAATCCCATAAGGTTTACTAATAGAAGCAGGACCTCCTAAAATTGATTGTGTGTCGCCAGTTGACACGTTATTACGAACTGCTCCAGCGCCCCCGGTTCCGCCACCGCCACCATATCCCATTGATGATGAACTAGTTGTGTTTGTGGCTGAGCCACCCGCTCCACCAATTCCTGCACCACCCCCACCGGCTGAAGCACCTGTATTAGAAGAATAAGCACTACCGCCATTATATGCTGTTCCAGTAAGATTAACGGCCCCACCACCTCCCCTGTCATTTGAATTGCCAGTTGCCGATCCGCCTGCACCACCTGTATAATTTACATCACCGCCACTAGCTGTTCCGCCTGCACCACCAGTTGAACTACTTGTGCCAGAACCGCCATTAGCGGTTAGTGTAATTGTTCCATTTGTAAAAGAGGAGCTTCCTCCATTTCCACCAGCACTACTAGAAGCAGCGCCAATAGTTACAGTCCAAGTTTGAGAAGTTGCAAGAGTAATTAACTTGCGGCTATACCCGCCTGCGCCTGCACCAGCGCAATTATTAGTATTAGCTGCGTTTCCACCTGCCCCAATCACATGAACATAAGCATCTCCATCGTGTGGCGGTGCCCACGAACCTACTGATGAAGTAAACGTAATAACAGGCAAAGGAAGAGCATACCCGCCACCACCACCACCAAAAAAAGAAGTCAAAGTTGCCATTTCATGTGTCCTTTACGAGAATGCCCAGCCAATTGTGGAGTTAACGTAACGCAAGTAAATTACAGCATACGCCGAATCTATTGTAAGATTTTCTGCAGCACTCATAATATTACTTCCATTACGT
>Ga0208160_1001158_pt1 | contig 11399 bp, 15 predicted proteins | sample CB_VirMetaG_FD_184536 | JGI IMG/M metagenome (GOLD analysis project Ga0208160, IMG submission 184536) | Freshwater to marine saline gradient viral communities from Chesapeake Bay - CB_1504_1 Viral MetaG (SPAdes) (version 4) | ecosystem: Environmental > Aquatic > Marine > Coastal | place: USA... | reverse complement strand
AAAACCAAAAATATTTGAAAAGAATTTTATCCAAATATTTTTTTTATATGTTATATGCTATTTGTGATATGGGAGGAGCAAAGAGCATTTAACCGAAGGATGCTATGCTTAACGCATGACAACAAGAGTATTCGCTTGAACGTCATACTTCATAATCACATCGTGGTGGAAAATCTGGCAAGCGGTAGAGGCAACACCTGTGGCAGCGCCATCGATATTGACACGAAGAACGATGTTGGAGTTCATGGAACTAATACCAGTAAGAGCGGTGCTCGATGCCATTTTCTCGCAGTTATATCCAAAGTATGCCTTGGAAAGGTCTTTTAAATTATCATTAGCAAAGGCAACGTTAAGCACACGGAAGTTGTTGGCGGACATAGATGTCTGGGCGGAAGCAGGAGATGACATCACACCATGGATGCTCTCCAAGAATTCAAGTGTCACAGCAGAAGAATGAGTTGTTAGGTTGAAAGCAGTTTGCGGAAAATTTTTACCCGCGACTTCCCAATTTAACGAACCCCCAGCACCAGTAACATCATAAGAAGCGCCACATCCAAGTTTGTATCTGTCATTACGAGTAAAGGTGGCGATAAGAGATTTGATGCTTGTCAAACTATTTGCGAAAGGAAGAGCTAATGTAGATTGAACCCCCGCAGCGATATTTTGAACCGAGGATTGGTAAGACTCGGTCTTCAATAGGATTGTTCCGTCAGGAGACACCTGTGATTTAATAAGAGCATCAGTTGAGGCGTCAAATTGAACCGCCTTGTAATGGAGTTCAAAGTCGCTAATGGAGTATCCAGTCATAGTTGTAGCAGTTCCATCAGCAGAAAGACAGGCGATGTTCTCTAATTGCTCGACTGTAAAATACAATCTGTATTCAGCGCTGTCGAGAGGTATTAATTTATCTGCGTTGCTCAATACACAACACACATTCACGGCACATGAAATAACGTTAGCACCACTTCCACCCACCACGGTTCTACTATCAACTTCGTTGCAAGAATTTTCCACGAAATCAACACCAAATGGTTTGGATAAACCCATCTTCTCGCTCACACCCAATTTGCCGTTGAAAAGCAAGTTAGTAATCTGGTTGTATTGAGAGGTGCTTTCAATAGAAGTTGAGTTTGCAAAAGTGTCTAAACGCTGGAAAACCGAGCAGGCAGGCAAACCAAGAATGGCGTTGTCTGCAGCGCCAGCCGTGATGTTTATATTAAATGTCGCATAGAGCGAATTTGGAATTAAGTACGTACCACGGTTCATTATGAGACTGGTCTGGATTTGCTGACCGCCTACGAATGACTGACCGTTTTGACTTCTGGAAACGAATGACGAAGTGCTTACTTCAGGAGGCAAGGAGGAAACTCTGTATTCTACTTCTCTAGGTAGCATTATATAAACTATACAGATAATTATTTGCCTAATAATAATTGTAATTCTTCATCATTTTCTTCATCGTCATCTTTCTCTTGTGATTTTTCTAAATCTTTTTTCACTTCCTTTGAAATATTTTGAGGTATATTAATATTGTCATGTGAAACAGATATTTTCCTAAATATCCTTATGACAAAAGTAAGCGTAAATTCTATACCATTCATTTCAAGATACGTCCCAAATTCATCAACAAGTTGAATATCTATATTGTCTAAATATCGTTGCTTCATTCGTCCATAATGAGTGCCTTTATTGATATACGTTATCTGGTGAAAACTCGGGACATCAACTGGAACAGATTGTATAACCCCACTACTTAAATTAGGACTACTGCTAAATGAACCAATAGTCCCTAAACTGTTAGAACATATTTGTATCTTTTGAATTCCGAGCAAGTTCATAGGGCGAGGAGTTGTAAAAGCGACACCATTTATGGTTTCATTAAAACCCAATATTCTCATTAAATTAGTTGATAGGTTGTAATAAAAAACAATATTACTTATAGCGTTTGCAATTCTAAATGTAAGTTTTCCAGTGACCTGACTAAGCACCACTTCCATGTTAATACTTTTATCAAAAACAAACTTATTTTGTATTTCTGTTATGATACTACTACCATTATAGTTTCCGTTCGTTAGAGTTATACTGTCATTTATGCTGTTATAATTGTAGTGTAAAGTATTATTACTATCGTTTATTAAATACCAACTTACTGGAATTGTAGCGTCTTCTAGACTACATTCTAAATGACTAATGTCTTTATTCTCATCAACTATGTTTGGAATATTAAATACTAAATTACTATTGTATTCACCATTCAACTTTATAGCATTCTCACTATTCAATACTATTAATCTACTTTCCATATACATTCTTTTTAGAAAAAAGAATTACAAAAACTTATGACTACCTTAATCAGTATTTGGTTCAACATTTTCCAAAGGTTGATTTGCTTCATTCTTCTCAAACTCTTCCAATATTGCTTTGTCCGTATTGTATTTGTTCGTTCTCAATCGTTCAATCATCAACTCTTCTACTTTCTTTTCCTCTGGTGTTAAATATTTGTCATTAAACCTTAAATATAACAATCGATATGATACATCATCTAAAAATGGAATAGTATCTTTGATAGCGTCCAGCGTGTAAAACATGCCTTCCTTCATAACAACGCCTTCGTCTCTTTTCTCAATCAGTTCCATTATATATTTCGTTGAGAGATTTTTTTCTAAATTTATTATCTAATTCTATTATATATGAGCGACGAACATTTAGAAGTTTTAACGGAGGAAGTTGTTGAAGAGGAGCAAGTTGTCAGCGAGGACGAGTGTATTCAAGTCAAAAAACCAGTCAAGAAACCGATTTACAAGAAGAAAGAACCAACAGAACCAAAACCAAAGCGTGAAAGAACTCAAGCACAAAAAGAAGCTTGGGAGAGGTGTTTAGCAAGTCGTCAAAAAAATAGACAAGACCGAAAACAAATTCAAGATGAAGATGCTAAACTTTTAGCAGAATACAAAAAACAGTTGGCAAAGAAAACCGAGAACAAGATTGTTAAGAAAGCGGTTGGTATAAAAAAGAAACAGATTATAAGAGAAGAGGAAATAGATGAGATAAGTGAGGACGAAACACCGATTGAAGTCGTGAAGGAAATCATAAAGAAAAGACGACAACCAGCACCAACAAAACAATTACCATCAAAACCAAAACCAGAATCTGAACCACAAAAAATGGTATTAACTTTTTTCTAATGTATAGTATATGGATAGCGAACAACAAATCTTTTGGACTTTTTTTATTACTACTATGTGTGGGTTTATTCTTACCTTGACAAGACAAATGTATAAGAGTAAATGTTCCAAAGTGTCTTTATGCGGTATTACCATAGAGCGAGACGTTAGAGCAGAAATACAATTAGACGAACAAATAGCACAAAGAAATCAATCAACAGCCGATTTAGAAAGTGTGAAATCACCTACATCTCCAAGAAATAATATATAAATTAGTTGTCGTGTCCCTATTTTTTTGGTTATACCTTTTTATAAAAGGTATATTTTCTAAAAGGTATATATATAGTATGCCGTATAAGATTGTAAAACGAGGTAAAGAATACATCTTGAAATCACCTACAAAGGAATTCAAACATAAGACTTTAGCAAAAGCAAAGTCACAGAAAAAATTACTCGAAGAGAAAGATGCCAAAGTAATTCAAACACAAAAAGTTTCTCAAAAGGTTACTGTTATTGTGAATCAACCAAGACGACGACGAGCAGGACAAGCAAAAAAACAAACAATACCACAACAGCAACCTGTAATACAAATGAGACCTTCATTTAATCCTATGGAATTGTATTACTCACAAGCAAGACCACAACCAAGACAAACTCTTACAGCAGATGAAGGCAGACTTAAATTAATCGAGGAGGACATTAAAAAATTACGAGAACCATTCATAGAGCAAATGAAACAAAACCATTTGGAAAGATTGTCGGCATTAAGCAGACGTGATAGCGAATTATTACCGAAAGTAGAAGAAGAGGAAGAAGAAGAAGAAGAAGAAGAACCACAAAGAGAGATTGTTGGTGTAAGACGAGGCATTCCCAGACGGTTGTCGATTGACAGCGAGTTCCAAGGAGCAACCATAGGACAACTCCTTCAAGGTGATTATGGAATAACCGACTCGGGCAGACTGAGAACAGAACCAACCAAAAGACAATTAAGTGCTATAGAGAGATGGAAAAGACAAAATCCATAAAATTGATTCATATTTTTTACATATCGACACGATTACACCAAACAGCAATATGGAAAATACCAACATCGACGCATTAATGTCCCTGACAAAGACATTAGTCAGGATGAGAATAGAGTTAGACTTGACTGAAAATCGAGAACCGCATCAAAGATGTAAGCATCTGAGATTACCAATAAAGTCTATTGATGGAATTAAAGTTCAAGTCCAAATTACTATGTATAAACCAAAAAACGAGATGGAACTTGACATATATACCGATTTAATCACTCACGCAATATACACTAAAAAAATGGATTTTACCAAAGAAACCTCAAAAGATGATACTATGAAACTATTAGACACAATAAAATCTTTGAAGTTTTGTAAATATATAACCAAGTTTGTGGATAATTGTCAAAAAGAAGAAAACTATATGACTGCTTCATCTTGGCAAGACTTATTTAAAGATTGTGAAACAATTGTTCTAAAGTGGAATAGTTGTTGTGTATGTCACGAACTTACAAATACACAATTTACAGACTGTCATCACAATATATGTTTAGAATGTGTCGGAAAACTAAAACTCGAAGAAGATGATTATGTGCGTTGTCCTTATTGTCGAGAACTTCACGAGTTATCAGAAGATACTATTAAGGAAGAATTCATATCAAGTGTAGGTATGTCTGTCAAATTACCCTAAATCGATGGAAAAGACAAAATCCATAAAATTGATTGCCCTTTTTGACAAATTGACAAGAGCATTACAATAACAAATCAATATGAATATGTGGAACGATACAAACGCCAACGGAGAACGCAAGCATTCCATCTGGCGGGAACAAGGAAAATGGACTTCAATCACATATGTGAGCGACGTAGAAGAAACAGACAGGTTAGTTATGGATATTGCTTTTAATCATCTCTATTACAATTCAGCGTGGTTTCACGGTATGTGTAATACTCCAAAGGTTGGGGTTTTTGTGAGAAACGGTTTTCATTTTTCGGGTAATTCTAGCGACCCGCATATTACTTTCCAATTCAGGGGATACGGTGATATAGATGTAGATAAAACATATTATCACGCATACTTTGACAGAACAACAAAACTAATAGTCAATATGAGTCTTGTGACTAGCATTCCATTATTTAGTTAGGTGTAGTTAGATTAGTTAGTTAGTATTTATAAGTAATACTTTTTTTCATATGTTATTATATAATGTATGAAATCAAAGAATATTCGAGAATCAAAGCGAAGCAGTTAGGAGTAACAATCAAACCATCAACCCGAAAAGACAAGAAGATAGATGTGTTTAAGAATAATGAAAAAGTCGCATCTATTGGCGCAAAAGGTTACAAAGATTTTCCTACGTATAAAAAAGAAAAGGGTTTAGCATTTGCCGAAGAGCGCAGACGATTATACAAAGAACGACATGAAAAGGATAGACATAAGAAAGGTTCAGCAGGGTTCTACGCCGATAAAATTCTCTGGTGATAATATATATGTCTATTAATGAACCTGATAAATTATTAGAATTTATAAATAGTCAAATGAAACCAAAAAAGAAAGAGAAAAAGGAAAATGGAGAAGTATTTACACCTTTATCGTTGGTAAATGAAATGTTGGATAAATTAGATGAAGCATATATAAAAGAACACGGAAAAAGCATATTTACAGAAGCAGGATTTAAGTGGTTTGACCCCGCTGTTGGGATTGGAAATTTTTTTATTATTGTTTATCAACGCTTAATGAAAGGACTAGAAAAACAAATATTAAACGAGGAAGAAAGAAGAAAACATATCTTGGAACAGATGATATACTCCGCAGAACTTACACCGAATAATGTATTTATTTATAAGAAAATCTTTTGTGGTGATAAATATAAATTAAATATCTATGAAGGTGATACTTTGAAAATGGATAGAAAATGTGAGTTTGATGTGGTTATGGGTAATCCGCCATATCAACGAAAAGTAGGCGGTACAAAGACACAACCATTATGGAATTTATTTGTAATCTTTTCATTATCATTATTAAAAAATGATGGATATTTAGTTTTTATTCACCCATCTGGATGGAGAAGTCCCGAAGGTGTTTTTAAAAATGTTTTAGATTTAATACAAAGCAAAAACTTGAAATATTTGTGTATGAATAATTTCAAAAAAGGACAAGAAGTATTTAAAGTTGGAACAAATTTTGATTATTATGTTTTACAAAATAGATTTGACCCAAATAATATTACAACAATAACTGATATTGATGGAAAAACATACGATAAAAATATAAACAGTTGGAAATTTATACCAAGTGGTGGTTTTGATTTATACGACAAAATATTAGCAAAAGATGGAAAAGAAATAGTAAATGTGTTATACGATAGAACATCATACGGAACTGATAAAAAAAATATGTCTAAAGTGAATTTACTATATAGTAGTTCTTTATATGAAACCAGACAAGATTATATGTCTAAATATATGTCTAAAGTGAATTTACTATACAGTTGTTTATATCACCACACAAAAGATTATATGTCTAATGAAAAAACCGAAAAGTTTATATACCCTTGTGTATATACAATAACAAGACGAGATGGAATGAAATTTTTCTATAGTTCAATAAAACACCCAAAAACAGAAAAAAAAGATATGTTTGTTCCAAAAGTAATTTGGTCTAATGGACTTGGAACTTATCCAATTGTGGATGTAAAAGGAGAATATGGTCTTACACAATTCGCTTATGCTATTATAGACGATGTTGATAATTTAAAACATATAGAAACTGCTTTAAACAATCCCATGTTTATTGAACTAATGGAGTATGTTAAATTCCAAAATAATAAATATAATTATAAAGTTATTTCCTTATTTAAAAAGGATTTTTGGAAGGCATTTATTAATAATATTTTGTTGGAATAATATATATGGACCAAATATTCAAAGAAAAACCGCCAATATGGTATTTAAATACAATAATAGATTTATTTACTATTAAAGAAAATGACGAATATGTGATTGATTACATCACATTTAAAAAGATGGTATTCCACAAATATCAAGAACCATGGTTGGACGAATTAAATGAGTATTACCACAATTCAAAAAAGTTTTACATAACAAGAGAGTTTAACTACAATTCATTTATTACCATAATACGACAACTTTGTAAGATACACGGAAAAACTTATAGATATACATATGACCGAAATCAAAATTACCAACACTTAAAATACTTTATTAAGTTGTAGGGAAACCAAGTTTCAAGTTTTGAGCGGACTGCGAAAAACAGCAGTCTTGTCCCCTACGACCCTTCCTTATTTAATAATTTTTTGGTTATACCTTTTCTAAAGGTATAGTATATGTCTATTACATTAAAGAAGCATCAAAAACCAGATTTACCAGTATGTGTTATGTCGTGTGATAAACCACTACACGAGAAGTTAAACAAATACGAGATGACGAAAACGTGTTTAAATAATCATCATACCACAGCAATAATTGGAAAACCCCGTCAGGGCAAAAGCAGTTTAGTGTATAGTTGGTTCAAGTCAAAGAATATGTTGAAGAAATGTTTTGATACTATTTTTTATATCTGCCCCGCAAATTCCATGAACTCTATGGACGATAATATATTTAGCAAATTACCAGACAACCAGATATTCGACGAATTAACTGGTGAAGTATTAGATGAAATAATTGAAAGAGCAAAGGCACGTGAAGAAGGTGACAAGATTGCCATAATTATTGACGACTGTGCAGCGTCATTAAAAAATTCGTCAGTCCAAAAATCTTTAAAACAAATTTCTTGTAATAAACGTCATTTAGGAATTTACGCAACATTTATTTTATCGCAGACGTGGAAGAGTGTCCCTTTTGAAGTAAGACGCTTATATGATAATATTGTTGTATTTAAAGTTAGTCCAGATGAAATGGAAAGTATGTTTATTGAAACCTTGCCACAATACAAGGATTATAGTCAGGCAATACAGAAAATGGTATATAACAAACCCCATGAGTATTTAGTCATTAATACTGGTAGTGGAAGACTTTTCAAAAAATTTGACGAAATTATTATAAACGACGATTAAATCTAAAGGTATATTATAATGAGTTTTTTTCGCAAACTTGGAAGAGGTTTTAGACATTTAGGAGGCGAAATCGGTGGAGCATTCAAGAAATCCGCATCAACAATAGGTGGAGGAGTTGGTAGTCTCGTCGGTCGCATGGGTGGCGCAGAAATTGGAGCAGGAGTGGGTTCAGTTTTCGGCCCAGAAGGAACAATAATTGGTGGCGGTATAGGTGGAATAATCGGTTCTGCAGTTGGTTCAGAAATTGGTAAGCGCACAGTAGAACACGCACAGCGAGGAGGAAACATAGGACAACCTTTACCTGTAAGAGCACCAGCATTTGAAGGACAAGGAACAGGAAAAACAGGAGTTAGACCATCTCAACCAGCAGTTCCTATTAAAATACCAAAATTACCTTCACCAGAAACTAAACCAATATTAGGCAGAGATGGAGCAGGTCAAAGACAAAGACCAACAAATGAATTAGAACGAACAAGACGAGAACCTAAAAAGCAAGAATTATTTATGTAAATTATTTTCTAAATTAATAGTATATATGACTACTAATTTAGTATTGAAATCGCAAAACTCTCTTTCATATGCTTCTGGTGTTGCTAAATTTAAGGTATTTTGGAACCAGTTCTTGGAAGACCCTTATGCCGAGTATTTAGTGAGTTTCTCATTCGTATCAGCGGTTGATGCTAATTTAAACGAAGATGATTTATATACATTATCACTTGACAACCTTGGTTCAACCTTGAAAAACATAGAGGGCGGTAATTTAAACTCTGGAACAAGCAGAGATATAGGAATTATTTATAGCGAAGAACCACACTCATCTCACGCCAGATTGAGAGCAGAATTTTCAACAAACCCACCTGTTAATATAGTTGGAAGACCAACCTCTAATATATTGGAAGTAGCTTTTCGTGATTTAGATGGTGTGCTTTCAGCAAAGACACCCCAATTCTTACTCTTTTTACGCTTTGAGAAAGTTTAAAAGTCTTCAAAATTATCAGGATTACAATAACGTTCTTCGCAATATTTTGTATAAGAACCACGATTATTTTTAATCTTTCTTAATTTTAGGCGTTCTTCTAAATATATTAGTCGTCGCCGTTTTTGTTTGAGTTTATCCAATAAATCTCGTTTTTCGTTTCTTGTTCTTCTCAATATCTCACACGCCAAGCATTCGGTTTTAATCTCAACATCATAAACATTATCTTCAACTTCATGTAAAACTTTACCCACAATAATCTCACCGCCACAATTAATACATTCACGTCCCATTTTATTATATATACAATATATAGATAATAAATATGAGTTATAACGAATTAACCAGCACAAGGTCTATGAACGGTATTATTAGTATATTTAGTGAAGACATAGAGGTGAATAATTTAACCGCTAACTCAATCATAACTGACAACATACAAATTAACAATTCTATGTTAGTTGATGGCATTACTTTATCGCCAACAGAAATATCACAACTGGAAGGAATAAACACAGATGAAACCATACAGGAGCAGATAAATTCTATTGAAGCGGATTTATCTGACGTGGTAGATTTGAACTCAAATCAGGACATCGGTGGTGTAAAAAATTTTACGGATACTTTGAAAATAACGGGCGTCATGAATGTTAATAACACAAATATTACCAGCGTTGAGTTGTCATATAGCACAGGACTTATTGGGAATATCCAACAGCAGATAGATGCAGTAGATACAACTGGTTATATGGATTTGGTGTCAGAACAGACAGCCGTTGCACTAAAAAATTTTTCCGCCTCAATACAAACACCGAGTATATTTAACGAAGAAACAACTGGAACAATCAACGGATATTTTAGTGATAGTAGCACACTCTTATATACGAGTAAAACAGGCACATTCGCAGTTGGTACTAGTGTTTTAAGTGGTATTGACTGCGTAAATAAAACTCTTACAAGTCTAACAACATCGCCGAATATCGCCAGTATTGCTCCTGATACAACAGTTAGAAAATCTCAAATATATACATATCAGGGTTATATCACATCAGGCAATCAAGTTTATACTATTACCACCACAGGACTTCAAGCAAATCAGGGCATACAATTCACAAACATAAGTGATTTTATTGGTTCAATATCAGGACATCTCATTACGCTTTTGAATACAACAGGATTGACACCATCAAGCACAACACTTGAAACATCTATCGTTCAAATTGGAAGCAGTTTTTATTTTAACACCGAAGATAATTACAGCTTACAACGCTTTGTTGAGAATGCTAATTTAACACCACCAACACTTGTTAATAGCGAACCATATACAAACTTATACTCTCTCTTATATCCGGCGGGCAACCCAGTCGATACTTTCAACCGACAGATTACAGGGTTCAATTACAACAACCGCATATATTCAAGTGATACAGCGACAAAGTTAGACATGTATATTTTAGATAACCTTACAACCACAGGGGCAAATGATACACCATATGGTTCAAAACTAAACACGGAAATAGCAGGAACAAGTTCAACTATTTATGAGTATAGTCTTCCACCAACAAATCAAGTATCGCAGGGTAATCTATCAGGGTTTTATGACGGCGGTTTATTTGTATTTGATACAACCTTATTATCAAGTCCATCAACAAAGGCAGTTTTATCGAATGGAACAGAATATCAAGCATTCATTTCAAGCATAGACGCCGATAATGAAGTCCAACTATCATATTCAAGACTACAAAATACAGCATCTACTACTGTCAATTCTTATGTGAAGGATTTAACAGGCACTCCGTTTTTACTATCGCCTTCAAGTCAAACGGGTAAATACGTCAATCATAATACGATTTCAATAGTGGGTTCATATCTTGGTGGGTTCTCATATGCTATTACATCACCAAATACAATAACACCCGATTTAGGGGCGAGTTTTTTAAATGTCATCAATTACAGTCCAAACGCAACCACTCTTATTTTTAGAAATGGGTTCTCAAATCTCAATATTGGCGACTGGTATGAACTGTCTTCAGCGTATGGTTTTTATATCACAGCAGAACCCCAGAACAATTATAGATTTACAACCACAAATAACACATCGGATATTTCACCAACAACCGATATTACAGGGGTTGTTATAGTTAATTATTTGGGTGGCGGTTTAACATTT
>Ga0208160_1001148_pt1 | contig 11474 bp, 12 predicted proteins | sample CB_VirMetaG_FD_184536 | JGI IMG/M metagenome (GOLD analysis project Ga0208160, IMG submission 184536) | Freshwater to marine saline gradient viral communities from Chesapeake Bay - CB_1504_1 Viral MetaG (SPAdes) (version 4) | ecosystem: Environmental > Aquatic > Marine > Coastal | place: USA... | reverse complement strand
ATTTTATAATAATACAATATATTTTATTTTAATTTTATTTACAATTAATTACTGAATAAGTTTCTCATTTGAGGAATTATCTGTAATCTCTTGGTGTATAATTACTTCATTACCTTCCGTTAAAGTTCCTCCTAATTGTCTTGTTGTATTAACTGGTTTCTCCCACAACCCTTCATTTATAATCTTTTCTACTTCTGCTTCGTCCTTGTTTTCTATTGTATCATATAACCATTCTAACCACTTATAAGGAATACTAGGAAAATCTTTACTCATATCATTTACCGCTTTATCACGAGTAGCGAATTGTAATGGAGTATAATTATAAGGGTTAGGTCTTTTAGCTCTTGGGATTTCTTGTGCTTCGGTTTCTTCCATTTATAATATATATATATTTTAATTTATTTTTTTTTCTCATTTTTTACACTTTTCTAAAAAAGGTTTAAGGAGGAGGAGGCATACTACTAGAACTTCCTACACCGGATAAAACACCGGACATAATATTAGCACTAAAATCAGGGTCAGTAGTTCCAGCTTGGACTTCATCTATTAGTCTTTTAAATGTATCTGTTCTACGCTGACGACTCATAGAAATATCTATATCACTCGCTCTAATATTTCCAGTAGGTAATCCTAATGCTTTTGCTTGATTAAATACTTCCTTAAATATTCTTTTTTGGACTGAAAGAGATAGAGGCTCGTATTGTGCTAATTCTTGTCTCACAGTAGGTGCTGTTGCCGGTGCTGGTGCTGGGGCGGGGGCAGAAGTCCCCATAGGCACAAACGAAGGAGGACTAATGGACGCTTGTATAGACGCTGCTTGATTAGGTCTAGGGACACTAGGTATAACGCCAATAAGTTCCGGTTTAATTACGCTTAAACTTTGTATGTATCTTTTTTCTAGGTCTTCGTATGATTGATTTTGTAATCTAGCAAGAGTTCTTAATGCTTGTTTAGGGTCTTGTGGTCTTTGTGCTAATTTATCGGGTGCCGACGCAATTTTAAATAATTCATAAGTTTTACTACCTGGAGGCATAAACTCTAACGGACACATACGACGGATACTCTCATCGCTTAAATAAGTTCCAACTCTGGATGCCATTTCTTTACATTAAGTTTATATTTTATTTTTTAATTATATTTACATTAAATCGTTTTTCTATATCTTTAATACTATCAGTTATAGTAGGTTTGTTCCATAAGAGGTTCTTACTCCAAAATCCAGCGGTGTCTAAACCGGACTTATTCCAGTTTTCTCTTTTAGCGTGTCTAGCTGTATAGTTTTCTTTTCTTTTAGGGTCTTTATGTTTAGTATAATCACTCATACCTTTTGCTCCAAAATGAATAGTTTTAGTAGTATCTTTTTCATTTATTTTTACTTTGTATTTTTTACCTTCACGGTCGCTTTTACTTAATTCAGCAGTAATCATTATTATAATATATAATAAAGATTATTTATTTTCTATAAGATTTACTTTTTTTAGGAGGTGGAGGAGGTTTGGATTTACCTTTTTTATCTTTTGCTAATATTGCTTTTTGGAGAGCCATAGGTAATTTTTTCTGTTTTTCTGTCAGGGGCATTTTTATAATAAATGTAAATATTTTATTTTTTTTTAATTTTTTCTGCTAAATCTAAATCGTGATTTAATTTTTTTCTACCTTCTACTTTATTAACAAAAGAATAAACCCTTGCCATTCCCCATTGCTCTTTACTCATTTTTTTAGACATAGGTGCTTTTGGGTCTTTTTTACCTTCTTTTGTTCTTACACTTTGAGGATTGGTTTTATATGCCCCTATGCCTCTATCATACACTTCATCTAAAATATTCATTTTAATTCCAGATAATTTAGATATATCTTTTTTTGAGTTGTCTTCATTAATAGGTTGTTTATGTCTTTTGTTAAAATCTTGCTTGTTAGTCATTTACTATTACTTTACATTTTATTTTCTAATACTAATAATTTAATTTACAGATTTTTACAGAAAATTAAAATATTTATGTAAAGTATAGATATGAGCGACACCGAATCAATTATTCCAGAAGAAGAAATCCCTAAAATTGAGAAGAAACCTAGAAAGAAGAAGGAAATGACCCCTGAAATGATAGAACAATTAAGATTAGCAAGAATTAAAGCAATGGAAGTTAAAAAGGCTCTAAAAGGTAATCCAGAAGCAAGAATAGAACACTATAAAGAAAAACTTAAAAAACAAAAGGAAAAACCTACAAAAAAGACACTATTAGAAAAGGCAAAAGAACAGATAAACGAAGAAGAAGTTAAATCAGCAAATCCTATTAGTGAAGAAATAAAAGAAGTAAAACTACCCGAACTTGAACCTGAACCTGAACCTGAACCTGAACCTGTAAAAAAGAAAGTAATTGACGACGAACTAGACGAAAATGGATTACCTAAACCACCTAAACAAGCAATTAAAAAACCTCAACCTGAACCTACTAATTTTGTAGATTTATCTACTGATGAAAAAATACTACCAGTTAAAGAAAAGAAGAAAGTTAAATATATATACGAGAGTGATACAGACAGCGAAGAAGAAAGAGTTGTATATGTTAAAAAAAATCATAAAAAACAATCTAGTCCTCTTGCTCCTAGACCAGTTATACCTACTACTTTTGGCGGTAATGTTAATCGTTTCGGTAGTTATGGAATGTTTGGAAGAAGATAAATTAAATTACAAAATAAAATATATATTATAATTATAAATGATAAAGTCAAATCTCTCTAAACAACTAAAAGAGTTCGAGACAAAACTTAATAATAGACTGGATAAAAACGACATTATTGCCGAGACAAAAAAGGAAATAGAAAGAATTAAAGAAAGTGGTTTGAGTCGTCAAGATAAAATTAAGGCACAAGCATATCTACAAGAGTTTAGTAAATCATTTTTACGAAAAGACCTTACTACACATAAAATATTAACAGATAGAGAAGTAGAAGGTGCTAGACTTTTAAGAGTTCATATGGAACAAGGATATATTCCAAATGATAGTAAATTAAATACTGAAAATATGAAAAAATACTTACAAGAACCATTAGATTACACTACCGGTAGAACAAGAAGTCTTAACGATACTTTCGGTGAATTAGATACTGAATTAAGTAATGAAGCGTTTAGTGTATATTCTAAACCTGGTGAAAAACCTACTATTGCTTTTAGGGGTTCTAGAACAACTCCTAGTGATTATAATACATTAAAAGACTGGAAGTTTAACATAGAAAGCATACATAATCCGGCAAACGCTCAAAAAAGTCCTACTATTAAAGAAATAGAAGCTAATTTAGAAAAAGTCCGTGCGAAGTATGGTGGTTTTAAAGAAATGTTAGGATACTCAAAAGGAGGTAATCACGCTCTTTATTATGGTAATAAAGAAGGTGTCCCAGTTAGAGCATACAATCCCCATATAACATTAGAACACGACCTCGCTAATTTAAAAGCAGATACAACAATTATGAGAACTCCACTAGACCCAGCTACATTTTTACTCGCTAGGAAGAAAACTGGTAAAAATCTAAAAGTTAAAACTATTCCGGCATTAGACCAAAATGTAGAACCACTAGGGCAACATTACGACGACAACTTCTGGGACGACACAAGTATTAGAAACAAAAATGACCCTTTAAAAACTAAATTAAGTGCTAATATAGCTCTACGGAGATTACGACAAGAATTATTAAAAACAGAACAAGCAATAAGTAGTAATAAATCATTACGGGGACATTTAACTCAAATTGACCCTAATTCATCACGAGAACAAATAAACGAAGCGATTAGAAGACAAACATTAGGTAGTCGTAGGGCTGGTAAGAAAAAAGTAGTAATTACTCCAAGTGAATACGAACCACAACAAGAAGGTATTAAATTACAAGATTTAAGACAGTCTAGAATACCAAGAATACCCACTACTTCATTAAGTAGGGCTGAAAGTAAAATAATGAATAATCCAGAAGAATACAAAAGAGTATTACAATCAGCAGTAGATAAATATGGTAAAGAAGACACTGACCCTGAAAGAGTTAAATTAGTTAATGATTTTAAGGAAAAATATGGTGTAAATAAGACTAGGGCATTAAAATATAAAATAGCTGGTAGAATATTAAAAACTGATAATATTACAGAGGAAGGTTTAACTGAAACATTAAAAGACGAAATTAATAAATATAATTTATCAAAAGATGGTGGTGATTATAAAATGGGTGAAAATACAAGAAGTTTTATTTCAGCAAACGGGATAGACGCTATAACACCGGAAGAAGCAAGAGATTTAGTTAGTGGAAGACTTATAGATAATAGTAATCCTAGTATGTTTAATAGTGAAATTGCTAATAGATACGCTAGTCAAAGTGAAACTGGGAGAGCAAGAATTATAGATGCTTTAAATAAAAGAATAAATTACTCTACTACGAATATATACAACGATTATGCTAGTCCTATGGAAACAGCACTTCGTGGGACAATTAATCAGGGGGTTAAAAGTGGTGTAGGTCTTGCTGCCAGAGGTGCTTTTCGTGTAGGAGGTGGATTAGCATTAGGTTCTGCTATTGGTGTCGGTGTAGATGAATTAGCACAAGCATTTCACCTACAAGATAAAATGAGTCCAGAATTAGAAGAAGGTTTAACTGGTGCATTGGTTGGTGGATTAACAGAAACAGCTGGAATGAAAATAGCGGGAGAAGCAATAGGGACTTTATCAGGTGGTATGAAAGTAGGGGCATCTGCTTTATCAGGTGGTATTGGTATTGTTATAGGTTCTTTGGCGACAGAAGGAATTAAGAACTTATTTAGTAAAAATGCTAATCCATACCTTAAAGACATCGTTAGTAATGTGGCGGGTTCTGAAATTGGATTTGGAACTGGTGTAGCGGTAGTTGGGACGGCGGGTGCTTTGGCGTCTGCGGCGGGAGTAGAAGGTGGTATAGCGGCAGCAGACTTTTGGAATCCGGTAGGTTGGGGTGCTGCGTTAGGTGCTGCGGCAACTGGTGTAGGTGCTTTGATTGCTGGATGGTTTGAGGGTAATCAAGAAGAAAAAGCAAAAGAAGAACAACAACAAGAACAAACAGAAGCAACTTATGCTGGAAAAGCAGACCAGTTAAGAGAACAATACCAATTTATTAGAACATTTTTGACTGAATTAGGCACACCTAATAGTGTAATAGGTCAATTAAATAATGAAATGATTAATAAATTACAAAATAAGGATATTACTGGTGCTATGAGTAATCAAGAGTTCCAAGACACATTTACTAAATATCTTAATCAGTTTTCTTTGAGTAATTTTAATTATTCAGGAGGTCAATTATCTACTCAACCACAACAATTACAAAAAGTTCTTTCAGAGCAATATAATAGTCATATGTCGGTATTAAATGGACTAGTTAATGAATTAAATAAAGGTGGAGCTAATTTAAAACCCCCAGCTAGTAATTTATATGACGCTCAATCATTCACAGAAACATATAACTCCATTTTAAATCAAGCACCGGATATAGCTCAAAAATTAGGACTAGCACCTATGAAAATCCCCGCTAGTATTACTGACCCCGACTTATCAAGCTCAATCCCTCACGGTTTTGATACAGACCAAACATTAGGATATGAAAATACTATACTCGCAAAAGCACAAATAGACCAATTAAGTAAAGCACCACAAGGACAATATGCTCCAACATTACCACAACCTACTACACAAGAGATTAATAATATGAATACATTTTTAAATCAACAACGCACCCAAGCAAAAACAATACAACAATCTACACAGATACAAAACGAGCAAAATGTAGTTAATAAAATAACACCACCGACTCCACCTAATCCGCCAATAAAATCCGCTAATTCTTAACGCTGTGTAGGGATTACCTCAATATTATTTAATTCACTAGGCGGTATAACATCACGCTCACATTTAATACAACAACAGGTTATAGTCCTACAACGAGATTTTAGTATAAATGATAATACACCAGCACCACAAGCACCGAACATACCAAGTAAAACTACAAGAAAAGAAGCATTAAACCAATCAGGAATAGTCATTATTATTAATATAATATAATAAAATAAAATGTATTATTATATTAGTAATGATTAGAAAAAGCATTAATAAGTTTCCAACTGAACTACCTAAAAAAGGAGCATTCACTATTGAGACGGAAGATGATTTCCCCAAACTTCATACCTTATGTGTTGCGTCTGGAAGACGAGGTGGTGGTAAGAGTGTAGCAATTAGTAATTTTTTAAAAAGATGTAAGGATAAACATTATTACGATAAAGTGTATCTTATCACACCTACATACAATAGTAATAAAATGATATGGGACATATGTGATATTCCACCGGAAGATGTAATAGAACCGGACACTAATGCTATTAAAGAACTTACTAAAAAGATAGAAGCTGAAAAACAAGAATGGGAAGACTTTTTAGAAAAAAAGAAAAAATGGAATATGTTTATTAAGGATAGAGGTTCTAATCTACAAGCATTACAAAGTAAAAGATTACTTATGTATTATAATTTAGGATTTTTAGAACCTGATATGACTGAACCTGAATGGAAATATCCAGTAGAACAACCACCCCGTATAGCAGTAGTAATAGATGACGCAATGGGGACTGACCTTTTAGCAAAGAGAAGTGCTGGACTTATTAACTTTTGCATCAAGCACAGACATATAGCGGATGGACTAGGTTGTAGTGTATTTATGCTCGTTCAGTCTTACAAAGCACAAGGAGGCGTTAATCGTGCTATTAGAGAGAATACAACTCATTTATTACTCTTTAAGGTAAATGATTTTAATCAGATAAAAGCAATAAAAGAAGAAAGTGATTTACCAATAACAGAAGAAGAGTTTGAGGATATGTGTTCTTACGCTCACGCTAAACCTTTTAATTTTTTGTTGTTAGATTTTGCTTATAAGTGTGAAACAAAACGCTTTCGTAGTGGGTGGGACGAGTATATTATCCCGAAGTCATTACAAGGAAAATGTAGTTGTAAAAAGTAATAAATTAAAATAAAATATAAATGTATATTATAAATGTTTGCTGATGATGATAATGATACTTCTAAACAATTAGGAGATTTACCTAATGAAATACAAAAAAAAATAAGAAATGAATACATCTCATCGCAATTTGTAGAAGGGTTAGAAGGAGAACCACTTGATATACTGCGTAGAGAATTAAGAGCAGTTAATAATAGAATTGATGATTTACGAGTTCAGGTCGCACGATATCAATTAGGACGTGTAGGTGGTTTTGACTTGGACGAATTAGAAGCGGCAGAAGAAGAAAAAAAAGAAATAGAGAAAATATTATCTACATCTCGTTCGGTTATAGGTGAGAGAAGAAGTAGATTTAATACTGGAAGTGTGGAAGAAGGTATAACCACAAGACCGATGGGTTTAACACCCGTTCAGTTCGCTAGAATTGTCGGTGATACAAGATTACCTCCATTAGCACATCTCCGTGCGATTGATATACCCGACCAAGATGAAACAGCAAGTTAAAAAATAATAAAAAAAATTGATTTAAAAAAATATAAATAAATTATATTGTAGAAAATGCATCGGGAATTAAAAAATAAGATATACATAACATTAGACAATTTACACGAAGAATTAGACAACAGTTATGAATTAAAGAAACGATTAAATATGGATACTCAATTAGGAGAATTAGTTTGTAATGAAACAAGAATAAAACTACTACGAGATTACATAAATATTTTTAAATGTATTAAACAAGGTAAATCTGTAATGGAAATGACTACACCAGTCGCTAAAAGAAATAAACTACATTTTTATCAATTAAAAAAATTAGGCACTAGAAACTATGAGGACAATGAAAGATTTTTTAAAACTCTTATGTGTGTTGTTTTATCATTAGAACTAAAATTATAAAAACTATTTAAAGATAAAAAAATATATTTATATAATATAGAAAATGTCTATAATTGTAGAAAGTAATAATTTAGTAGAAAATGAAAAGCGTGGTCGTGGAAGACCAAAAGGTATGGGTAATTGCTCTTATTATAAATGGAAAATAACTATTTTTGATAAGGAAACTAATTCATTTAAGGAAGGTAAATACATATCAGTTGGGGATATAAATAAGGACTTCTCTGAATATTTAGGGATTAGTCTTAATAGTGATTATGTAAAACGCATTATGACTAAATACAGAGCTGACCCCGATATGAAGAAGAAAGACAACTCTTTTTTAGCGAGGTGGGGTCATATTAAAATTGAGAAGATACACGAAAAAGTTTAATAATAAAAAATAGAATATAAAAAAAAAAATTGATTTTATTATATTATTTAAATATTTTGTAGAAAACTACTTAAAGAAATAATTAAATAATATATTATAGAAATTAAAATGGAAAATAAAATATTTGCTTATACTAAAATGCCTAAAAAAACTCTAAAAGAAATCAAGAAAGATTTTGATATTAAAACTAAAAGAGATGCTATTAGGGTTTTTAATTTAGACCGTAATATGACTACACAAGCAGTAAATAGATTTTTACGCAGAGAATATAATAAAATACAAAAAAGACTAGAAACTCAAAAAAGAAGAACTGATAAAGCAAGTCTTATACAAAAGTTCGTGAGGGACTTAAAACAAAAGCGTAATCAAAAACGCATTAATGAAGTAAAAGCAAAGTTTAATAGATTTAACAGAGGCGACAACAACGAAACTTCTTTTGGTAAATTAAATCAAGAATTATTAACTATTTTACTTAATTCATTAAAGACATTAAGAGGTAGAGCGGTTTTAAACATAGGAAACAGATACATAACCTTAACACCTAAAAAGATACAAGACTTAATAGAGAACGCTGAAACATTTTATATACAAGAAGATTATGAATATGGTAGTGATTATGAGAAAGACATTATTTACGACATATTAGAAAATCCAGATGTAAGTATATCAAGACCTAAATGGTTAGGTAAGAGTGATAATAATGGTTCATTCTTTAAATACTATCATAAGACTAATATTGACTTAACCGAGTTTGGTATTTATAATTCTAAACCGGAACACTATAAAGAGAATTGTTTTATACAAGCACTTATCTCTTATGGACTTCCTGAAAATGTAATTAAACAGATAAAATCTATGTGTGTTCCTAATGATTGTAATAAACCTTCTGCTAAATATGTCCCTACTAATATTTTAAGTAAAATAGGATTACAATTTGGATTATACTTCCGTATTAAAAAAATGGAAGAAGGTGAAACTAGAAAGAATAAAGACACTCGTAATTATGGTAAAGTAGGTGGTGAAGAAATCTTAATAGGTCTTATTGATAATCATTACTTTTACATTAAAGAAGTTCCTATTAATATGTATGCTGTTAAGAATTATTTTGAGCTTTGTGATAAAAAAGATTTTGAGACATTTTATAATAAAAAAGGAGACCGAGAACAACGATATACTACATCATTTAAAATTATAGAACACTTCGTTAATAATAAGGAGAAATACCTTGTAGATGTACCATTTGAAGACATAATAGATACACAATATCATAATGAAGCGACAATTATAAAAGACCTTAATTACAACGAAGAACTTAATTTAAAAACAACAGAAATGCGAGACGAGGAAAAGAATAAAACATTTTATAATATCTTCTTTGACTTTGAGACAATCGTAGAAGATAAACATATACCTTATATGGTATGTATTGATTATCCTACTGGTAAAAAAGTATTTTATGGTGAAGATTGTGGTAAAAAAATGTTAAACTTTATTTACTTTAATTTAGTTCCGTTAGTTCCGGAAGGACAAACTATAAAACTATTAGCTCATAATGCTGGTTATGACTTCCGCTTTTTACAAAAATATCTCGTTGTTATGGATTGTATAGAACGAGGACATATGACTATGAATGTAAGAGCAAAATACTTCTGTGGTAAAAAAGGTATTAATATAGTTATACAAGACACCTATTCATTAATTACTATGCCTTTGAGTAAGTTTGGTAAATCATTTGATTTAGAAGTAAAGAAAGAAATATTACCTTATTGTTTATATACAAAACAAAATGTAGCAAAAGGATATATTCCGGTAGAAGATACATATAAATATTGTCGTAAAGAAGTCATTAGTAAAAATCTAGGACAAGTTAAATCACCTGACGATTACATAAAAGAGTTTATTAGTAATGCGAAAGAATGGGGTTGTATTACAGCTAGTAATAAGATTGATATAATCCGTTATTCTATGAAGTATTGTGAGATGGATGTTTATGTATTAAAACAAGGTTATTATAAGTTTTGTGATATGATAAAAGAATTAGGTTGCGACCTCGAACAATACATATCCTCAGCTCAGTTCTCTAATGAATATATGATTAAAGAAGGTGTATTTGAGAATGTATATAAATTAAACTCAACTCCACGAGAATACATAATGAAGACTATGGTTGGTGGTAGAGTTATGTGTTGTGAAAATAAGAAAAAAGAAGTAAAAGGTATTATTGACGACTTTGACGCTGTAAGTTTATATCCAAGTGCTATGTATAGATTAGGTGGATATTTACAAGGAACACCAAAAGTATTAACAGAAGAAAAAAAGTGTAAATCATTTTTAGACACCTGTGATGGATACTTTATACAAATCCGTATTGATAAAGTTAATATCCGTCGTAAGTTTCCTTTGATTAGTTATTTAGACATTAACGGACTTCGTGTTTGGACTAATGACCCTCTATGTAATATATATGTTGGTAAAATAGGATTAGAAGACCTTATTAAGTTTCAGGGAATAGAATATACAATAGTAGATGGTTATTATTATGACGAAGGTAGAAATTATAATCTCCGTGATTGTATAACAAGTGTATTTAATAAAAGACTAGAAGCGAAGAAAGAAGGTAATAAGATAGAACAAGTTTATAAGTTAATTATGAATAGTGCTTATGGTAAAACACTATTAAAACCTTTTGGTGATAAAATGGTTTATAAAAATCAAAACAACCTAGACGACTTTGTAGATAAGAATTATAATATGATTAAGTATTATGAACGAGTAGAAAGTGAAGGTGATTTTATGAAGTATAAAGTAAAAGTGGAGTGTGGTATTATGAAGCATTTTAATAATGTAAGTTGTGGTGTAGAAGTATTAGAAATGTCTAAAAGAATTATGAATGAAGTAATCTGTTTAGCGGAAGACATCGGTATTGATATTTATTATCAAGACACAGATAGTATGCATCTACAATATAAAGACATTAGTGTATTAGCAAATGAATATCGTAAGGTTTATAACCGAGAACTTATTGGTAAAGGTATGGGTCAGTTCCATAGTGATTTTGATAGTGATATTATTAAAGGTGAGATACACGCAGAAGAAAGTATATTTTTAGGTAAGAAGTGTTATATTGATAAACTATTTGGTTTTGACGAAAATGGTAATAAAGTTTATGATTATCATATTAGAATGAAGGGTG
>Ga0208160_1001140_pt1 | contig 11545 bp, 12 predicted proteins | sample CB_VirMetaG_FD_184536 | JGI IMG/M metagenome (GOLD analysis project Ga0208160, IMG submission 184536) | Freshwater to marine saline gradient viral communities from Chesapeake Bay - CB_1504_1 Viral MetaG (SPAdes) (version 4) | ecosystem: Environmental > Aquatic > Marine > Coastal | place: USA... | reverse complement strand
TAGAAAGGTACTGAATATTCTACGTCAAAGCCACCAGTCATTGACCGTTCTTCGGGAGTCTGCGTAAGCATTGGCATTACTTATTATCTCCAAACAAACTGTACCCCAAAGCACCTGCACCAGCTACGCCAGCACCACGGATACCTGCAATGGCCCGCTGTAGTTTTAACTCCTCGGAATCAGGTACAGCATTTACAAAAGTCTTAAAGCCCTGATCCCATGAAGCAAACTCTCCACCTACAGGTAGATCCATTTTCACAGAAGCACGTTCAGTACCACCTGTCTGCATTTGTTTCAATTGCTTGAGATCAAACGGTACAATTGGAGTAGTATTCAGGGAGCGGCCAAGGGCTTTCTCTAGATAGGGTCCAATGATAGGCCACTTCTCAACAAAGTTATGTTCATCAGATATTAGGAAAAGACCTTTACCATCTTTCTTAATCTTAAATAATAGATTAACACCACCATCAGTTTTTACTGGACTGAGATAGGAGGTAGAGAAATACAAACCAGTTTCATCCTCTCCCTTAAGAAGGGAAAGCAAAGGAACTTCTTCAGTAGAACCATTTGAATTCTTCTTCTTTACAGTTTTCCCCTCAAGGAATTGTCTCATTTGAGCAGTGTTCTCAAACACACCACGTTTCAAGGTATTCTTTAGTTCACCAAATGCTTCAGCAATTGGGTTTAATAATTCATTATTTTTATAGAAACCCTGCCAATGAGTAGAAGCACCGGGACCTCCATGAGGATGACGAATACCAAAGGTAGCATTAGTGGCTTGACTGAAAGGAGTTCCTTTACCGCTTTCCCAAACTTGTCCAGCATGGTTAGCAAAGAAATTTAATTCTTCTTCAGTTGCTCTATTATCCTTGCCCTTAATTTTTTTATTCTGTTCAGCCAAAGCCACACGATAATTGTCTGGGGTGTAAGGTTTCTGTCCTTGAAGGAAAGTACGTTCTACAACCTGTTCACTGGGCGGTGCTCTCTTTCCACCAGTTTGAACAGCAGCAATATCAGCATATTCTACATTGCCTTGCATAATGGAACGAAGACGGTTAGGTGTAAAATTCTCCTCTGGAATATCTACACCTCTCATCTTAGCTGCTGCCCTAGCAACTGGATTTAATCCTGCATATTGTTTCACTACGGCTGCTTGTTCTTCCGGAGTACCGGATTCCAGCCGCTGCAATTCATCAATACGGGTCTGTACAGTTTGTTGTTGAGTTGGGGTAATATTGTGAGTAGCCTTCAACGCTCTGCTTGTAGGAAGCATTGTATCAAGGACACCAGAAAACATCTTAGGTGCTTCATGTGTAACATCCAGTACAGCACGAGTGACTGGATCATTTGCCTTATAATGTGATGGAATATAATTATCTAAACTAGAGATAACAGTGCCGGCTAAACGTGGGTCCCGAGTTACCGCACCACGTAATGCTCTAGCAGCAAGATCAAACAAGGCCATATCTATTCCTTAGAATTTAATATTACTAATGTTCGGGATCGGAGCCGGTGACAGCATATCAAAGATCTTATCAATCTGTCCGCTAGTCAGGCTTACGTAACCACGTTCAATATCACCAAGAGTCGGACCTGCGATGGTATCCACCAGACCGCTACCACGTTCACCTACGTCACGGAGTGTGTCTACAAACAGACCAAATCCACCTGCACGAGAGATGCCATAGACCAATGCTTCAATTGCTTCACGGTCCTGCTTCACATCCTTGAGGCTAATTGTATCACGAATTGCACCTACTCCACCGCCCGCAATACCTGCAGAAGATAGATACATAAGCAGAGGGTTAATATTACCGTGAAGGAAAGCTTCATCCAGCACGTGACGTTTCAGAAACCGAGCCTGATAGAAACTAAATGACTTAAACTTACTCAGCAGTTTACCAAGTGGAGTCTTCCAGTGCTGCGGTAGGTTAATAGTTTCACCAGCAAAGTTAATCTCACGGTTAAACTTATACGTAGCATACTGTAGGTCACGAACTGGAATCTCTTCAGCCAGTGGATTCTTTACACCGAAACCCTTCAAGTCTTTATACAGTTTCAGTGCCTGTGTAGACTGACCCTTGCCAGTAGATACTAACCGCTGGAGATCAGAGTGCCACTTACGTAGCTGCCAGTTGCCCAGTGCAGTTGCAGCTACACGGTTAGCTTCTTCCACCTTCATGTAGCCTACACCACGTAGGAACTTGGTAGGTTCATTAAGGAAGCTTAGGATCTTACTATTGAATTGTTTATCAATGATACGTCCATGAATAGCATTCTCAGTAACTACACGCTGCATATCCATTTCAGCAGTAGTGGCTGCTTCCTTAGCAAGCTGGAAGTCTTTCTTATTCTTAAACAATGCACGAGAGATACTCTGTACTGCACGGAAAGGAGCAGTCAATAGAGTAGTACCCCCTTGTTTACTCAGCATGGTTGCACCATTCACGAAGACCTGAGTAGCATTGAGGATCTGTGCAGCACCAAGTTTACTTACAGTCTGATAAGCATTAACTCTGCGGACAATATCAGCAAACTTAGCATTGTCTCTAGCTGCCTGTATCACTGGGCTACGGAGGTCATTGGTGTTGGTATAGAAGTAATCCTCCCATGCCTTAGCTGCACGTGAATCACCGGCCTTACGGAGAGCATCTGCCCGAGCAGCTACACGCTCATGCTTGGGTCCAAAGCGGGAAGCCATTGAAGTACGGTTGAATGTGTCATCAAAGAAGGACAGCATACGGTCATCCAACTTAGCCATGAACATATCCAGTGCTGGTTCAATCTCACGAGGGATCTTAATCTTACGATTAAAATCTAGGTGAGTTGAATTCAATACAGAAAGATCTTCATCTGCACGGAATACAATGGCATTCTTTAGTTTAGTTGGAGCAAACTGGGATGCAGTTAATTCATCTACGTAGTTTTCACCTGTAAGGTTACGGACTACAGACCGTGCTGCATTCTTATCAATGCTCCAGACTTCACGTAGGAACTGAGACAGCATGGAAGCACCTTCATCAGTAGTCAGGTACTGCAGGTTCCATACACGTGGCAGGTAGGTTACATCCTTAATAAAGTTTTGATACTGTTCTTTACTAAGTACACCGGACTTATATGCACGGGTAAGCATATGGTTCTTTTCTTTAAGAAACTCTTTAATATAGGCTTCCTGTGCAGGAGTACGGGACAGCTTAGGATCACGGATCAATCGGTAAATAGATTCATCTGCAAGTTCTTCAGGATTGGCTGCACGTAGGTCTTTCAATTTATTATTTACACGAGTAGCATTGATCTCAGCTTCATCACGTGCTGCACGGAAGTTATCCAACTCTTCTCTCATGTTGAGGTGAATCAGCTTTGAGTCACCACCATACACTAGGTCAGTAGCCCAACGGCCTACCTTTTGATCAATGGTATCAAAGATACGCTGCCCTACTGCAGTACGTCCACGTGGAGTAGTGGCTTGTGAAGCAGTGATATGCACATAGTCATCACCACCGGCAGCATCCTTAGTCAGTGTGTCATAGTTACGGCTACTGTCATAGGCTTCATCACGGAACTTTGGATCTTTGGGAGGAATCCAAGTTTCACCTTCCTTAGTTTTCCAGACACGAGCCTTGGAATCATAGGTAAAGCCTTTAAGTTTTTCTAATTGAGCCAATGCTTCTTTACGATCCCATCCCATTCTACCTAAAAATACGTAAAGATCCCTTTCATTATCAATGGAATTCTTAAACATATTGAACACATCTTGAGCAACCAATGGACTACCACGAGAACCTTCAAATGTGATGTATCTGTTTGCTAGATTATTAAATCCTGCATGGTATCCACTAACGAGAAAACCTAGTGGTCCGCCAATAGCACCACCAAATCCAAGAGACTGAGCAAACTTACCCCAATCTACTTCTTTTTGTAGGTCTACATTAATACGTACTTGTTGATCTGCATAATCAAACATACCAGTATAGGCTGCACCAGTGGCTGCACCTGAAGCAGTACCCTGAGTAACCTTACTAGTTCTCAATCTATTGATGGCATCCAGTGTACGATTCTGAATAATCTTATTACCACCCCATTTGAAGATGGGACTAAGTAAAGTTTCAGCTATCTTAGGAATACCGAAGGTAAGATAGGTAAATGGATCGGCCAATGCTGCACCGGCATAGTCCATAGCTGCATCTGAAAAATCATCAGGTGTAGTCCTGTCCCAGATAGCACGTGCATAATTTTCTTTTGCCCTATCTTCATCATCTGCAAATGAAGTACGAACCATTTCAAATAAAGTCTGACCAACACCGCCAGTCTTAAATCTCATCTTACCTTTATAATCACGAATGATTTGATATGGGTTACGCAGATTTCCATATTCATCATATGGCCCACCAGTGTAATCAGCTAGGAATTCCATAATCTCCGGATTAAGTATTAAATGTTCTTCAGTTAATAATGCACCAATCTCAGGATTACTGAAGTAGTTATCCTTTGGTGGTTTATCACTGTTAATATATTCATTCCAATGATTTCTTAAAAGTATACGGTTATTTTTTCTTTGATCATAATATACCTGAAGTCTAGCGGCTTCCTCATAATCTTCAGCAGTATTAGCTTCATTGTGAAATTGTTCAATACTATTTGCAAACTGATTCCAAGGCATATTAAAAAATTCTGCTTTATTGATTGAACCGTTTAATGCTATACGGTCAGCCTCAGAAATTACATCTTCCTGTGCAAATTCACCAGTAGGAATGTTGCGGTTGCGGTTTGGATTACCGGCAAACCCATCCATAATTTCCTGTCTTACAGTTTTTAAATCTCTAGCAATTTTATCTGTAATATAAGCAGGAGTTTCTTTTTCAATAACTGGATTGACTGGAATATTTTTAACTGCTTCCTGTTCTTCTTTAGCCAGTGCAGTTACTGCTAATTCAGAATCCTGAATATTGGGATCAGGATAACGAGGGTTATTAACAGCATGAGAAATCTTTTCAGCATCCTGTGCTGTTACTTCAAAAGGATTACCGGGATCAGCAGCCTGTGCTTGCAGGGCTACAGCCTCCTGTGCTGGTTTAATGTATACGTCATTAACACCAATTACTTTATTACCAATTACAGTAGGAGCAATTGTAGAAGCAGTTTCTGGAGTAGCTGCAGGAGCACCCGTAACAGCAGGGGCTTTCTTAGCACCTATTACTGGATCATAATTAAGACCATCAGTTACTAGAATAGCATCAGGATTGCCAGTTTTATATTGGGCAATACTCTCCTGCATTCGCAGATATTGTTCTGCTTCATCCTCTTCATTAGGAAGAGTTAGAACTTCTTCAGCCATTAATTATCTCCGGAAAGGATTATAGCTTGGAGGCACTTGCTGTTGCTGTTGTGGCTGTTGTTGTCTAGATGAACGAGATAATCCTTTCTCTTGAACAAATGTATTATAGTTCTTTAGGAAGGTGTCATAATCAAACTGTAAATCTTCAAACAGCCCAGTACCAAAGAGGCCCTCAGTACGGCCTACAGCAGATTGTAGCAGAGTTTGCTGTTCTACTGGAGACAATCCTGGGGTTTGAGTAAGAATATTAACTGCACCTTCAATAACTGGACGGTCCTCTTTACGGAATTCATCACTACTAATACCAAACCAGTCCTCTTCTTGTGCACGAGTTTCCATAGAACCCATGATCTGTTCAATATTACCTGCAGTTTCACTGAGAGTTGCAAGAGAACTTGTCTTAGGTTTACCACCCGCAGATACTTCTGAAAGAACATCTTGAATGGAATCCTGTAGACGTGCACCTACTAGACGGTCTGCCATAGCATCCATCTTGTAGTCACGGAGTTGACTCTCAAACTGTTCCAAGTGTTCGGTAGTAGAAGGAAGCCCGCCCCACTTTTCTTTGTTAGCTTCCAGAATAGCCTTAGTGACATTCATTTCTTTTTGATAGTCACTTAATTTCTCTTCCTCCGAGAAGCCTCCAAATAAACCACGAAGTGTCATTACTCCAGCAGTAATGTCATCACGTTCCTTGGAGACACGTTCCCAGTATTCTTCTTCTTTTGATTTACCAGTTGGGCTTGAGAATAAACTAATAGGCATGACTACTTCCTTTTATTGCGGAGCAAATGCTTTAGCTGCAGAAGTTACTTGACTGAACATACTTGGACCAGAGAAGGCTTGCTGACTTGCATAATATGGACGGTAGCTACCAAGGATCTGACCAAGGCCAGCACCTACACCAGCACCAGTACTGAAGAGGGTCTGCGGAGATTCATAGATAGAAGCCGCAGCAGCAATGTCCTGAAGCTGACGTTGACGTGCAGTATCCAAGTAACCCTGTGCCTCAGCATAGGAAGCACCCAATGCTTGGCGGCGGGCATCTGCCTGAGCACGTGCAAGTTCACCTACTTGCATAGCACCGCCAGTACTACCCAACATACCTTGGGAGAGAAGACGGTTTTCCAGTGCTAGATAATCAGCTTGTTGCTGACGCTGCAACTCAGGTTCATAGTAGGATTGATAGAATTGAGTAGCAGCCTGTGCAGGATCAAAGGTACCGATTGCCTGTTGTTCTGCCATTGCACGTTGGAACAATGGATCAGCAATGTCACGGTACATTTGTGAGATGTCTGCAACACCTTGCTTGGCTGCATAATCCCAAGTGATACCACCCGTAGGAGCAGTAAGGCCATAGGGCTGAGATACCCGTTCAATCTGCTCAGGGGTATATTGCAAACCCTGAGAAACTGCACTAGGTGCCTGTACTACTGTGGTACTTGGCTTAAAAATACTACTCATATGTCCTTCTCCATTACATATCCGGCTACTTTATAGCCAAATTTCTTTTCCCACACCTTCGGATTTCTGCGGGTAGTGAATCTAATTTTCTTACATCCAAGTTTCTTGGCAAGGGTCATACTGAATTCATCCCAGTACTTACCATCACCATAAACATTCAATCCAAAAAACGTACCTTCAGGATCTACAGTCCAAGTCATAAATCCGTGATCATTGACTACGAGATTATCTGGATAGATGAAACTATCCCCGGACTTGTCATAATATTTTTGTAGATCTTTTTCATTCATAAATCACCGTATCTTACCGGGCTTGGCTAGTGCAGTTACATTCTGCAGGCTGGCCTTGTTTCCCTTCACAGATCCCACCATTTCAAACTGTACTTCCTTAGCAGATTTACCTAGGGATAGTTTGTATTCCCGTGGGCTTGGCTGAGGAGTGTATACGGAGGAACCAAATAAACTAGTAGCTGAACCCCACAATGCCTGTGCCACAGAGGACCGTAGGGTAAAGTTCTGATTAGTCCCTATACTACTATAATCCCTATAATAAGTAAAGGATACGTCCATTCCGGAACCACCTTCCACTACAATATGGAACTTCTTCAGAATCTTGGCTGTGGATGGATCACCGAAATCCAGCCATACAGTCTTAAAACTACTGTCATAGGAACTGTAGTCCGTTCTCCAGCACTTGGAACCAGTGGAATCCCAAGTATTTCCAGCGGTGGTACAGGCAGATTCAGTGCCATAGGTGACAGTCACATCTGTGTATTTACTATCCCAGTAGTTTTTGTACTGAGCCACGTGACCTGTATCATTTCTACCTACCCACATAGTACCATCTACGGTAGATCTTAGGGCATAGATACCATCTCCCTCAGAAAAATTAAATTTAGTAATCCTTGGAGTGGTATCCTGATTAAGAATAGTGAAATCAAAATAGTAGGCTACGTCCTTGTCGGGGAATGATAGAATATAGAAACCACCACAGAGACAGTAACCTGCTTTACACTGATCCATATCTGCGGTAGTAATCATTAGGGAAAGTTCATCACGGATATTCTTGGAGAAATCCCTTAATGGCATCTTACCATCTGAGGTAACAGTACGTGCCAAGGAACGAACACCCGTATTACTGAGGAACAGGAGATCATCACCGAGATGTTTAACTGAATCACGGGCAGATAGACCCACGCCTTCAATCACTTCATCCAATGCCAGTGTGGTGGGATCTTCTGGATTATTATAAATAGCAATATTCTCAGTACCAAAGATCACCAGCTTACCCATGAAAGCATGAATAGCCATAATCCGATCACCACCCCAAACAGTCTTAAGGTCAATCTGACCTGCTGCACCAGTGTTCCACTTGTTACCTTGGAGTGTATCTGAGTAGTAGATGACATTGTTTTTCTCAGTCATTCCACCTACCCACAACCTACCATATTCTCCTAGGATACAATTAGGGTCGAAGGTAGTAATACCTGCGGGTGGGTTGTAACTACCCAGATCAACAAGATCATACCAAGTAGTGCCATCATAACGTACGGGAGTATGTCCATTCTGAACCCCATAAACTTTAGTATTGAAGTTCACCCACTCCCAATGACCGGAGGTAATAGTTTGTGGAGTACCTGCACGAGTTACTGCAGTAAGCGTATATGGAGTAGTTGCTTGATTAATGGTATAGATGTTTGAATCACTACCACAAATCATTAGCTTACTACCATCGGCTTTTGCATATTCAAAAATAGATTGAACGTGCTCACCACTGGAAAGATTATTAGTTACTTGCTGAATGCCCTTACGTGTGGCAATACGTCCCTGTTCATCAAGGACTACATTATTAGCAGCAGCTAACCACGTAGGGTCCAATGCACTGGGACTGGCCTGAGTGTTTAATCCCTGAGCACCAAGGTTATTAAGTACTAGCGGGAGTATTTGCTTAGCTGGCATACCAAGTAGTCTCCCCTACAGTACGGCCAGCATCCTGCTGAATAGCATCGGCAAGAGCATTCTGATATTGAATGGCTACCATATCACTCATGGAACCACCATCCTCACCTCGTTCTGCAATTGCTCGTGCCCATGCACCTAGGACTACAGGCATATAGGGAACTTTCAATACAGTAGAAGCCTGAGTGAAATCAGCCTGTGGATTAACTACACGGAAAGTAATGTTGTATGCAGCATCAGGTACTGGATCAAATTCTACAGTTAATGTAGTATCAATACCAGTTACTGCATAGTAATGAGGAATAGTTTTCTGAACTGCACTAGTTGGATATTTAGTAAACTGGAGATAGCCATCTGCCATTTCCTGTAGAATAGTACCGTTGCTTTGTTCCTGTGCCATGATGATTCTACTACGGTCCGAAGTACCCGTCAGACTGTAGGACTGAGTATCTGCCACAGTACTGATTGTAGTTGAAGCACGAAGAACATTCCAATTCCAAGCATCCTCTACTTCACGTTTAGCTTCATTAACAAAATCACCAATCATCATTTGATAATCAGTTACGTTATTAGCTGAAGTGAGATCCCCGGACCAAGAACCTGCTTGATCTTCACGAAGTCTACGAAGAACATTATTAATAATTTCTAAATAGGTCATTTGTTTTTTCCGAAGATGAGGGTAAACAGGTTAATTATACCATTATAAATCTCCTGTGGGGAGGGCAGTAGCCAGCCCATGATCATCAGTATCCACACCCACGGAGGTACTTCCTCATTAATAATCTGAGTACCCATTACTCGGTTAGCTTGATCAGCTACTTGTGCCTGATCCCCAGTACGAGTTTGACTACCTACGATCTGCTGAGTATTCTCAGCCCCTGCCTGTACATTGGCATTCACTCCCGGTGAAGGGAGTATACTACTTAACATACTACAACCTGATAGGAAGAGGAGGCTAATCCCGAGTACTAGACTTTTCATGTTCACGGAGGATCATAAAGATGTCTTTCAACGTGGATTTAATTTCATCTACGTCTGCCCTGTATTCATCCTTCATTACGTACTGCTTGGGCAGGTCTGTCTGACAAGAGGTAATTTGTTTCTCAAGATCCTTCATATCATCTGCCATTCTCATAAGAAAGAAACCGAGCATGGTTACTATGATACCTACCAAGGTTAGAATAATATCAGTGATACCCATTACCATTTCACCTTATCTGCCCAGTAAGCTGCGGACATCTTACCTTTTTTAATGTTAGCTGCATGACGGGCCTTGAAAGCCTTGTTACGTGCAGTGCCCTTGGGTGAACCCTTAACTCCCTGCTGACCAAACCGAATAGTCTTTACCTGATCACCTTCCTTGGCAACAACTACGTGTGACTTGGTAGGGTGATTCGGAGTTCTCTTGGGCTTGTTGTAACCGGATACTCCGGCACGTTCCAGTCGGGAGTCTTTCACATTACACCGCCGTTAAAGATACAAATGCAGGATCTACTTCAGCCAGAGGATCAGTAGGCCAACCACCCGTCACCATGCTGATGTTGCGATTGTTGGTTTCAGTTTCTGGGCCATAGGTTTCTACGCCTTCTTCATCCGTATGCTTCACCTTCCGTACTTCCACATACGGCTTGGCTTCATAGGCTTTGATTTCATCAATGCTAGTCAAGGCATCAATCTCAGATTCCTTCGTGTTGGATGCTTCACGAACCGCAGCACGATAGGCCGTGACAGCCTCAGGAACAGCCGTACCGCCTTCCATTGCACGAGTGACCATCCAATCCGTTTCAGCCAGCTTAGAGGCTGCTAGAGCCTTTACCTGAGCCTTCATGCCATCCTTCAAGGAATCTACATCACGATCCGTAGTGGTATAGGTAGCAACCACCTCTCTGCTGCCGTTGGCATCAGTATCACCGATGGCATAGGACACCTGACCCTGCCAGTAATACTTTGTATCTACCGATACTTCACGGTAAGGGTAGAGGCCAATGGCAGCTAGTTCTGCCTTGCTCCACTTGGTGAAGATGTTTCGTGGGTAGGTGATCCCATTGATTTCAATGGATACAGGTGAACGAATAATCTTAGCCACCTGTGAGTTCTGTACTAGAGCAAACATTATGTTCTCCTGTTATCGTGCGTTGGTATATTTGAGGTAGTTAGCTGCATTGATTAAGTTTTCCTCATTATCTCTGAAGAATCCTAACCCTCTATTGCAAAGATCACAAAGAAGCCCCCTGACTTCTCCGGTTGAATGATCGTGATCTACATGAATATCACCGAGTTTTTGCCCAAATTCATATCCACATATAGCGCATTCATTATTTTGTGCAGCTATCATTGCATGATAATCATCATAAGAAAGGCCATATTTACGCAATAAATGTAGTTCCCTATGATAATCGTAATTGTCTTTACTGGATCTTCCGTGTTTTGTCATTCGTTCTTTTGCTATATCAGCAGAATAACATCCGCATGATTTTGTATTTCCGCTTGTAAGGCTTCCGCCTCTAACTTCAACTTCTGCACCGCAGTCACATTCACAACGATAAATATAATTACCAGCAGGATGTTTGCCAATTTTTTCCAAAACTGTCAGCCGAGTAAATTTTTCACCTTCAAGATTTATGTGCTTAGGCATAATTATCTCGCATTACTGAACTTCGTTGGAAACTCGGCAAAGGCCATGTAGATGTAGGTTATTCCTGACTCGTTTAGTTGATCCCAAGCTGATCTAAACTTAAATCCATTGCTTAAAAAATCAATATCATTTGTCCCTGAAACAGAATATTCC
>Ga0208160_1001137_pt1 | contig 11561 bp, 8 predicted proteins | sample CB_VirMetaG_FD_184536 | JGI IMG/M metagenome (GOLD analysis project Ga0208160, IMG submission 184536) | Freshwater to marine saline gradient viral communities from Chesapeake Bay - CB_1504_1 Viral MetaG (SPAdes) (version 4) | ecosystem: Environmental > Aquatic > Marine > Coastal | place: USA... | reverse complement strand
CAATCTCTTTTTCTCATAGGGATAGGGTGTGGAAGACTAAGTACAGCTTTTCTCCAACATGTTATTCGAACTTAGATAATCTTTTTCTTTCATTCAACACAAGCACTCTAAGCACCCAAGCCCCACATATTCATGACGGCACGACTTCCAAGAATCAGTTTTATAATGAGACCTATCAAACATATTTTTCAGTAATATCAAACTATAACCCAAGCTCAGTAAAACAGTTCAAATCTATATCCATAGAAGGCCAAAACCTTGCCGCATCAGATTCTATGGTTGTGGGCGTTGCATCAAACAATTCTCGATTAACTAGTACTGATCAAATTGCGCTTATCGACGGTGCTATATATGCAGATATACTTTTTGATTCATTTGGTGGTGACGTATCAAATCTTTCTTTTTGTTTTTCTTATGACCCGCAAACCATTTCTTTGATTGACAAAATAAATACAGAGGGGCAGGCATCGACTTCGGGATCGTTTGAATTTGATTTTGGGCCTGTGAAGCAGATAGGGCCATATCAAATTGGTGGCACTCATGCTGTTGCGATGGGGTATAAGTGGGTTCACTCACTTTCTGATTTTAATAGTCGGATTTTGGTGAATTTCACAAGAGAAAAAGCTATTAAAAAAATTATTGAGAGTCCAATTTCAGCTGGATCAGCAGCATTGACACTAGTGGGATATAATCCCGTAGATAAAATGTTAAGATTTAAATTTACATACAACGGAGAATGGGAGAATTTATTAGGAGCTAGTGGGACGAGTCTCGTATTCGACAATGAGGCTAGTGGTGAACATGAAAATGGATTTATCGCCATGCATATGAATAAAAAAACTCACGGGGAGCCCATTACTGGCAACTATTGCCAAGTGTCAACAACACTGATTAACCAAGACCAAGAGGTCTTTGCAATTAACGTAAATTACGAACCCACTAAGCTGGACCACAGTTTGGGTCAAAATGTTTAAATTTGTGTCATGTACGGAACAGCAGCATTAATAAGTGGAGCTGGCAACCTCCTGGGGGGGGCAGCGGGGCTCATTGGAACTGGAAAAAAAGCCCAGGGGAAATATCAAGATATGGCAAACATTGCCGCTGGTGATATTTCAGCTTTTTACAACAAGGCTCAAAGTGGCGCCTATGACTATAAGCTGCCGACAGAGGCGGCTGATGCTTATCAGATGAGCAAGGCAAAGACTAGCCTTGACCCACTGAAAAGAATGGAGGCAACGGCCCTATCCAGTTTCGCAAGTTCTGATCCAAGGGCTTTGCTTACTGGCGTAACATCTACACTTCAGAGAACTGCAGAGGCGGAGATGGCCGCTCAAGAGCGTCAGCTACAAAGAGAAATTGCTGGCACTCAAGCCTTTGGTCAACAGAAGGCAGATATTGCTCAGGCAAATATGGACTTCCAAAGAGGCCTTGGGATGCGTCAGCTGGGGCAGGCAGAGCAGGCTCAAGCCACAGCCCTTGAAAATATTGAATCTCTAAAAGCCCAAAGAAGAGATGCTTTTGCTCAAATGCTTGGGGGGGCAGGGTCAGCGGTGGCTGGATACGGGCTTGATAAGGGGTGGTTCGGGAGCTCTGGTGGTCAGGTACCAAAATCATTTTTTTCTGGCGGATATGTAGCAAAACGGCCAGAGTCAAGATCCAGTGAAATTATATCCAACCAATTTGAAGATCTAGCGAATTTGATTTCGAAAAAAGAAAATGATGATAGTGACGACGACAAGCAATTTGGTGGTGAGCTGAAATTCAACATGGGTGGTGTTAATAGTGCTGGGGCATCGCTTGGGATGAGGGTACCAAAAAAATTCTTCCTCGGTGGCGTTAATAGTGCCGTTAATAGTGCCGTTAATAGCGCTGGTGCTGCGCTGGGTTCGAGAGTTATTGATTCATTAGCATACACCGAGAAGGGTATGGAGCGCAGAATGAAAAAGGCAGAGCAAGAAGCAAAAATTAGAGCGGCTGGTGGGATTGGCGACGGATCTGGAGAAGGTGGGTCAGACATTACAATCACAGTAAATAAAGGTGGTCAAACACAAACAATGAAAAATGGAGGCGCTATGATGTATCAAATGGGGGGCGATGTTCTGTCACAAATTATGGGTAGGCAAGGTGGTGTACCACCTGTTCAAGGGCCTCTCCCAGGTCCAGCTTCTCATGATCAAAACCCAATCCACATGATAAACAACAAGGGGGAAAAGGTTGGGGAAGCGATGGGCGGGGAGTTTGTCATTAACGACAAGCAAGCAGATCTTTTGATGGATGCTTTTAAGGGGGTTCAAAAGGCTATTGAAAAAGAAGAGAGAAAGCCAACAATGGCCGAGCTTATGGCTCTTTATGAAGCGAATAAGCAAGTGTTTGGTCAGCCTCAGTTTAATGGGGATGACGAAGAAATGATGTCATAATGATCAACAATCAGTTCCGCTATGTGGCTAAAAGGCAGCCATCTAATGTAAGCCAACTCGTATCTCAGCCATTCCAACAATTAGCTGAAGACATAAAGGCACAGGCTGTTGCTGATGCTGCGGCTCGAAAAGAAGCCATGAAAGCCAGGAACAGTCAGTATGCTAAATTATATAATGTTTCTGGGAGCGGTTTTAACGGATGGGCCGAACCTCATATTGAAGAATACGAGAGTCAATTTAAACAGAGTTTAGAGGCTGTAAAATCTGCAACAACCCAGGAAGAGGCGAATCAGGCTCTTGCAGCTGAGATTTTAAGGCTTGAAAGATTCTATTCATCTTTTGACAATCACTCACGCCTTATGGTGTCTCAAAACAGCGCTCATGATGAATACATCGAGTGGATGACTGGGACTAAAAAATGGGGTGTAGATGGTACCACCCCAATAACATCTTCAGAGGATCTGGCGAATAGAGAAAACATTTACGAGAACACTACAATTAATGTAGTTAAAGAAAATATAGGGGGTAGATTGGTGTCTATCGGTGATTATGTTTCACCTAGCGGAAAAACAAAAGAACAAGAGCTAAGAGAAAGATTTAGTGGATACAATATCGTAGAGGGCAGGTCTCCAGAAGGCTTTAAAACTCTTATGCCTGTACTTGATGGGTCTCCAGTTCTAGAGAAGCCGATGGTGGTAGGAGGCCCAATGTATCTTCATCCAGATCTTGGGAATAGACAATATTTTTCTCCAGAGTCTGTGCCAAACTTCATTGCACCAATAGATTTTAGAGGCATTACGAGTGTCCAGAAATCTATTGATGAGCTGCAAAAAAGAGTAGACACAGATAACTCCTCTGATAGGCTGACAGTTGATCAGGCCAATCAAATACTCAGAAATGATTTGGTTACTCTATACAACAGCAATGATTCATTCAGAGCGTCTGGAGAACAGATGTATAAAGAGGAGTATGGGGTTGCATTTTCTCCATCTGATTTTGAACCAGATCCAGAAACTGGCAGGTCGATTGCTGAGGTAGAAGGCAGGAAGTCGCCAAAAGATCTGTATATGGACAAAGTTATGGCTGGCGTTGGATTTAAAAGAAATTTGCCACAATCAAGCTCAAGCGGTACAGCTTATAATCAGTACCAGGAAACTAAAGCAAGAGCATCAACGAGGTCTGGACTACCATCTGATCTATCCCCATATTCTAAAACAGGAAACATGTCGTATGCTGGCAAGATGTTGTACGCCGATAATCTTGATCTGATGGATGAGCTATCCAACCAAACATATGTTGATATTCAAATCCCAGGTGAAGACCTCAGGGGAGAAGATGGTCAGGTTTACTCTAGCGTTATTGCATATCCAGATGCTCTTGACGGCAGGGGTGTGATAGCCATAAGGCTAAGAGATGACGTTACAGCTGGATCCCCAAGTACTATGGGTTCTGCAATCCCAGAAAAAGATAGATACTCAACCGCTCAGATGTTCAATCTATCTTTTGATAAACAACCTAAGCCAAGATATAAGTTTATCATAATGCAAAATGAAGACGGATCTATGACTACAGAATATGAGCGTCTTAATGGGGATTTCGCAAAAAGATTTGATAGAGATCCAGCAATAACAAAATATCCAGTAGAAACAATAATTGACTCTAAGTACTAATGGAAGAACTCGAAGCGCTGTACGCAGATTATATAGCTCAGGGGTATAGTATTAACCAAGCTTATCGCAAGATGAGAGTGGCAGGATTTGATACCAATGAGCATCGGGAATATATGAAGGGTCTATACGATAGTGGTGGATCTAAAAAAAAAAGTCAAGACACATCTCTATCGGAGCCCATCTCGGAGGAGGTTTCTATGGCGTCTACCTCGAATCAAGTTTCTCAGGAGAAGCAACCAGGTGGAGATTCGGATTCAGTTCAACTAAGTGATTTTGACTCATTTTTAGAGGATTACTTTCCTACTAATTTCAATATCAAAGACTTTGAGGTAGAGGGTGGAACATCTATACCAGAATTTTTGCTTCCAAATCAGGGCGGTAGCGTCAAGCTAAACCCTCAGTCTGTACTTAACGGCAACGACGATACAGAATTTGACAGACTTGTAACTGGACTTCAGTTTCAAACATTTCAAGATTGGGCTAGATCTACGTCAAGGCCAGTACAGGGCTATATTGATTCTGTCTTAAAAAATAGCAAAGGAGAGCTTGATCCAGATGAGACGCTCATCATGAATCAACTTAACAAACTTGCAGCGTTCCCATATTACAATCAAGTACTGGATCAGCTGGCACTTGCTTACACTGTTGATGCAGAAACTAGAGGCATCATGGAGAGAGACAATATAACTTTGGAGGAGGCGTTAGAGAATAATGATGAGTTTATTGAAAATGCACTCAAGGGGATGGCAAAAAGAGGGAGGGGGACATACGAGGGCAGACGGGACAGAAGAATAAGAAGAGAGGTTGAGAGAATTCAAAACATGATTGATCAAAAAAGAGATGAGTTAGAAGCTGACTATATCAACAACTTTTTTGGCAAGGCGTTTATAGATTCCCTACCATCTCAATTCAATGAAAAAGATGAAGATGGGAATCTTACAAGCGCATCAAAAACAAAACTATCTTATCTAGAAAAGACATTAAAGAGAAGAACTGGGGTATCTCTTGATTTGTCTGGAGACAATAGGGTTGGAAACAATCCTTTCATTAGAGTTAGGCCAATGCCTATGGGCCATCTTTCTTTTGATGGGGATCTTGTCACAAGAAGCAACATGGCATTTGAGAACATGTGGAATAGCATGGCATACGTTGGTAGCAAGATTTTCCCAGAAATTTTGACTGGCAATTTTAAAGACAACTATTATAACCCAGCAACTGGAGAGTTCGTAAACATAGGTGAAAGCATGGTTATGGACGTGGAAATGAATCTTAGAAAGTCAGAGTCCGAAATGGCTGAGCTTTCCGAAAAGATGAACGAGTATAGACTTGGTATTTCTGCGTCTGTTGCAAACGGAGATTGGAACAATGCTATTGAGCAGAGTTTTCTTATGACTGCTGATGGGGTTCCCTTTATGATACCCATGATTGCGGCACCATGGCTCGGTGTTGGCGGGACGGCAGCATTCTCAGCTGCGCTTGGGGTTGGGCAGGAGGCTGTTGCTATACGAAATGACCCCTCATTTGATTCTTTCAAAAAAGATGGTCGGGAGTATTCATACGGCGAAGCAGCCGAAGAGGTGGGGAGCTACAATCTTGAAGACATAAAGGCTGCTGGATACGAAGTGGAAACAGATTATTGGTCAAGAACTGGATACCTATCCGCTGTATCCATTGGTGACTTTGGTGTTGCGTACGCTGGGGGAAGAGCCCTTATGGGCGCCTATCAAAAGGGTCAAATAAAGGAGCTTCAAAATTGGTTTAGAGGATACATGCACGGGATGGGTTATGCATTGTCTGAGGGTGCATTCGCTCAAGCATTTAGCGTATTTGAAAGATCTGTAGCCAGGGGGATTTCTACTGATACACAAGTTGACTTTGAGCAAACCGCAGGAGATGCTGTTGACGCAATCATTGGGGGGTCTCCCTTGTCAGTCCTTATGCACACTTCTGGCAGCGCATATAGAGGAATCAGCGGGGTCAGAAATGCCCCAGAAGTAATCCCTTTCAATGCAGAGGAAATATCATCACTTAAGAAGGGGGTTAGAGAGTATCAGATAAAAATCTCAAGATCCAATGATCCAACTGCTATACGGGAAGCCAATCAGTTTATTTACAATTCCCGCCAAAAGATAAAATCCCTGCAGTGGCAATCAGAGGCATATCTGCAGTACATGCACAAAAACTCTCCAGAACAGTTTGAGGGCCTTATGAACCTAAAAATAGAATTGGACAGGCTTAGGATGTCTTACGACAGGACAAATGATCCAAACCTTAAAATTCAGTACAAAGAAAGAGGGGCTCAGATTGTAGAAGATATGCGCTCAATTTATGATGAGAATAAGTCTGGATATGAAAAATACATTGGGATTACTGGACGCGGAGTAAGGGAGAGAGAGGAAAAGAGATTAGAGGAGGGCAGGACAATAGAGCGGGATAGAGTAGAGGCCTCACCAATAGTCCAAGAGATGCCAGTTCCAGCATCTCCTGTTCCAGAATTCGAGCCTCAGGTCGTTCTGTCAAAAGACGCTAAGAGAAACGATAGGCAGGCGTGGATGCGGAGAGCTGGGTCTAGGGCTAGAAAGTTTTTCGATAAGGCCGTGCGCAGTAACGGTGGCATAAAAGACAGAGACGTAGAAGAGGTTATTCGTTCTGGGGAGCGCATAAGATCTGCGTGGATGGATGAGATGACTTATCAGATTTCGCAGTATAGAGATATTATGCGGGGTGTTATGAGATCAGAAAGCGGAGTTCGCATATCAAAAACAGAGAAGGCCTCTAGAAGCGAAGATGTCCGCATGGTTCTTGAGGGTAGAATGAAGGTGGAAGATCTCCCATATTTGACAGAAAAGCAGAGGCAGGGTATTACTGCAATGAGAGAAAATATAGATTCTCTTTCTGATCAATTGATTTACACACTAGAACAACAGCCTACGGGTTCTCCAGAGCAAGCTCAGTACAAGGCCGATCTTATCCAAAAGATAAGAAGCAATAAGGGCGTGTATCTCAATAGATCCTACGAGATATTTTCTGACGGTGGAAAACGACTTTCCATGCTGCTAAAGCCAAGAAAAGATATGCCAACTGAAATCAGAAAGGCATATGATGACGCTGTAAAATACATAGCCAACAATATGGACGACGCAGACGCCCTCGCGATGAGTAGCGAACAGCGTATGCTTATGGCTGAGCGTGAAATAAGAAAATATTTGATGGCCATGAATGGTTCAAAAGACTCCCCTAATTTTGGGATTATGGGGGCTATTGATGCGCCATTCTTGAAGGCAAGGAATAACGAAATCCCAAAAGAGTTTCTCAATCTTCTTGGCGAGATCAAAGACCCGCTCCATGGATACGCCAATACTCTGGCAAAGCTAAACTCATACCTCGGCAACGTCAGGTGGCAAAACGAATTAGCAATTGTGCTTCAGGAGTCTGGTATAGCAAAGATTGGTTCTGGGTTTGAGGGAACAGAGGGTCCTGGCGGCTTGTATGTAAGGCTTGCCCCAGATTCAGAGCAATGGAGGCCTCTATACGACCTGTATGTGCCACAAGATTTTTATGATTCTTATCAGAATCTTCAGCCACTAAAAACCATAAGGATTGGAGAGGAGTTTGGACTTGATGGGTTTGTTAGAAGCCTCATCGGACTTACCGCCAAGGTTAAGGTAGGTAAGACTGTCCTCGCGCCAACAACCACTGCAAGAAACATGGTTAGTGGTGTATTCCTTGGGATGGGCAACGGCCACTTCCTACAAAGCCCAGAGGCGCTTCAGAGGTCATTCCTCCAAGCAACTGGAGACAGGAGCATGCCTCAAGAAAGAAGAAAACTTATAGAGCTTGGGGTGCTTTCGGATGGTGCAAACTCTGGTGAATTGATGCAGACTCTTAATGATTCCATGCGTGGCGACATCAACAGAATTGTTAAGCGTGGAGGTGGCGTCATGGATTTTGCACAGAAGCTTTATGCTTTTGGTGATGATTTCTACAAGGTAAATGGTTATTATATAGAGCGTCAGTCTTTGATTGATGCTGGTGTTTCTATTGCCGATTCAGAAGCTATGGCCGCGAGAAGGGTTAGAGATGGATACCCGACATACAGCAAAATATCAAAAGGGGCTAAGGCTATCAGAAGATTCCCCCTGACTGGTTCGTTTGTATCATTCCCGTATGAGATGTACAGAACTACACGAAATCAGTTTGAATTTATTGCAGAAGATATGAGGGCGGGTAGAACAGACATGGCCAAAAGAAGGGCTATGGGTTTGCTTGCAGCATCAACCATGGCATACGGAACATCTGAGTTATCTCTAAATATGCTGGGTCTGACAGATGAGGACGATGAGGCAATTAAGCTTCTTGGACCAGAGTGGCAGCAACTATCTCAGCTATTTTATTTGGGGAAGGAAAATGGAGTACCGTACTTCATGGATGCCAGCTACTACCTTCCTCATGAGGTTGTGGCAAAGCCAATAAGGGCTCTTCTTGGTGGTGATCCAACATCAGAGGGGTATATAGACAACGTCATGAGTGCTGTAGATGAGGTTTTAAAGCCATACTATGGAGCTGATGTTACGTTTAGGGGCATAGAAGAACTTCTCTCGAACTCTGACTCAAACGGAAATAAGATAGTTAATGAAATTCCAGGGGCTACGCCACTAGAGAACCTGTTGGCAGAACCAGAAAAGGCTCTTGTTCATCTCACTAAAACTATCGCGCCTGGCTTCACTGGAAACGTAATTGAAATTATCAGATCTCAGGATACACTGGAGGAAGATCATCCTCTTTACGAGGCTCAACAAGCGTTTGGTAAATACTTCCCAAAGGAAACAAGATACAGAGAATACACAACGGAAGATGCTTTGCTCGCACTGATAGGTGCTCGTATGACATATCTACCACTAGACCTGGCTGCAGAGAACCAGATTAGTGACAAGATAAACTACATAAGTAATAAACAATACGAAATTTTCCAACCAATCCAAAGCGGGGATCCAGTAACCGAAACATCTGCTGGAGATATGTTCTCTGAATACATTTCGCTCCATGAATCTATTGTTAATGACAACAAGAAGATTGTTGGATTGTCGAGGATGCTTGGCCTAGAAACTCAAGAAGTGTACAAGATATTAAAGAGTGCTGGAGTTCCAGAAGGCCAGATAGGTCTGTATCTTATTGATGCACCAGTCATAGCTATGCCTATTTCCGATGAAAGGATAACAAACATGTGGAAAAAAGCCACATGGAGCAGCAGAATCACGCCAGAAGAAAAGACAGAGATAGCCACAAACATGGTAAACGGAGCCGCACTGTATAATAAAAGGGTTGCCATGTACAACGAAAGGTTGTGGGGAGAAACAATGACTGCAGAAGAAATAAATCTTGAGCTTTCTCGTGTTCTAGAGGTGAATGGAATTACTCAACAAACATCATGGATGGATGACATCAGTTCTTTTGTAAAACAAATTCTTCAAATAAAACCAGATGAAAACCAATAAAATAAAAGATACTGGATTGGGATTATGGCTTAAGGAGAAGGCCCCCAATGTTTTAGATGTCGTTGGTGACTTGCTTCCAGATCAGGGGGCGTTGGGCGTAGTCAAGAACTTGATTGTAAAGGAATACCCTGACATAGATCCAGAAGAAGTCAGGGCAAGGCTTGACGCAGAGATAGCTTTTCAGAACAACGTGACTGAGCGCTGGAAGGCAGACATGGGGGGTGATGTCAAGCTTGCAAAGCTCATTAGACCAGTAACTCTTATCTGTCTGATGGTTATGTTCATGGCTACAATGATCGCAGACTCCCTTGATAATCTGCCATTTAACGTCAAAGATAGTTACGTATCTTTGTTGGAGTTATTAATGCTAACATCATTTGGTGCATATTTCGCTGGACGAACTATAGAAAAGTCAAAAAAATGAAAGAAGAAAATTTCGAAGACATCAGCTTTCTTGATGCGAGCAAACTTAAAGATCAAGAGGAAAAAATTAAATCTGGGAAAATTGTTTGTGATATAAAGAATCCAGAGGATTGTGAAAGTTGTAGCGGATGAGAACCTTATATAAAAACGGTAGTGGCTGGCCTCCTGGAGGCGAGGACTCAAACGATCCAATTGTTCAAAAAATGCTCAGGGAGCAGCTTGCTCAGGACAGAAGGGGCATGATGGAGGGTAGAGTAATTGTAGACGGTGAGATTGTTGAATTGCCATACCCTTCTTCATGGACTGGTCAAGTAGAATCAGATCGACCATATCTTGTTGATATTGCTGGTTTTGCTGGGGCATTGCCCAAAATGACGCTCCGCAAGGGGGCCCAAGCCACGGTTTCTCGTGGCGGAAACGCGGCTATTGATGCCGCAAGAAAGGAGATGATTGAAGATTTCAGCAACAGAATGGCAAGCAAGAGGGCTATTGAGGAAGTTGCTGAAACGCAAGCAAAATCTAAACTTCAGAACATAGCGGACAGGGCCTTGAGAGAAGCAGGCAAAGATGAGTCTCAATACATATTGTCACTTCAAAAAAATCTTGATGATGCGGTAATGGCGGGGAAAATAGAGGAAGATATGGCAGAAAGGCTTTTTGAAGAAAGCGTAAACAATGCATTCACTCAGGCGCGGGTTGATGATATTATTCTTGGGCAAACAGATAGGTTGGATGAAATGATGGGACCAACCATGAGGGAATTGTATGAAACAGATCCTGCTCTGTTTGATAATATTTGGTACGGTGAACTTATTTCGCCCATAGTTAACAAAAAAATAGGTGGTCTACCAAACTATAGAATGAACCAATTTGGCGGCAAAATAAAACTTATAAAGAAATGATTGAAGAGTACCTATCTCATTTTGAATTTCTCGTAGTAGCGGGAACTCTTATCGGAGGGTGGATTAAGTTTCAAGCCGACTACAACAGACTCTCATCTCGTGTATATACCCTTGAGGTTGATAACAAAGAGTTCAAGCAAGACTTCAAGAAGCTTATGGCAGATATTCAGGAGATCAAGCTTCTCCTTGCCAAGAATCAGATGCAATAAAAACATAATGAGAACTATTAAAACACTAGAGTCAGAAAGAAGAACCCGCAGAAATGCTGTGAGTGAGATAAGAGATGTAGCAAGGGATCAAATTAAACGAGCGAGAAAGCAGAAGAAGTCTTTTGACAAAACCTTTGGAGATATGGCCGTTAAAGGCTCATCTAGAAAAAAGTTTAAAGAAAAGAAAGACATTATAAAAGCCGTGAAAAAGTCGGCCATAAAACAGGCGAGGGAAGGAAATGTCTATTAAGAAAAAAGGGGCCGAAGCCCCTTTCTCATTGTAATACTTTTATTACTTGTCGTATCCCCTCTATCTCTATCTCTGCGAGGTAGATTCCAAATGGAACTGGTCCTGCCTTAACCCTTTTCCCATCGAGTGTATAGTACACTGGATTTAGGTTGAGGTCTTCGAGCTGTCTCACGGTCGGGGGCGCTAGCTCATTAC
>Ga0208160_1001133_pt1 | contig 11578 bp, 8 predicted proteins | sample CB_VirMetaG_FD_184536 | JGI IMG/M metagenome (GOLD analysis project Ga0208160, IMG submission 184536) | Freshwater to marine saline gradient viral communities from Chesapeake Bay - CB_1504_1 Viral MetaG (SPAdes) (version 4) | ecosystem: Environmental > Aquatic > Marine > Coastal | place: USA... | reverse complement strand
AAGATATCATCTTCCAACCCAATGATGGACCACAGACAGACTTCCTGTCAGCCTCAGAACAAGAGGTTCTCTATGGTGGTGCTGCAGGTGGTGGTAAATCCTTTGCTATGGTTGCTGACCCTGTACGTTATGTCAACAATCCTAAGTCTGCTAAACTCCTTGTTCGACGTAGTACAGAAGAACTTCGTGAACTTATCTCTATCTCTAAGAAGATGTACCCTGCAGCTATCCCCGGTGCAAAGTTCCTTGAGAGAGAAAAGACTTGGGTATTCCCTTCTGGGGCTACCCTCTGGATGAGTTACCTAGATAGGGATGATGACGTAGAGCGTTACCAGGGTCAGGCTTTTAATTGGATTGGTTTTGACGAACTTACTCAGTGGAACACCCCTTACGCTTGGGACTACATGCGCTCTCGTCTTCGTACTTCTAAAGACTCTGGACTAGACCTGATCCAACGAGCAACAACTAACCCCGGAGGTATTGGTCACCATTGGGTAAAGAAAACCTTTATTGACCCTGCACCAGCTAATACAACCTTTGATGCACAGAGTGTTGATGGAGAACCCCTAGTATGGCCCCCCGGTTCTAAGAAGGAAGGTCAACCACTATTCCAACGTAAGTTCATTCCTGCTACTTTGTTTGATAACCCTTATCTTGCTGAAGATGGAATGTATGAAGCTAACCTTCTTTCCCTTCCAGAACATAAGAGACGCCAACTGCTAGAAGGTGACTGGAGTGTAGCTGAAGGTGCAGCCTTCCCGGAGTTTAATGTATTTCAACATGTTATCGAACCTTTTGATATACCAGACTCGTGGGTTAGATTTAGAGCAGCGGACTACGGATACAGTTCCCATACTGGTGTTGTTTGGTTTGCTATTAGTCCTTCTGAGCAGCTTATTGTTTATCGGGAACTCTACGTCTCCAAAGTTACAGCAGCAGACCTTGCACCAATGGTCCTTAGAGCAGAACAAGGTGACCGAATCAGCTACGGTGTACTAGACTCCTCTCTCTGGCATAAACGTGGGGATACTGGTCCTAGCCTAGCTGAACAAATGATCATCCGTGGTTGTAGGTGGAGGCCTTCAGATCGAAGCTCTGGTTCGCGTGTAGCAGGTAAGAACGAACTACACCGCAGACTTGCTATTGATGAAATGACAGAGGAGCCTAAGATAGTCTTCTTTAATACCTGTCGCCACCTAATCTCTCAACTACCCTCTCTCCCTCTTAGTAAGAACAATGCAGAGGATGTAGATACAAATGCAGAAGACCACCTCTACGATGCTCTGAGGTACGGTATTATGACAAGACCTAGAAGTGATATTTTTAGTCACACACCAGAACACTCAAGACATAGTGGCTTCCAAGCTGCTTGTAAAGAATTTGGGTACTAAAGGAATAGAAAATGGACGTAGAAGTAAACGAAGAAAACCTTCTTGGTGTAGATGACACGAAAGGTGATTATGCTGTAGATACCTCTGCTGGGAGTATTGTCAACTATGTGACTGAACGCTTTAGCAAGGCTGAGGATGCTCGTTACGCTGATGAGGAACGGTGGGTACAAGCCTACCGCAACTACCGTGGTATCTATGGCCCTGACGTACAGTTTACTGACTCTGAGAAGTCTCAAGTCTTTGTGAAAGTTACTAAGACAAAAGTACTAGCTGCTTATGGTCAGATCACTGAGGTTCTCCTTGGTGGTGGTCGATTCCCTATTACTATTAACCCTACTACTCTCCCAGAAGGTGTAGAGGAGTCAGTACACGTAGAGGTTACCCCACAAGGTCCTCCCGGTACTCCTCCTAAACCTGAAGGTATGGAACCACTGCTCCCCGGAGAGACTGGTGAAGAGTACCGCTTGCGTCTTGGGCCACTTAAAAAAGATCTGGAAGTCTTTGGTGAAAAAGTAAAACCCGGTCCCGGTGAGACTCCTACATCTGTCACTTTTGAGCCTGCTTTGGTTGCAGCAAAGAAGATGGAGAAACAAATCCACGACCAGTTGGAAGAGTCAAAAGCACTTAAGCATCTTCGCTCTGCTGCCTTTGAGTGTGCTCTCTTTGGTACTGGTGTGATGAAGGGTCCATTTGCACAGAATAAAGAATACCCTAACTGGGATGAAGATGGTAATTACGACCCTACCTTCAAAGATGTTCCAATGGTGTCTAACGTATCTATCTGGAACTTCTACCCAGACCCAGATGCTAATACTATGGAAGAAGTAGAGTACACAGTAGAACGTCATAAACTCTCCCGTACTCAACTCCGTGGTCTTAAGCGCCGTCCTCAGTTCCGTACAAATGAAATTGATATTGCTATCTCTATGGGAGAGTCCTACACTAAAGAGTGGTGGGAACAGGTAATGGAAGATGACTCTCAGGACTCTAACTCTGAGCGTTTTTCTGTACTTGAGTTCTGGGGTAATGTAGACCGTGAAATTCTTAAGGACCACGATGTAAAGATTCCTTCCTCTCTTAAAGACAAAGAAGAGATTAGCGTAAACATCTGGGTATGCAATGGTCGAGTACTTCGTCTGGTTATGAACCCTTTTACTCCTGTCAATATCCCTTACTATGCAGTTCCTTACGAAGTGAACCCTTACTCTATTTTTGGTGTAGGTGTAGCAGAGAATATGGAAGACACTCAGTTGCTTATGAATGGCTTTATGCGTATGGCTGTTGATAATGCTGCTCTCTCTGGCAACTTGATCTTCGAAGTAGATGAAACTAACCTAGTCCCCGGACAAGACCTCTCTATGTATCCCGGTAAAGTATTCCGCCGTCAAGGTGGTGCTCCCGGACAATCAATCTTTGGTACAAACTTCCCTAACGTCTCTAACGAGAATATGCAGATGTTTGACAAGGCTCGTGTACTTGCTGATGAGTCAACTGGCTTCCCCTCCTTTGCACATGGTCAGACTGGTGTAAGTGGTGTAGGACGTACAGCCTCTGGTATCTCCATGCTTATGTCTGCTGCTTCTGGTTCTATCCGTACAGTGGTAAAGAACGTAGACGATTACCTTCTTGCTCCTCTGGGTAAAGCCCTCTTCAACTTCAACATGCAGTTCAACTTCGACCCAGACATTAAGGGTGACCTAGAGGTTAAAGCTTCTGGTACTGATTCTCTTATGGCTAATGAAGTACGTAGTCAACGTCTTATGCAGTTCCTTGGTGTGGTACAGAACCCTGCCTTGGCTCCATTTGCTAAGATGGATTATATCATCCGTGAGATTGCACGTAGCATGGACCTTGATCCTGAGAAGGTTACTAACTCTATGCAACGAGCAGCTATCCAAGCAGAGATTCTAAAGGGCTTCCAAGCTCCACAGGCAGGCCCTCAGGGCGCTCCGGGTGGTCCTCCGGGGGTACCCCCTGCTGGGGCTCAAGCTGGTGATCCTACGGGCGCTGGAGGCGGTACAATCGGTACTGGTCAGGCACCTGTTCCCGGAGAGCAAGGTTTCAGTGGTAATACTGGTGGAGGTATGCCTCAATGAGCCTAAAGCCTTTGGTAAACGACAAAGAACTCTGGGAGTCTTTCAAAGAAGAAATAGAAAGCCGTATCCGTATGGCACACAGATCACTAGAGCAGCATAAAGAGTATGGTGAACTACGGGCTATCCAAGGTAACATTGAGTCTCTACGGTCTCTACTCCGACTGAAGGAAAAAGTAAATGGCGGAAACTGATATGTACAATAAACAAATGAGCCTCTTTGATGAGGGTGGAATGGCAGACGATGGAATGGATGTTGATCCGGTAAGCGGTAATGAAGTACCCCCCGGAAGTATGGCAGAAGAGGTCCGTGACGATATGGACGCTAAGTTGTCCTCTGGTGAGTACGTTGTACCTGCTGATGTTGTCCAGTACTTTGGTCTCAAGTTCTTTGAGAATCTCCGTAGTGAAGCTAAGGGTGACCTTGAGAAGATGGACAAGGATGGCCGTATTGGTGGTGCTCCAAGTAAGGAAGCCCCTATGGGTGGTGAGGAAGAACTCTCTCCCGAAGAAATGGCTATGCTAGAAGAGATCATGGGTGGTGGTGGACAAGAGGCTCCAGTACAGATGGCTGAAGGTGGCCTTACTCCCGGATACACTCCCTCCCCTTCTACCTTTAAACCTAAAGACTGGTCTGCTGTAGGTAGTTCTTACGGCCTGTCTGGTAATAATACTAGTTCTAGCTCTGGTCGTATTGTCTACAAAACTTATGTAGGACCATCAGGTGAAACACAACTTATCATGTTTATTAATGGTAAGCCTAATACCCCAATCCCTGAAGGCTTTACTCTTAAAGAGACTGCAGCAGAAAAGTCTCAAGAGAAGACTCAAGAAGAGATTGAAGCAGAAGAACTTCAAGCAATGGAACTGGCTAACCGTGGTCCAGCAGAAGAGGGTAATGATGAACCTTCCGAAAGCTGGGGTGAAGCTAACCTAGACGCTATTGACGAAGACCCTTCAGGCTTTATTGGGAAGGCTCTAGGAGAGATTAGCTCCCCTGCTATGAATGCTATCGGTATGCTTGGTGGTATTGGTAAGGGTGCTCAAGTGGCAGCAGCTACAAATAACATCGCTGAGGCTACAGCAGCAGCAAACCGAGCAGAGGCTCAGGGTTTAGATATGTCTAAAGAAAGGGCAGATATCCAATCCGCAAGGGATAGTTTAGGAGTTGTAGATGATGTAACTTCTAAGTTTGGCATTGGTACTGGGAGCAGGTACACAGAATCTTTGGAAAAAGCAGCAGAATCAAAAGCACAAGCAAAAGAAGTTGCAAAAGAGGTATCTAAAACTCCAACAACCCCAGCTAAGTCTGACGTAACTCCAACCCCCTCAACTACACCTTCCAGCACTCCTGACGATGATGATTCTGCAGGTAGCACAGGTGGCTCCCGTTCAGGTGGTCTCGGTGGAGGTGAAATGAATAAAGGTGGTCTCGTGAAGAAGCGGACTATAAAGAAAACTCAACCAAAGAAAAAAGGTCTAGCCTCTAAGTAATAGAGACAATAAGGCTACCCTGCAATACCGCAGGCCCCAACATAAGGAAATAAAATGTCTAATAAAGTAATGATCAAACCTAACTCTGTACGTCCTAATCAAGATCGAATCAAGCGAGAAGAAGCTGAACTTGAAGCCTTGATGAAAGGGGAGAACCCTGAGGCAGAGGAAGTACAAGAAGAGGAAGAAGTAGTAGAGGCTACGACAGAAGAAGTTGTAGAAGAGGTTAAAGAGCCTGAAGAGGACAACCTATCTTCTGAAGAGAAGACCTTTAAGAAGCGTTATGGTGATCTACGCCGTCATGCAGCTAAAGAGAAACAAGAACTAGAAGCACGTATCTCTGCTCTGGAGAACCAAGGTAAAGATATCAAGCCACCTAAGACAGAAGAAGAACTTAAGGCTTGGGCTAAGAAGTTCCCTGATGTGGCTAGTATTATTGAGACTATCGCAGAACGTAAAGCTGCAGAGAAGTTTGAATCTGCTGATGCCCGCCTTAAACTACTGGATGAACGGGAAGAAGCAATCAACCGGAGTAAGGCTGAAGCTGCTATTACTAAAGCCCATCCAAACTTTAATGAGTTGAAGAACTCTGATGACTTCCATGACTGGGTAGCAGATCAACCTAAGTGGGTACAAGATGCACTGTATGAGAATGAGGATGACCCTGATTCTGTAATCCGTGTGATTGACCTCTACAATGTAGATAATGGTCTTACCCCTTCAGAACGGAAAAAGTCTGCACGAGAAGCTGCTACTAGTATCTCCTCTCGTTCTAATTCCTCTCCTTCAGTGCAAGCTGGTCAAGTTAAATTCCGTGAGAGTGATGTTCAGAAAATGTCTGACAAAGCTTTCGAGAAGAATTGGGAACAGATTCAGAAAGATATGAAGACCCCCGGTTTCTACGATCTAACTGGTGGTGCACGTTAATTTAAATTATTGCTTGACTTCTAAAGTTCTTGCAGTATAACTTAGGGTACGAAGGAGAATAAGGCCTCCCATTGTGGACACCCTTATCTCCTTTATCCCCTTACACTTCTAAGAGTAAACAATAAGTAGAATCACCTGCCTGAGTATAGGCCCGTTGATCCTGAAGTTGGCCGACTGACGGATTGATGCACCCTAGAAAATGACAGCCTCTTCTTGTATGTGTTTAGCTCTAATTCAGCCAAATATCATAGGAGAATAATGATGGCTTTTGCAACAGCAGGAGGTTATGGTAACCTTCCCAACGGTAACTTCAGTTCCGTAATTTACTCAAAGAAAGTCCAACTGGCTTTCCGTAAGTCTACAGTCGTAGGCGATATCTCTAACTCTGACTACTTCGGTGAGATTGCTTCTCAGGGTGATACAGTACGTATCATCAAAGAGCCTGAAATCACTGTAAGTGAATATAAGCGTGGTTCCCAGATTCAAGCACAAGACTTGGATGACGAGGACTTCTCTCTGGTAATCGACAAGGCAAACTCTTTTGCTTTCAAGATTGACGATCTGGAAGAAGCCCACAGCCACGTAAACTTCATGGACCTCGCAACTAACCGTGCAGCCTACCGTTTGGCTGACCAGCATGACCAAGAAGCCCTTGGTTACCTGTCAGGTTACAAGCAGTCTTCTCTGCACTCAAATGCAGACACAGTGAATGACGTAGTGAACGGTTCTAAGGCAGTCTCTACTGCTGGTTCCGACGAACTGCTGACTTCCATGAAGATCATCAAAGGTAGCTTTGGTAACATCACAACTAGTTCTGCTGGCGATCACTCGATCCCTGTAGCTGCTCGTCTCCCCGGTGCTACTGCCCTGCCAACAGCTTATGTCTCTCCGGTTATGTTGATTAACCGTATGGGCCGTTTGCTGGACCAACAGCGTGTTGATAAGTCTGGCCGTTGGCTGGTTATTGACCCAGTAATGATGGAAGTTCTGCAGGACGAAGACTCTCGTTTCCTGAATGCTGACTTCGGTGATTCTGGTGCACTGCGCAATGGTCTGGTTCTGAACAACTGGAATGGTTTCCGCGTATACGTCTCTAACAACTTGCCTGTTGTTGGTGGTGGTGCTGCGACAACTGGTACAGCCAACCAGAACACTGACTATGGTGTTATCGTTGCAGGTCATGACTCTGCTGTAGCAACTGCTGAGCAGATCAACAAGACAGAGACTTACCGTGATCCTGACAGCTTTGCTGACATTTGCCGTGGTCTTCATCTTTACGGTCGTAAGATTCTTCGTCCAGAAGCTCTTACAACTGCAAAATATAACCTCGCCTAAAGGAGAACTAGACTATGGCTACTGTTACAACTCTTGCTAAGGCAGAAGGCGGTCGGGGTAATCCTAATCGCAAGCCTTACATGGTAGAGGTGGAGATTGATCTCGCCGCTGCCGCAACTGCTAAAGGTAGTGCTCTGGCTGCTGCTGACGTCATTGAGTGTATTGACGTTGGTGCCAACCAAGCTGTACTCTTCGCTGGTACTGAAGTTATTACTGCCCCTGCTGGTGGTACTTCTGCTACCTTCGATCTGGGTATTACTGGTGGTGACGTTGATGCATTCGTAGACGGTGGTGCTATTACTAGCGCAACTGCAGGTACTTATGCAACTATGGTTAGCACTGCTTGCCCTATCGTTAGCTCCTCTGCTTCCACCATCGACATGCTGCTCATTGGTACAACTCCAGATACTTCTGGTGTGATCCGTGTGTTTGCATACCTGATGGATCTGGATGGTTTCGGTGCAGATAAGTCTGCTGCTGAAGTCGCACGGGATCAAGTTTAATTACTGATCGGGGGCTGCTCGAAAGGGTGGCCCTCTTTCTATCTTTAATTAGGGAAGCTCAATGTCAAACTTCGTTACAATTACAAATCTAGTTCTGACAAGGTTGAATGAGGTTCCTCTGGATACTGGTGGGGAAGGTTTCTCCTCAGTTCGGAACGTCCAAGCTCTCGCAAAGAGTGCAGTGAATAATGCAATCTACGAGATTTGTCAGACTGGTCAAGAATGGCCTTTTCTAAAACAAGCCTACACAGAGACTATGGTAGCAGGTACAGGCACTTACGCTTTCCCTTCAGACTACTCCTCTCCTGACTATGATACCTTCTTTCTTAAAAAGAATGACACACTAGGTGCTGAACCTAAGACCCTCACTCCTCTTACTTTTGAACAGTATGTACAGAATCATAAGATGGAAGATGAGAATGGGGATAGTGGCTCTGGTATCTCTCAACCTTATTTTGTTTATCAAACCTATGGAGAATCCTTTGGGGTAACTCCAGTACCAGATAAGGCGTACCAAGTCGAGTACACTTACTGGAAGATTCCTACAGCACTAACTCTCTATAATGATGAAGCAGTAATCCCTTCAAGGTTTAACCACATTATTGTAGACGGTGCTATGATGTATATGATGCGGTTCCGTTCTAATAATGAATCCGCAATGATCCATAAACAAGCCTTTGATGAAGGTATCCGCACGATGCGTAGGGTTCTTATTGATGAACCTATTGATGCCCATTCTACCATGATCCAAGGTAAGAGAAAAGGACGACTCAATTAATGGATGAGATACGCTCCTTTCCTGTTTCTTGTGCGGGGGGTTTGTTTACTAGTCTTGATGTACTTACTCAAGCAACTCAATTCCCCGGTACAGCAATCAGATTGATTAACTATGAGCCTTCCATTCGTGGGGGCTATTCGCGTATTAAAGGTTTCACTAACGACTATGGGACTCTTCCGGGAACTGGGACTACCCTAGGTCTTGCAGTCTTTGAAGATCTTAATAACGGGGTGTTTGGCTGCAGGAAACCCACTGTAGGTAATGATTACTTCCACTACTGGAATAGCACTACATCAGCTTGGGTTAGCCCCACAACTGTAGGTACCCCCACTATGACGGGAGTAGAAAAGGTAAGGTTTGCTAAACTTTACTGGGGTCTCCCTAAACTAGTGATGACAGATGGGGTTAATCCTCTCGCTATCTGGGATGGCACTAACTACACTCAAGTAACCACAGGTAGTGTACTTTCAACCCCCTCCCTTTGTGAGTCTTTTTCTAACCACCTCTTTATCTCCGGGGATAGTTCTGAGCCAAACAGCCTTGTATTCTCTGCACCAGAAGATCCCACAGACTTCACTCCTGCTAATGGTGCTGGTGTCATCAATGTGGGGTTTAAGATCAACGCTATTAAATCCTTCCGAGACACTCTTTATGTCTTTGGGACAAATAACATTAAAAAGGTTGTTGGTTCTTCTATAGCTAACTTTGCTTTGCAAGATGTGACTAAAAATCTGGGTTGCGTTGCACCTGATTCTGTGGTAGAGTTCAATGGTGATTTGCTCTTCCTTGGTCCTGACGGTATCCGTCCTATTAGTGGTACAGATCGTATCGGTGACGTAGAGATTAACACAATCTCTAAACCAATTCAGTCAGTCTTTGAAGGTCTGCCCTCTTCAGAGGATATGACAAAAGCCTCAATACTTGTTTTGAACAAGAAGTCTCAATTCCGTATGTTCTTCCCTGATGAAGAATCTCTGGGTATTATTGGTGCTCTTCGTCGTACAGGTCAAGGGGGACAAGGTTTTGAGTTCTCTCGTCTTATTGGTGTAAGTATGGCTTGTGGAGACTCTAGTTACCTTGGGGATGAAGAGTACATCATTCACGGGGATTCTACTGGGAGTGTGTATCGGCAGGAGTCTGGGAACACTTTTGCTGGAACTCCTATTGAATCTCTCTTTCAAACTCCTTACTTCCATATGGATGATCCTATTAATAGAAAGATTGTCCACGAAGTCTTTACATACTTAAGAGCAGATGGGGTGATTAGTGTAGATATGGGTCTTGTCTACGACTATGAAGATGAGTACACTCTAAGCCCTACGGACTATGCTTTCAGTACAGATGGTGCAGCAAGTTTCTATGGGCTAGCCACATACGATGAAACAAGTATTTTTGATGGCAACCCAAGCCCATTACGTAGGACGACAGTAGAGGGTTCTGGGAGATCGGTTTCTGTTGTCTATGTCACTACAGCAGACCAGCCTAGCCACTCCATTGAAGCACTAGTTCTAAGCTACGCAATAGCAGATAAAAGATAAGGATAACAAATGTCTGGATATACAAGACAGTCAAGTTCGGACCTAGTACCTACAGCGGTAGTTCGTTCCTCTCCTCTAAATGCTGAGTACAATAAGATTCGTGATGCCTTTGCTTTTGACGCTACTGGTGTTACAGGACATAAGCACGATGGCTCTTCTGATGAGGGTTCTTATGTCCCACTTATTGCAGACTTAGACGCCCTTAATAAAGTAGTTATTAATACTGCGAACAATCGTGTAGGCTTTTTTGTCGAAGTTTCTTCTACTGCTGTAGAGCAAGCTCGTCTTTCTGATGGACTCTTTGCACCTGTAACCACTAATGATGTAGACCTTGGTGCTGTTGCTACTAAGTTTAAAGACCTTCATCTCGCTGGTGATGCCAATGTTGGTGGTGACGTCAATGTAACTGGTGATCTTGTAGGTAATGTAACAGGGAACATAACAGGTAATGTCACAGGAGACCTCACAGGCAATGTAACTGCTGGCTCTGGTTCTAGTTCTTTCACTAACGTAACAATCAATGGTACATTGGATGTAACTAATACTCCTATTTCTAATGTCTCTGATCCCACCTCTGCTCAGGAAGCTGCTACTAAAGCTTACGTAGATACTGCAGATGCACTTAAGTTGAACCTTTCTGGTGGTACACTTAGTGGTGAACTTGCCATGGGTACCTCTAAGATTACTGGTCTTGGTGATCCTACATTGGCTCAAGACGCAGCTACTAAAGCTTACGTAGATACTGAAGTATCCTCTCTTGTAGCCGCTGCTCCGGGTGCTCTTGATACCCTAAATGAGTTGGCTGCTGCACTTGGGGATGATGCTAACTTTTCTACCACTATTACTGATTCTATCGCTACTAAACTTCCCCTTGCTGGTGGTACCATGTCAGGTGCTATCGCTATGGGTACCTCTAAGATTACTGGTCTTGGTGATCCTACCCTATCACAAGACGCGGCCACTAAGACTTATGTAGATACTGCAGATGCACTCAAGTTGAACCTCTCTGGTGGTACCATGAGTGGTGCTATCGCTATGGGTGGCTCTAAGATTACTGGTCTCGGCACACCTGCAACAGGTACAGATGCAACTACTAAGACCTACGTAGACGGCATTCTTGGTTCCGCCACTGCTGCTGCTGACAGTGCTGCTGCTGCTCTAGTCTCTGAAGGAAACGCTGCTACAAGTGCATCCAATGCTGCTGCCTCTTATGATGCATTCGATGACCGGTATCTTGGAGATAAAGCTTCTGACCCTACAGTGGACAACGATGGTAATGCTCTTCTTACTGGCGCTATCTATTGGAATACAACTTCTGATATCTTGAAAATCTATGATGGTGCAGCTTGGCAAACAGCCGCATTCGACACCTCTGGTGCATTGGTTGGAGTCAATAACCTTTCAGACCTAGACAACGCAGCCACAGCTAGAACAAACTTAGGTCTTGGTACCGCTGCTACCACAGATTCAACTGACTATGCCACAGCCGCACAAGGTTCTACGGCGGACACTGCACTAC
>Ga0208160_1001126_pt1 | contig 11609 bp, 12 predicted proteins | sample CB_VirMetaG_FD_184536 | JGI IMG/M metagenome (GOLD analysis project Ga0208160, IMG submission 184536) | Freshwater to marine saline gradient viral communities from Chesapeake Bay - CB_1504_1 Viral MetaG (SPAdes) (version 4) | ecosystem: Environmental > Aquatic > Marine > Coastal | place: USA... | reverse complement strand
GGAAAGGGAGATATAATCTTGGCGGGTTACTTTAACCCTTTCCAATTCTAAACTAAAAAATAAATAAGTAAATTTGTAATAAATATTACTTTTTAGAACTGAAATAAAATCAGTAACTTAGTCTAATAGTTACACGGGAAAAACACAAAGAAAAATGGCATATACAATAGACGAAAAAAATAAGGTATTTAATTACATTCTTGAAGAGATAGAAAGCGGTAGAGCTGTTAGGAATGTCTTGATGGACAGTAATACTCCGAGTAGTTCAACTTTCTTTAAGTGGATTGATGAAAATAAAGATTTAGCGAAACAATACGCGCGCGCGTGCGAAACAAGAGGGGATGCTAAGTTTGAGAGCATAGAGAATGATTATAATGAAGAGCCACAAAGAGACCTTGAGACAGGAAAGATTGATACAGGATGGGTGCAACTTCAAAGATTAAAGATTGACACCAAGAAATGGGAAGCATCAAAACTAAACCCAAAGAAGTACGGGGATAGGGTACAGAGCGAAGTAATCAATAAGAACATAGATATAACCAATCTAAGCGAAGAAGAGTATAAGAAGCAGTTAGAGATAGCTAAGAAAGTAATAGATGCAGCAGAATGACGCATTAATGTTTTTAAAAGAAGAGGCAAAGAGAAAAGCTCGTATTAACTTACGGGCTTATTCTACTTATATGATGCCCGACTTTGATTGGCAACCTTATCACAAGGCTTATTATGAGGTGCTAAATGAGTTTGCTTACAAGCGCATAAAGAAGCTAATTATTACAATGCCACCACAGCACGGTAAATCGCAAGGCTCAACGAGATTTCTACCTTCGTTTATGTTTGGTATTAATCCTAATCTAAGGCTCGCTGTAACGTCTTATAATAGCACCATAGCCCGAAAATTTAACCGAGACAACCAAAGGCTAATAGATACTCAAGAATACTTAGACTTATTCCCTAACACTACACTAAGCTCATCTAACGTTGTAACGGTTGCATCTAACTATCTAAGGAACTCAGAGGAGTTTGAGATAGTAGGACACAAAGGAATGTTAAAAGCTGTTGGTAGAGGTGGAGCATTGACATCTATCACATTGGATTGCGTGATTATGGATGACCTTTACAAAGATTATTCAGAGGGAAATAGTCCCGTTGTAAGAGAGTCAGCTTGGGATTGGTACACTACTGTAGTTAAGACGAGACTACATAACGACAGCCAACAGCTAATAGTCTTTACAAGGTGGCACGAGGAAGACATAATTGGTCGGATAGAAGCAAATGAAGAAGTAATTACATTGGAATCACTTAACCAATTAGAAGACATAGACCCTAATGCGTGGGTTAAAATTAACTTTGAAGCAATAAAGGATGGTCAGCCTACCGATATTGATAATCGTCAAGTAGGAGAAGCCTTATGGGAGAATAGGCATAACTCTTTAAAACTATTAACAGAACGCAAATTAGACCCTAATAAATTTGAATGTCTTTATCAGGGTAATCCTGCAAGTGCTGATGGATTGCTTTATACCGAGACGTGGAAAATCTACAATAAGCTACCCGAAGTGATTACTAAGATAGGTAACTATACAGATACGGCAGACAGCGGAAAGGATTATTTATGCTCGATTAATTACGTTGTCGCTTCAAGTGGGATATACATAACCGACATTCTTTACACCCAAGAAGGGATGGAAAAAACCGAGCAGACAGTCCCTGAATTTCTAAATAGAAATAACGTAAAGGTAGCAGATTTTGAATCTAATAATGGAGGTAGATACTTTGCACTTAACGTACAGAAAAAGACTAAGGCAGCGATTAGATGGTTTCATCAAGGCAACAACAAAGAGAGCAGGATTAACACAAACAGCGCACAAGTGCAGCAAAACATTTACCTACCTAATGGATGGGAAAGTAGATTCCCCGTATTTTGGAAGCACCTAACGAGCTTTAAAAAGAACTTCAAGGCTAACGCTCAAGATGGAGCGCCTGATGTACTAACGGGTATAATAGAAAAGAACTTTAATAGAGATTGGACAACACCACAAAATTATGAGAATAAAAATACCAAATTCATCAAGGGAGATTTCGTTGGCGGATTGTCAAGCGCTTGGGCAGGGGGAGACTCTTCAACAAAAGGCGATTATATTTTTTAAAGAGATTCTAAAAATTGATACTGCTAAATTCCCAATGACTGAGATGATAGCAGCGTTCAACATCTTTAGAGATTCTTTAGATAGAGAGATGATTGAAGCTGTACCGCAAAAGATAGGCAAGCTAAAACTACCTGCAAGGGATAACTTGCTTAAAATACATCTGCAGTACTTTATTGAGATAGTTAACTGTGAGGTATCAATCGAAACTTATCAGGGCTTAGAATTACTAACAGCGTGCTTTTATCGTGAAGATTGGAACAAGCCATATGATGACGAAGAACTGCTGACCAATGCAACTTGGTTAAATAGCCAACCATTAATGTATAATCTATACGGTGTTGTCCTGATGCAGAATTTATTTAAGACCCTAAAGGAAGTATATCCAATACTATACACTAACAGCAATGAATCAGAAGACGAAGAGGAAGGCAGAAAAATGTATGATATGCTTAATGGATTGGCGAAGGATGACCCGACCAAGTGGGATGCAGCAAGGAATTTGAGATTGGAAACCGCGTTTGCTTATCTTGAAGAGAAAAAGTTAGACTTCGAGAAAAAAAGATTAAATTTGCATAATACAAAATAAATTAGTATGGCGAAATACTCGTTAAAACAAATAGTCGAAGATGTAATTGAAGTAATAACTAATAACTCGATTAACATTCAATCGGTAGAATATACAGGTGCTATTGATATTAATATGACTAAGGCGAAAGACTTTCCAAAGGTTTATATGATAGCGGATGAATCAGGAAGCATTGATGAGAATATTAACACGTTATTAGTTAGGTTCTTATTCTGCGATGTTCAAAGAGGTAGGTTAGACGAATGGGTGAGGGACTACGAAGTAAAGAGTGATATGCAATTAGAAGCATCAATGCTATTTGATAGGCTTCAATCTGATGGTTATTCAATAGAGTTCCCTATAAGCTACCAACCAATTTCAGGAGAATATAACGATGGACTTGCAGGTGTTGAATGTACGGTAACTTTTAATTTAGCTAAGCCTTGTTATGCAGTTTAAGAGGACTGAATTTTTAATGGCTAAATACTCATCCGATGTGGTTGAGCAGGCAAGACTGAATCTAAAGACAAAAGGATTTGGAGGGCAAAAAAGCAACAGGAGTAAAAACAGTTCGGGTAAATTATCAGAGGGATTAGGCTTTAAGATTAAAGCGCATCCAAACAGATTAGAAACAAGTTTTACAAGCAAAGAAGCATACGGTTCAGTAGTAGAAGAAGGAAGAAGAGCAGAAGCTACACCACCAAAGATATCTGCAATTGAACGTTGGTTAGAGGAGAAGAATAAGAAAATAAAGCTGCGTAAGACCTTTATTAATTCAAATGGTCAAAAGGTAAGTCAGTTTGTTGAACGAACAGATGCTAACATAAAGTCTGCTGCTATTGCAATAAGTAAAAGCATTGGTAAGCGTGGTATTCCTGCTGTTCCATTTATGAGTAGAGCAATGCAAAAAGCGTTTGATGCTTTGCCAAAAGAACTATCAGAGGCAATAGTAGAAGATATGGAGAATATAATAATAGACGATTTTAAAAAAGACAAACGATATAACGTAAAAAGAGTATAATGGCAGTAGTAGTTAATTACGGGGACTTAGTAGACCCAACAATTGGAAGATATGGGTTGTATAATCCTTTCCTGATTCGCATAACACGGACAGGAGGAACTGTATTTAAACTAAAGTACAGAATCAATATTCAAGTAGTAGGAACTACAATCGACATTACAAAAGATGTAGACCCGATAGATGAAGTATCTATTGTTAACCCTGTTGAACCTTTAAAAGGTCAGTTTTTTGAGACACAACTAATCGGAAACAATGGGGTTGGTCAAGTGCCTTTGGATTCAAGCGGAGGTAATGCTAATAAAAGTTACAATAAAGTTAGAATAAGAGTCGGAGAAGTTAGTGCGGCATCTGCTGACTTACCTGCTACTTTTGTTGGGTATGTAGACGACAGAACCCTTTACTTTTACAATGGCTTTGACGACATACCAAGCTCTGATTTATATACCAATTATCGACCTGCTAACGCTTATCAACCATTATACAGCATACCATTAGTTAATAAGAATGTTAAGTTGTTGAGTAATGATATAGCATTTATCTCTTTGCCGAGTGAAATTAGCACACCGTTTAATGAAGAAGGTGGAGGCGGAGTGATTCTATTACTTAGGTTGTATTATACGCATTACGATATAAATGGTGATGTAATAGAATCGTCTAACTTTGGTTTATTCGAACGTTACGGAGCTTATGAGAATTTAGGCTATTGGACTATTCAATATGGCACAAGCCAAATATTTTATCCATCTAATTGGGCTTATTCTACGTTCTACGCTGAGTATGTAGATAGTGTAACTAATTATACTAATACAGAATCATTCAATGTTTACAAGCAAATATGCGACCCAAAGTATGACAGATACAGATTGCGTTGGTTTAACAAGTATTCAGGATTTGAGTACTTCAACTTTACTAAAAAATCAAGCCAAAAACTAAACATAAGCAAAGGGAAAGAAGTAAGAACTTCAGGAATCAACTTTGAAGCCGCTAATTTCTCGTCAATGAAATATCCTTCAGTTCCTGAATTGAGAGAGGTAGGAAAGTCCGCTACTACCACCTATACGCTTAACTCTGATTACATAAACGAAGAAGAACAGAACGCTTTAAAGGATATGTATCTAAGCCCGAATATTGTGATGTTTGACAAAGACAATAATATCACGCCTGTGATTCTTGAGGATAGCTCTTACGAGATAACAGACATTAGAGATGGCTTAGTAAAAGTATCAGTTAAGTTAAGAGTAGCGAATAACAATAAAGTAATACTACAATAGATGGCTAAAGTAATTACATTACGATTAGATACGGTTAACGGTACTTACCTATGCGACACTTATAAGGATAGTTCTATACAGATAACTAAGCGAGTTCAATCAATAGACACGCTTAATAGCTCTCAAGGAGTAATAACTAAGCAGACTTTTAGAGTGCCTTTAATCGGTGGAATGGCTGATGCTTTAGGCGACTTAACAGAGTTGCAAATTGCTCCAAAATTAGACATTAGAAAGTCAATTAGCGGCTCTATTATCGTTGACGGTTATCCAAGATTTACGGGTTCATTCCAAGTAATAGGAATATACAAGAATGAAGAAAAAGAACTAAAGGAAGTAGAACTAATTTTTAAAGGAAGCGAAACAGATTTAAAAGCCACGTTAACAAGCCTTAAATTAAGCGACTTATTAGAGGGTGAGTTCTTAGATTATAAGATGTCTGAGATATATCAGTACATAACAGACACGGATAACTATATTAGTGATAACGGTTACAGTTGGGCATTGATTGATTATGGTCAGTTATTTGCAGAAGATGGAAGCGGAAGAAGGATTTATGATTCAGATAATCCACTGACTCAATTAGACTTTAAGCCACAAGTCTTTATGCGTAAGATATTCGATTTACTACCTATACCAATAACAGTAGATAGCAGTGCTGCAGACTTACTAAAGCAAGTAATACCATTACATAATAACGATAAACAAACGCCTGAATTAGATACAAGCCCAACAGACTTAAATGGCTATCTTAGCAGGACAAGTAATGAAAGTATTAATACTACTCTTTCGGGGCTTACTAATATTCCTATTGTTTATTCTTATAATAATTACTACGAGTATAGCGATTCTATTTTTGACATATCTACAGGTTACGTCAATATACCAACAGATGGAAATTACTCATTTAGGGTTGTTATTAATTTTGATATAGTTTCCTTAACATTAGAATCGGGTCAAGGGTTTGGGATTATTCAATTGAAGTCAGTAAGTACAGGGGCTACTTTTGCAATAAGCAAATCCTTATTCGATATAAACACTACAAGTAATTCTGTTAGTATTCCATTTGATTTTGAATCAACCTTAGTCAATGGAGAAGATTATTATTTAGTATTTAGTATTAATGCGTATAGTAGTGCATCTACTCTATCAGACATTAATGTAATTATAAAGCCTGACACCAAATTTGAATTAACATCAGCACCTGCAATTAGGGCTGAATCTAAAGTAGATATTTCAAAAAACTGTCCTGAATTAACAGCTTGGGATTGTGTGCGTACTATTATAACTCAGTGTAATGGAGTTCTTGAATCAACCGATAACGGATACAATATAAAGCCTTGGATTAAATGGGTTAACGAAGGAACTCTTTACAATTTAGAAGATAAAATAGATGCAAGCAAAGACTTATCTATTGAGCCTACTAATGTAACAGGTGCAAAGTCTATATTATTAACGTATCAAGAAGACGGGGATGTATTAAATAAAATATACAAAGACCTATTTGATAAGACCTACGGAAACTTATACATAAACGATACGGGAACTGACTTTACTAAAGAAGAGTTTAAAATAGACATTCCTTTTGCAGCTACTCCAATGACATATGTAAAAGATACATCTGTTGTAATTCCAAAGTTTATTAGCGATAGCTTAAAGACAGTTAAGACAAAGCCAAGATTATTATTCCATTCAGACTTTAGTCCTTTAGGAAGCAATAGAATGGGGAACTCTATACCGTTAAAAGATGTATTCTTAGCAACCGATTATACTACACAAATAGGATTTCCTTTTGTTGGGCATTGGGAAAGCATAGAGGGAGGATATGACTCAAGGGATTATAATTTCGGAACAACGCTTAACTTTTTTGCGAGCTCTAATTTTCCTAACAATACACTTTACGAAAGATTTTGGAAGCAATACATTGCGGAAACTTACGGGCTGAAGTCAAGAAGAATAAAACTAAGCCTAAAGATTAGTCAAAATGACTTTGATAATTTCAAAATGAATGAAAAGCTGTACTACAAAGGCAACCTATTAAGATTCTTATCAATCAATAATCTTGATATAATTAATGATGAGTTCACAGAATGCGAACTTGTGTTCAGAGTAACGGAGGAGAAGATTGATATAGCACCATATTATCCTTATGATATAATCAATCAAATAGTAAAATTCAAAGACAGCGCAGATAATACAGTAATAACTGTTCCTGATGCAACCGACTTAAGAGAGAGTTGCGAGGCATACGGATACTTTTACGATGCGAATTTAAATCAATGTGTTCAACGAGGTAACATAATACAGATATAAGATGGCAGTAGAATTAAATATTAAGACAAAGGTAGACATTAGCGATGCCAAGAAAGGAACTGACGAAGTAGAAAAAGGTGCTAAGTCAGCAGGAAGTGCTATTAACCAAATGACAGGCGCACTTGATAAATTTACAGGCGGTGCTATTACTGCATTTAAGTCATTTACTTCAGGAGTTAAAAGCGGAATAACATCGCTAACTACTTTTAAAGGAGTATTAGCAGCCACAGGGATTGGGGCTTTAGTTGTTGCTGTTGGTTCTTTAGTAGCTTACTTTGTTAAGACAGAACGTGGGGCGCAAGCGTTAAGGGTTATAATGGCAACCTTAGAGGGTGTCATTGGTGTTTTAACGGATAAGGCAGTAGAATTAGGCGAATACCTTTATGAAGCATTTAACAACCCAAAGCAAGCGCTTGAAGATTTAGGTGATTCATTTACCTATTACTTTACCGAGTTTATTCCTAACGCTGTTCAGAAGGTTATTGATGGATTAGGATTATTGGGCAAAGCTATTGGATTATTATTTGAAGGAGAATTTAGCGCAGCGGCTGACGTTGCAGCGGAAGGCTTTACTAAAGTAGCAGACGGTATAACAGACATTAACCCATTAACAGCTATACTTAAAGAGGTTGCAGAAGAGGTAGTAGAAATAGGCAAGCAAGCTATTATATCAGGAGACGCAGCAGGCAAGTTAGAAAAAAGATTAAACGCATTAAAGAAAGCTGAAAGAGATTTAGGGGTTGAAACAGCGAACAGAAGAGCAGAGATAAAAGAACTTAACAAAGAAGCAGAAGATACTAATAAGACATACGAAGAACGAGCAGCAGCAGCCCAAAAGGCTTCAGACATTGAATCTAATTTATTAGCGAAAAGATTACAATTAGCCCGTGAAAATGTAGCTATAATAAGAGAACAGAACGCATTAAGCGAATCGAGTGAAGAGGATATTCAAAAACTTGCTGATGCTGAGATTGCTTTAGCTAACATAAGAGCTGAATCGTTGGAAATGCAAACAACCTTGCAGAATAAACTTAATACATTAAAGCAGCAACAAGAAGCCGAAATAGCAACTAACTTAGAAAGCTCAAGACTTGAAAAATTAAAAGAAGAAGATAATGCAATACGAGAATATAAGTTAGAAAATGACGAAGCTACATTGGCTCAATTATTAGAATTTGAGCAAAGAAAAAGAGATTTAGAGCTTCAGCAAACAGATTTAACGGAAGCAGAAAAAGAGGCTATAAGGTTATCCTACTTAGAAAAAGAAGCAGCAGCAAATAAGCAGGCAGCAGATAATAAGAAGAAACAAGATGCTGAAGATGAGAAAATAGAAGAAGCAAAAGCTAATATGAAAGTAGCTCTTGCTAATCAAGCATCGCAACTTATAGCTGAGATAGCAGGAGAAGGTAGTGCTATCGCTAAAGCCGCTGCAGTAGGTCAAGCTACTATTAGCGGTATTCAAGGGGTTCAGGCTGCTTTTACTGCCGCTAACGCAAACATAGGAGCAACAGCAGGGTCTTTTGGTGCTTATCCTATTGCTATGGCAACAGCAGCAGGAGCATTTAGTGCCTTACAAATTAAAAAAATACTATCTACCAATCCAAGTAAAGGAGGGGGTTCTCCAAGTGCGTCATCAAGAGGGGTTAGCGGTGGAACATCAGCAGCGCAACAGCAAGCATTACCATCGTTTGATTTTATTAATCAAGGTGTAGGAGGAACTCAAAATGCAGGATTTAAAAATAAGGCTTATGTAGTAAGTCAAGACATAAAAGATGAAGCTGCATTAGATGCAAGAATTACAGATTTGAGTAGAGCATAAAAAAAAGGGGAGAGTAAACTCCCCTAATTAACAAACAAAAAACAAACAAATTTACTTTTTAAATGACCTAATAAATCCGTAAATAAATGCACCTGCAAAAATTATCGCAAGTATTATCGTTGGAAGTATAGACCACCACCAAGATAAATCATTAACAAATGAAACTAATATAAAGGCTAATAACCAACCTAACTGAAATAATACTAATTGTGCTTCTTTATTCATAACTATACATTTTTAATTATCCATTCTTCAACTTCGTGTCTAAGAAAATAACCTCTCCCATTCTTTGGCTTATGCTTTTTTAATCCACCAAACTTGCAATATCTCCATAATGCAGTTCTTTCAACGCCTAAAATCTTACAAACATCAGCAGTTGATAGTACTTCAATAGGCTGCTTAACTGTATTCATACGGTTTAAATTGTTTTAATTTAAGCAAATGTAATAAATTAGGATGACATAAATCGCAATTTTGTAGATAATATTCAAATTTTTCTATGAAAACCTACGAATTAAAGCGAAAAAAAGGATTAAAGTCAAGCGTATATGCTATTGCTTTGGTTGAAAATCCTGCTATTGAAGTAGGTTTTGTCGCATTATCTAAAGACGGAAAGGTACATACAGTAAAATTAGCAGTTAATGCTGAGAAACGTATGATATACACGCCTGTTTTAATCCCTAATCAAAAGATATACCGAGAAGATAGCGAAGGGAATCCTTATCAAATATTCTTTTCTGAGCAAACAATAGAGGAAACTGCTCAAGACTTCATTAAAGCAGGCTCATTAGTTGCTAATTGGAACAGCGAACACCAAGAAGATGTTAAGTTAGACGGTGTAACAGTAGTGGAATCTTGGATAATAGACGACCCAAAAAGCGATAAAGCTACTACATTAGGCTTTGACCTACCAAAAGGTACTTGGATGCAAGGCGTAAAGATAGACAACGAGTCTATTTGGAACGAAGTAAAGTTAGGTACTTACAAGGGAATAAGTATCGAAGGATTATTTGAAAATTTTGAAACCAACTTAAGTAAATCAATTAAACCCAATATTATGAGTGAAAAAAAGTTCTCATTAGGAGACGTAATAACTAAGCTGATGGGAACAGAAAATGCTCCTGAAGTGAAGTTAGAAGATGCTGCTGAAATGCCGAAAGAAGAGGTAAAAGCTGCAATGATTGAAGATGGTGAGTATGTGCTTGCAGACGGTCGTAAGATTGTAGTTGCAGGCGATATGATTACCGAAGTAATGGAATCAGAAGTTGAATCAGTAGAGGAGATGGAAGAGGAAAAAGACAAAGCTGTTGAGCAGTTGTCTAACGAGATTGAAAAAGTTTTAGCACAAATGGTGACTAAGATGAAAGCAATTGAGGATAAAGTAAACGTATTAGATAACACATCTAATCAGTCAATCACTAAGCTATCGACTGAGCCTTCTCAGCCATCAGCGTTCGCTAATCTATTAACCAAAGCACAAAAATTTAACTAAAAATGGCAAGTACTAACACAATCACACAAATTAGTCCAAAGGTTGCAGGCGCAACTGAGATAATGGCTAACGAGGTACTCGCAGGAGTATCTTTTCAAAAATTTAAAAACGTTCCTGCAACAAGAGATAAGTTCAGAATGTGGAACGGTTCAACTTCTTCAATGATTCAGGCTTATTCTGATAGCCCATCTGAAACAGGTGGTGTTACAGTAGCAGACGAAGAGTTTACAATCACTAAGAAATCTGTATTTCACGCAGTGCCTTACGACAAGTTTAAAGATACTGAGTTCAACCTTTCTATTTCTAACTTAAAGGCTCAAGGTTTACCTTCTGATTTCGTGGCATTCGTTGCTGCTGATACGGGAGCAAAAGCATCTGAATTAGCGGAGAATGAAATATGGAACTCAGAAGGCGGATTAGCAGGAGACCCAACAGGATTAGATGGTATTAGAAAGTTAATCAGAACTAACTTAACAGCTGCTTCTAAGACTGCTCAAATCGTTACATCTACTACATTAGACCCAACAGATGCAACTGAAATTGATGATGTATTAGCTGCTTTAGTTGCAACATTCCCGAAAGAAATTGTAGCTAACAAAGCGAAGTTCAGAATTTATATGAACCAAACAGTAAACGATGCTTATTACAGATATTTAAGCGGAGTTGCTGCAACTAATATTCCTCAAAATAACGCTTTAGTTTACCAAAACTACGTTATCGAGATTATCCCTAACTTATCAGATGCTGCTATTGTAGTTGCTAAACCTGAAAATATTAACGTATCATTAGCTGTAAGCGGAGACTTAACTTCATTAGACGTAATTGATATGTATATGTTAGGTGGTGGTAACAAAGCGAGAATCGTTGGAAACTGGGGTTATGGAGTTGGAATTGCAACTACTGACTTTGCATTGTTCGAATACGACCAACCGTAATTAATATTATAGAGGGGGATTAAGTTCCCCCTTTTAATCTAAAAAAATA
>Ga0208160_1001120_pt1 | contig 11636 bp, 18 predicted proteins | sample CB_VirMetaG_FD_184536 | JGI IMG/M metagenome (GOLD analysis project Ga0208160, IMG submission 184536) | Freshwater to marine saline gradient viral communities from Chesapeake Bay - CB_1504_1 Viral MetaG (SPAdes) (version 4) | ecosystem: Environmental > Aquatic > Marine > Coastal | place: USA... | reverse complement strand
TCGGGGGAACAGCTTAACGTGTTAAAAGCTCCCATGCTCTTGCAGCCACTGCTGGCACTTGTCCGTTTCCAAGGCATCGCAGTCGGTCCATCCTATGGGCCACCCCATGAGCCACTCGACCCAATTCGGGTTCAGTGGTCCACCCGCCAGAGTGCTCAGGCTTGGCGTCCCCGCAGTCGCGAAGGTCGTGCCGTCTGACCGCTTGCCATTGTTCGTCGTGCCATATTGTGTCGCGGTCGGTGTCGGTAGCAACGAGCCACAATCGATCTCTTCGGTGAGGCGCTCCAAGTTCCAAGGCTGATAGACGACGCCACCGCGCATCATACCCGAGAGCGGCAAGGTCACCGAGGACTCTGGCAAGACCTCGTCGAACAAGGTTCGGTGAGTTCTCCACGAAGACGAACCTCGGTCGAACCTCACCGACGACTCGAGCCATCTCGGACCAGAGCCCGCTTCGCTCTCCGTCGATGCCTGCGCCTTTTCCTGCTGCGCTGATGTCTTGGCAAGGAAAGCCGCCCGAAACGACGTCAACAATGCCTCGCCATGGTCTGCCGTCAAATGTGCGCACGTCATCCCAGACCGGGAAAGAGTCAAGGGTTCCGTCGTTTTGTCGGGAAACCAAGACGCTGGCGGCGTAGGGGTCGCACTCGACAGCGCACACGGTGCGCCATCCGAGCAGCTTGCCTCCGAGTATGCCGCCACCAGCGCCTGCGAAAAGAGCCAGCTCACGCATCACCGCCGAATACCTGATGCCCGCTTGCGCGAGTCTCGCCATGACTTGAGATCGACCACGTTGCCCCATACGTGACGATGCAGAGCCCGTTGCTCACGCTTCTCAAGCACGTACTCGAAGATCATGCCAGCGATAGCCACAACGAAGCCAAAGCCCAAAAGCATCGCAATTAAAAGTAAGTCTAGTCCGTCCATGTTTCCCCCCTCTGGTGGTGTTTCTTACAGTCTAATCGAGAATGGTGCCACCGTCTAAAAATCGGCGGTGTTCTTCACAGCCTCGTTTCTGCTTCTCATCATCCAGCTCACTCTCAAAGAACATGCACCGCCAGCGGCCATCACTGAGCGCTTCAGCATAGCGACACGAGCGGCAGCTCTTATCAGGCTGGTTATTGCCGTGACAGAGTCCGGCATAGTCGCAGAAGCGGCACAACCAGAAATCGAAGTCGGGCGAGACCTTGCGCGGTGCCTCGAGTGACTTGATGATGCGGTGTGCTTTGTCTTCAATCTCTCGAGCATAGAACTCGTCGAGAGGCGTGCGGAGACTGAGCAGACGACGAGAGCCCGCCGATGCAACAGTCATGTAGTGCCAATCGATCTTGAGCTTGTACATGTAGATTTGGGCCTGCGCGTAGTAAGTGGGCATCCATTTAAGAAGCACCGAGCCTTCATCATCAAGCAGAGCGTGACGCTCGCGCAATCGATGCAGCTCGTCAAAGCGCTTGTCACTGATTGCTTTGTGTTCCCAAATGTGCGGCGTGTTTGGTGCCTCCACCAATCCGCCCTCAATGATGCCATCAACTGAGCCGCCAAAGTGTCCATCTTGAAAGCGTGCCTGGCGTCCCGAGAGGGTGACGACTTGCTCAAGCTCTCGAGCGATGAGCTCTTCGCTCTCGTGCCCGTCTCTAAACTTTCGCAGCACGTCAGCGGTGAAGTCGGGTTCCAGAGCCCACCGAAACGAGTACCAGGTTTTACGCTCGCACTCGCCACCGATGCTCGAGGCTCCAAGGTGCGGGCGGTGGCTGGTGTCTTGCTCGCGTTCCATCTTGTCATCAAGAATTTGAAGCGTTGTTCGCATCGTAGAGCTCTCCAATCATGGGGTTAGGTTTGCCGTGGTGTGCGTAGGCTTGTTCTATCAGTTCGTTGAGGTCTCTGCCGCTCCAAGTATCGTCACCGATTCTCAAGTCATACGTGTACCAGCTCTTGAGCGGTGTGCCTTTCATGATGTACTCAGGGCGATTGTTTCTCGCTCTGACTTCAACGCTTACTCTCAAGCACTCGAAATCAACTGCTAGTCTCTGAAGTGCGCCGAAGTAGATTAGATCTTCATTGCGTTTGTTTCTCATCATTAGATCCCAAAATAGAAGATTGAAGATGTCTAAGAAAAAGCGCCAGCCCGATACAACCGGAGCAGACCGGGCCAGCGCGATTATCTCATTGTCAGAAAGGGGTGTCATTGCTTGGTGGTGCTTGGAATGAATTCCCAAGGTCTGCTTTGCGGTATCCCTTAATCTCAGTTTGAGTCTGCCCATTCCACTCACGATGAGCGACCTTTACCTTGACCGGTCGGTGGTGCAGCTCAAAAGAGTCGCTGATGCTCTTGAGTCCAGCCGACTGGCAGAACCGGGCGAGGTTCTCTTGTGCAATCTCGACGGCTTTCGGGTTCGGATTGCGCAGGTTGAAGCGGTCCCAAATGTACCGACCTTTGTGCTGGCCATCGACGACCTCGAACTTGAATTGTAGGTAATTGCCGGTGCCCGCTTTTGTCTCGCGTATCTCTGACTCGATGGCGATCACATTGTAATAGCCTTCAGGTAGTGGCTCGTAGCTCGAGGTAGTGTCTTGTGAGAAGTCGTAGTTGCCTGCATTAAAGTTAATTGTTGCCATTGTGGTGATCTCCTTTATCCAATGATTTTGTTGTAAATTGCTTCAAGGTTTGGTTCTTCAAATTGCGCCAGAGCGCCGCTTCTATCTTTTGCTGTCCACACGCCATCGGTTGACGTCTGAAGGGCTCGCTTGGTCTCGCCATCGACTTCCTTGACTCGCATCGCAAAGACTTCATCGAAGAAGTAAGGCAGGCTCTGACCGAGCTTGTTGCCGGGCATTGATGGCGTCCAGAGCATCGCGCCGGTGTCATCCTGGATGCGCTCGGCCTTGGCGCTCATAAACACGTTACGCGGCAAGTCTCTGAAGGCTCTGATGAGCTGAGCCATGCGGTCTTGAAGCTCGCCATAAGCCTTGCGTGGGTCTTTGCTTGCTTTCTTCTCAGCAGCAAGCACGACTTCAGCAATCTCGCTGAGAGAGTCAATGCAAACCCACCGGTAGCCCTTAGCTTCATCGCTCTCAGTAAGGTATCTGTAGGCTTCTTGAACCTCGACCAAGCTGGTGACCTCAATCACCGGCAGGTCGTAACCTCGCAGGCTCAGGAGCCCGCTCTCAGCACTGATGATAATGCAGTCTTTGGCAGTCGCGCAGAGCGTTGTCTTGCCTGAGCCCGCTGCTCCATATGTCAGCACTTTTAGGTGCTGGTGACTGGTGTCACTTGTTCTTGTTATCTTTACCATTGTTTAATCCCTTTCTTTGTTTGTGAGCTCTTCGAGCTCGTCTACCTTCGCACAGAGGTCTGACAAGATTTTGCCGATGCCCTCGATGCTCGTGATGATTTCAACGTCCCAATGGACACAGCGGCCACCGGGCTCCTCGATTGATACTTTCCAGAAGCCGCCGCCATCGGTCTCGATGGCTTTGGGCTCTGCTTTAATCGTGTGGTCGCGGTGGACCAGTTCAATGCGTGCGTTCATCCGATTTCAATCCGTCCGTTACCTGATGGCAGTTCGTAACCTTGATCTTCGAGTTCAGCTATGATCTCGGCGTTAGGTGTCGTCAGGTGCCATCCACCGACTGATGATTGACCGTCATCTGAAATCCAATACTTTTTCGCCCAGAGTAGCTCGAGCGACTCATTGAAAAGCGTATCCTCATCGATGGCGCTCAAGTCGATGTCGTTGGTCAGGCTCTCAATGTAAGTGTTGAACGCTTCGCGGAGACCATCGTCAGACTGGTACTCTGCCGCATTGTACGACATCAAATCCGCGATGTATTGCGCGAGCTCTTGAGTCGAACCGTCAGCGAGGTCTTCTTTGATGGCAGTGATTGCAGATTGAAAAGTTTGGTGAGTCATTTCTTGTTTCCTTTGTTTCGTGCCGCGTCGCTGCGACATGATTATTATGCTCACGACCTAAAGATGTTTGCAAATGCTTTTAACGTATGTTTTAAAGATAAATGTGATTATTTTTGGGTAAAAAGTACTTTTAAGGAGAAAGACATGAAAAATCAGATAGTTGGCTTCAAGTGCTCGATGGAGATGCTCAAGCGTATCAATGCCCTAGCACCGCTACTGAGTAGCATCAGGGCGTATCAAGTAAGCTCATCGAAGTCAGATGTGATCCGCGAGGCGCTGGCGATTGGTTTGCAGCAGCTAGAGCAAGAGGTAGAAGGCAATGACAAGGGTTGATGACGCGCTGGCAGTGACTCCAGCGCACCATCGGGGAGGGAATTCTATGAGTGATTTAATAGAGATTTTCGGTGGAAAATTCAACGCGGATGCGCGACCGGTTGAGCCACCAGACAAGCAACTGAAACAGGCAATTGAGAAAGCAGGGCTCAAGCCACCGGACATCATCGAGCTTGACGGTCTACTTCATCGCTTCGACTGCGATGAGAAAGGCGGGCGTACCGGTTGGTATGTCGCCCACGGTGACGACATCCCTGGCGGTGCTTTCGGGTGCTGGCGTCGTGACCTAAAGCAAGACTGGCGGGCAAGCATCGGGCGCGAGCTGACACCGCAAGAAATAGCGAGAAGCAAGGCGACGATTGAGAAAGCCAAAGCCATCCGGCGGCAAGAGATTGAGCGCCAGCGTGAGAGCACCAAGCAAGAGGTCACGCGGCTATGGGAGCAAGCCCAGACCGCCAGTGATGATCACCCATACCTCACACGAAAGCGGGTGAGAGCTCACGGCGTGCGCATCTCACAAGATGGTCGGCTCATGGTGCCGCTGCATGATGAGAGTTACCAGCTCAGCTCTCTGCAATACATCGACGGCAGCGGTGGCAAGCTCTATCACCAGGGCGGTCGAGTCGGTGGTTGCTATTTCACGATAGGGATGCCCACTGACACGATCTATGTCGTTGAAGGTTTTGCCACTGGTGCAACGGTGCGCGAGGTGACTGGCTCGATGGTGGTGGTTGCGTTCTCTGCGAGCAATCTGCCGAGCGTGACCGGTCACTTGCGTGAGTTCTATGGTCAGGCTCAGAGGCTTGTCATCGTCGCAGACAATGACGTTGGCGGCGTAGGTCTCGCCAAAGCTCACGAGGCGGCTGCCCGCCACGGCGCTCAAGTTGTGATGCCACCAGAGCCGGGCGATGCCAATGACTATCACAACGCGGGCCATGACCTTCTCGCGGTGCTGACACCAGAGCAGAGCGATTGGCTTGTGCCTGGCGATGAGTTCTGTTCTCAGCCAGCTCCTATCTCGTGGCTCATCAAGCGGTGGATTCAGGAAGATGCGTTGATGATGGTCCACGGTCCGTCGGGTGGCGGCAAGACCTTCATCGTCTTGGATTGGGCGCTTCGTATCGCGGGCGGTCTCAGTGACTGGCGAGGGCATCGAGTCAAGCCCGGCACCGTGGTCTATCTTGCTGGTGAGGGTCACCATGGTCTGCGCGGTAGGGTGGCAGCCTGGAAGCATCATCACAAAGTGAAATCAACCAACCTCTGGGTCTCAAAGAGCGGTTGTGACCTCAATACTGATATTGGTTATCAGCGAGTGTCTGAAGCCCTGCGAGGGCTACCAGAGCAGCCCAAATTGATTGTGGTGGATACTCTACACCGGTTCTTGCTTGGCGATGAGAACTCGGCTCAAGATGCCAAGTCGATGCTCGATGCTTGTGCGAACCTGATGCAGAGCTTTCAGTGCTCAGTGCTTCTTGTGCATCACACTGGTGTCAGTGATGACGCTCAGCATCGGGCTCGAGGCTCAAGCGCTTGGCGTGGTGCGTTGGACATTGAGGTGAGCGTGGTGCCCGCCAAAGGTGATAAGCCCATCGAGATTGTGCAGCGTAAGTCCAAAGACGCTGAGCTTGCGATGAGTCATCAGTGCGAGCTTCGCACGATTGAGATCCCTGGCTGGCGAGACGATGAGGGCGAGCCAGTGCGGTCAGCGGTGGTCGAGTCGGTGACACCGGTTGAGAAGGTTGATGACAAGCTCGTTACCCGGAAAGACCGCTTCGCCCGGGCATGGTTTGACAACTCGTGCCCGCTCGATGGTGATGGCAAGCCTTGGCTTTCTCAGAAGCAGCTTCGCCAGTGGTTGATGGATGTTGAAGGGCTCTCAGAGCGCAACGTCAATCAAGAGATGAAGCCGAGCGTTAGTGGAAGACTGCTCAACGTCTTAATCGATTTAGAGCTCATCAAGTACAACACCAACGGCTACTCAGTCATCGATGACGCTTGGGCTTCAGTGCTTCACATGATGAGGGCGTCACGATGACGCTCGGTGGTCTTCATCATAGCAGCGGACAAGATTGCTGGGCGACCCCTCCAGAGTTCTTTGATCGACTAGCTAGGCGCTTTGACTTCAAGCTTGATGCGTGCGCTCAAGAGTGGTCGGCGAAGTGTCCAGAGTGGTACAGCGAAGAAGATAATGGTCTGGCTCTGCCGTGGCAGTCTTGGACTTGGTGCAATCCACCCTACTCAAAGGTGGCCGACTGGTTGCAGAAGGCTCACCATGAGGCGGCGCTTGGCAATAGCTCAGTCATCCTAATGTTTGCTAGGACTGACACCAGGGCTTTCCATCAGTGGGCGCTCAATGCGTCTGAGATCGTCTTTCTCAAAGGGCGGCTCAAGTTCATCGACCCCACCACCCATCAGCCAGGCATGACCGCACCATCGCCCTCGATGCTGGTGATCTTTGAAGCTGGCAAGCTCGGTGATTGTCGCTTCACAACGATGAGCGCTAAGAGCTAACGCGCCGCAGCATTGTCAGACAATCCGGTACATTTTGGGCATGTACCAGACCCCCAAAAATTAGGGTCAAAATGTACCTAAATTGTCAGACAATCCAAAAGAGGTACATTTTAGGTACATTTTGAGTACATCAATAAAATCAAGAGTTTATGACATCGCATGTACCAAAATGTACCAAGGCATGTACCAAGATGCCGGTCAAAATCCGCTCGGTACATTTTTCACCCCCCCCCCTATAGGGGGGGGTGAATATGTACCGGCGTGTACCGGGGTACTTTTTGAGGATAAAACTGATCCCGTTTCGGGGTGCTTTTTATCCGTGCGGTGTCCCACCTGAGAGATGAAATCCGCGTTTAGTTAGTAGGAGGTGAAGAGATGCCAATCAAAGATTTACTCAAGAGCAAAGATGACCCATTCCGCAATACTGGCCCAATGGACTTAAGCCAGTGGCAGCGCATCCCAGGGCTCTACCGTCGGTGGGAGTTTGCCCAGCTCGTGAACGATCACGACTCAATCAGCTTCGAGCTCGCTGGTGAGACAAAGGACGGCACCGAGCTTTGGGCGCTCTATCGATTCGAGCCATTGAAAGAATTGTGAGCACCGCTGGCGTTGATGGTGCGAAGTGTGCGATGCTGGTGCCGTCGGAGTTCGCCGACCGGTCAACGTCAACTCTTTAATCGCATCAAATTACTGGTGGCGTTGACCACGGCGGATCTCAAAGGCAGGATTGAGCATTGAGGGGGAACTATGCTCGGAGGGATAAAGCGTAAGCCGTGGCTCGTGCTCGAGTATCGACCAGGGCCGGGCTATGCCTGGCGCACGGTGTCGGCGCTGCACGATAGCCTTGAAGATGCCTATGATTCACTGCGTCGATTGTGGGGACCGAGAACCGAGGTTCAGATGTACATCCCCCAAGAGGTCGCGGCGCTTCATGGTGCGTTTGACGTGGAGGCTGACTGATGGCGGTGAAGAACTGCAAAGCCAAAGGGACACGAGCCGAGCACCGGTGCATGAAGCAGCTCGAGGCACTTGGCTACCGATGCACTCGCGCAGCGGCGTCACTCGGTGAGTGGGACATTATCGCCATCGGTGCGAGCGATACGCGGCTTGTGCAGGTAAAATGCAATCGTCGGCCAGGCTCGGCGGAGATGGCGAGGCTCAGAGCCTTCCAGTGCGGTGAGCTAGTCAGCAAAGAGGTGTGGGTTTATAAAGACGGAAAACCGAGAGAACCAATTATTGAAATTTTGAGGGATCAATGAACGTCGAAGAGATATCGATTGCAGAGCTGGACCTGGACCCAGCCAACGTGCGTCAACACGATGAGAAGAACTTGGCAGCTATCAAGTCAAGCCTGAAGCGCTTTGGCCAACAGAAGCCCATTGTGGTGGATCCTAAAGGCATTGTCATCGCTGGCAATGGTACGCTCACCGCAGCCAGGGCTCTCGGGTGGGATCGAATCCGTATCGTCAGAACTCAACTCGAAGGATCAGAGGCGACCGCTTACGCAATCGCTGACAATCGCACCGCAGAGCTCGCGACGTGGGACGATGGAGCTCTCGTTCAGCAATTGCAAGCGCTCAAACTTGAAGATTCAGCGTTGTTTGAATCAGCCGGTTTCGATGATTTAGATCTTGAAAAGATACTTGAGGACCAAGGTATATTTGGCGTCGATGCAGTGGATATGCCTGAGCTATCAGGTGAAGACCGAGCCCCTTTCCAGCAAAAGACCTTCACGCTACATGATGAGCAATGCGAGGACGTGGATGCGGCGGTGTCCATTGCCAAGGATATGGGGCACAGCCAAAGTGCAATCAATGAAAACTCAAACGGTAACGCTCTGGCGTTTATCTGCCAGTTTTTTGTTAGGGCGCATCAATGAGGGCGAAGGATATACAGGTGCGGCCTATATCATCAAAAGACGCTGTAAAGATCGTGAAGGCTTGCCACTATTCCGGGAAATCTACCCAAAACAGTCAGTTACATTTTGGCGTTTTCCTAGATGGTAAGTGCGGCGGAGCGATGCAATTCGGGCCCTCAATAGATAAGCGAAAGATGCAAGGCCTTGTCGAGGATACCAAATGGAACGGCTTTCTTGAATTGAATCGGATGGCTTTCGCGGATTGGTTGCCTAGAAACAGCGAATCACGAGCCCTGGCGATAAGTATGCGGCTAATTAGAAAAGCATACCCGCACGTGGAGTGGATCGTTTCATTTGCAGACGCGACGCAGTGCGGCGACGGTACTATCTACCGTGCAAGTGGATTTTATCTTACAGGCATCAAGAAAAATACGACGATGCTTGAAATGCCAGATGGCTCAATCGTAGCCGATAAAACTTTGAATAATCATCCTTATCAAAAAATGGGATATTGGAAGAAAAGAGGCGCAAAACCTTTGGATGGTCATCAGCTTCGATATGTCTATTTTTTGAATAAGAAAGCGAAAGAAAGATTGACCGTCCCGATTCTGGAATTTTCAGAGATAGAAAAGCATGGGGCAACCATGTATAAGGGAAAGCGGCCAACTGAGCCTAGTGATCCCGAACGCGTGCAAAGCATAGACAGCGATGCGCTTGGCGACCAGCCAAGAGAGGGCGGTGCAATTCCGACCTGCACGCTCCAAGGGGGATTATCATGACGATAAAGAAGCGGAAGTCTCGAGCCAAGCCTAAGAGCGAGCACAAGAAAGACGGGCGACCGTTAACGGTGTTGTCAGAAGACCAAGTGAGAGAGGTTCAGACGCTCGCTGCGGTGCTTTCTGTTGAGCAGATGGCTGACTACTTCGGTATCGGTAGAACGACCTTCTATGAGGTCATGAAGCGCCAACCAGAGGTTTCAGAACACTATCAAAGAGGGAAAGCCAAAGCGATTGGCACAGTGGCCAAGAATCTCATCGTACAAGCCAACTCAGGCAACACTACGGCGGCTATCTTTTACTTGAAAACTCAGGCAGGTTGGAAAGAAACCACACGACAAGAACTGACTGGTGCCGATGGTGGCCCAATTAAACAAGAGACCGATGATGCCCGTGACCAGCTCTTGGATCGATTGGCTCGCATCGCAGAGCGAGGCGAAGAGGATTAAGATCCTCAGCGAGCTCAGCGATGACGAGATCACGCTCTTGATGAGCGACTGGCGCTTCACTGCCAGGCCGGAGCAGCTCGCGCCCAATACCGCGTGGCGCACTTGGTTGCTCATGGCTGGTCGAGGTTTCGGCAAGACTCGATGCGGCTCCGAGTTCGTGATTGATGAAGTGCGTCAAGGTAGAGCTAAGCGCGTCGCCCTCGTTGGTCGTACCGCTGCCGATTGTCGCGATGTCATGGTTGAGGGCCAGAGTGGCATCTTGGCGTGCTCACCGGATGACTTTCGGCCAGAGTATGAGCCCAGCAAGCGACGACTCACTTGGCCCAATGGCGCAGTTGCTTCGACCTACAGCGCCGACAAGCCTGACCAGCTCCGAGGGCCGCAGCATGACCTCGCTTGGGCCGACGAGCTTGCAGCATGGCAGCGGTGGGATTCTTGGGACCAACTTCAATTCGGTATGCGACTCGGTGACAACCCCCGCACCATCGTCACTACCACGCCAAGACCGCTCACCGCTCTCAAGCGGCTAGCCGATGCCGATGACACGCACGTGACGCGAGGGCGCACGAGCGACAATGTACACAACCTGGCTGAGTCGTTCATCACCGCAATACATGACCGATACGCAGGCAGCACGCTTGGGCGACAAGAGCTTGAGGGCGAACTCTTGAGCGAGCTGCCCGGTGCTCTCTTCGCACGTCGAGACATCGAAGAGAACCGGTGCAAAGATGCTCCATCGATGCAGCGCATCGTTGTTGCCATCGACCCCGCAACGACGAGCAAAGAAGGCAGTGATGAGAGTGGCATCGTGGTTGTGGGTATGGCTGGCCGTGACTTCTACGTATTGGCTGATCTTAGCTTTAAAGGTACGCCCGAGAAGGTCTGTCGCAGAGCTATCGAAGCCTACAACGATTTCAGAGCTGACCGCATCGTCGTCGAGGCAAACCAGGGCGGCGATACCTGGCGCACCATTATCGAAGGCATCAACCCCACCGTCGCAATCAAGAGCGTTCACGCATCTCGAGGTAAGCAAGCACGAGCTGAGCCCGTCGGTGCAAGGTACGAGCAAGCCCGCGTGCATCATGTTGGGATTTTCGAGCGGCTTGAAGACCAGCTCTGTAACTACGTTCCATCGATGACACGCGAATCACCCGACCGGCTAGACGCTCTGGTGTGGGCCGTGACTGAGCTTGATGAGTCCACGATGCCAATCATCTCAATCAATCCGTCAGAGGGCAGCAGAGGCGCACAAGTATGGTTATGAGAACACCAGAGCCGAGCTTCAGAGGCACACGAGCAGGACCGGGAGCAAGGCAGGCTGAGGCACGCTCCAAGGCGATGGCTGGCCAGATTAAGGCAGTGCTTGACCGATACCTCAAAGAGCTCGTCGATGAAGAGGTGAGGCTCGTGCGTGCGGTGGTCAAGAAGACCATCGAGAGCGCAGAGCAGCGAGCAATCAACGCATTGGTCGCAATCCTTCAGACTGGCGGCTTGCGCGAGGTCCAAGACGCAGGCAACCGCTCGATGGGTGCCGGTCAAAAGTTCATCATCCCGCCGACCTTCCAAGAAGAGTTCTTGCGTGAGAAGACGGTGCTGGCGACTGGCTTGGTTGAGCAAGTGCGCGAAGAGTTCCAGCGGAATATGGGAAACCAGATTGGTCGGTGGATGACTGAAGAGCCCGGCATCACTGCGAGTGAGCTTGCGCGGCGCATCAGGTTCTCAACCTACCTCGATGATGCGGAGGTCTTGGCACCAGGGCAGAAGCCCACCAAGGTCGCTCTGCAACCGCTTGAGCGTGG
>Ga0208160_1001117_pt1 | contig 11669 bp, 26 predicted proteins | sample CB_VirMetaG_FD_184536 | JGI IMG/M metagenome (GOLD analysis project Ga0208160, IMG submission 184536) | Freshwater to marine saline gradient viral communities from Chesapeake Bay - CB_1504_1 Viral MetaG (SPAdes) (version 4) | ecosystem: Environmental > Aquatic > Marine > Coastal | place: USA... | reverse complement strand
GTGGCGGAATATGTATGTTCGGTGTCGAAGTTGCGTGAAAACAGCGACAAGAAAACGATGATCGCGAGCCGGATATGCTCAAGATTCAAGCCATAGCTTTGATGTTTTGTGGGATGGCGATGGCAGATTCCTCCTCGCTCAATCTACAACTCCCAAGCGCACCGGGTAGCTACGCAACTGACTCATTCCGTGCCGGCAATCTGGACTGTAAGAACGCCATTGGTGGTGGCTCTACCTTTGAACTGGGAGCGACAGGGATCATCAACAATGCGGTCAGCCCGTTTGGTAGCGAAGATCCTACTAATCCGCAGACCAAGGACATCGGCCTATATGCAAGAATCGTGATACCGATTGATGGGCCAAAGGAACGAATCAACTGCAATACCTTGTACCAGCTAGAACTTCAAGCCAGACGGTTGGAGGTGATGCGCCTTCAGCAGGAACTTGAGAACCTGAAGAAGCTGCAAGGCGGGTTTGAGAACTAATGGCTGACTTAGGCGACAAACTGGACGAAATCGAAGGGCTGAAGGACAAGTCTTTCACCCTGTTCGGCCTGCGGATGACCCCGACCACCATCGGCATGGCGATTGCAGGAATTGGCTCTGTACTGGGTGCGCTCTATGGCGGCTTCACGATGTACCAAAAGGTTGAGGAGATTGCTGGCCTTGACCTTAGTGCCTATGCCGCCCAGATGGAACAGACATCCAACAAGATCGAAACGCAGGAACGCCTACTGGAATCTATCGAACAGAACCTGCGGGATGCCAAACAACTGACCTATGACATCGAGAAGCGCGTGAACGACAAGATTGTTCGGTTCGAAGATAAAATGGATAAATTTGAAATCAAGGTGGACGACACCAAAACTGAACTGCAAGACCAGATCCAGAAGGCTCTGGACAACCCATTATCGGGGAACTGAAATGAGTAACGTAGCCAGACTGCCCGCTTCCGACCACATGACGGTGGAGCAGGCTTTAGATTACACGAAAAAAGACGGACTAACAGAAGTGCTTATCATTGGGCATGACGCCGACGGCGATTTGATAATCCGTTCTTCGCACCTGTCCCGTAAAGACGCCCTATGGCTGTTAGAGCAAGGCAAACTTCACACTTTGGGGCTAGACGTATGACCGACAGAGAATTTCACAAAGCCGACCTAGACGGCGACGGCAGCATCAGCAAGCAAGAAATGGAAATCTACCTTGAGGCCAAACGTCGAGAGATGGAGGACGAAGATGCCAAACGTGACCAGCAGCGTAAGATGGTTTGGTTCGCGTTATTCGGAATGCTGTTTTACCCGCTCTTTGTATTCGGCACAGGCGCATTAGGATTTGATAATGAATCAAAAATTATTGGCGACATGAGTGCCGTATATTTCATGTCTGTTGGGCTGGTGGTTTCGGCATTCTTCGGAGCCGATGCCTATGTGAAAGGTAAGGAAAAGAAAAAAGATGAATGAAGAACAAAGACGTGATATAATGGACGGATTGGCCGAAGCGATTGAGGCTTTATTGAGTCCTGATGACACAAAACGCCGCAGAGTGGTGGGGGTACTTCAATCTATTTACGATTGTCTCGCCAGAGACTGCAAAGGAGACCAGCATGATCCCTGTTGAATTACTGACGATGGCTGGTGGTGCAGCCATGGGTGGTTTGTTCAAGATGGTTGACAAGGCTCAAGAAGCTAAAGCCAAACAGAACGAACTGATGATGAACATGATGAAGGCTAAGACAGAAGAGGCAGATGCTGCTTCCAATAGAGCCACTAAAGCTGCTGATGCAGCGGCTGCTAGGGTAGGTAATGATCCTTTTGCCAAGATGACTCGCCGTATCTTCGTGCTGTCGATGGTCGGTCTAGGTGCATGGGCAATGATGGGTGGCCTGACAGGTTTGGACATTGTGGTTCCAGTAGAGCAGCAGACTGGATTTAATTTCCTCGGCCTGATCGACACGACCAAGACCGTGACTGAATTCGTCCGATTGGAAAATGCCATTGTTCACTTTGAATGGCTCAAGATTTCCATTCTGGCAGCAGGTTCATTTTACTTAGGGAAAAGCTAATGCCTCTCAAAAAATGTAAAACTAAAACCGGTAAGTCTGGCACCAAATATGGTAACAGTGGTAAATGTTATGCCGAACGCAGCAAAGCCATCAAACAAATGAAGGCGATTAAAGCGAGTCAAAAGAAATAATTTATGGCCGAAACCTTAAACACATACCGTGCATCTCAGGACGGGGGAGTAGGCCGCCAGTTTCGAGCAACCCGTTACTTGCGCCCCGTACTGGCCGGGGTGGTTGCAGCCAGCTTTTTGACCGGGTGTGCCGAATTGCGGCATATAACCATGACTAAAGACGAATTGCGCCTGTACGGCAATTTGGAGGTGAAATGCCTGGATCCGACCGTTGTGTGTATTCGTCCATGACCATAATCCCAGTGGATGTCGGAAGCCTCAATGAAGGCGAAGAATTCTGGTTGGGCGGAATCAGATATGTGGTTCTTGAAAATACCAATGCAAAATTGGTTAAATGTGCGGATATAAGAAGATCCGGCACAAATCTCAATTTAGGTCAAGAAACTACAGTTGAAATAGAGCGCTGACTGCGGTTACGGTGGTCAGCAGCACCGTCTTTTCTTGCCGCTTATTAAATAAGCTCTCAAACCGCTTGAGAAAGTTGCTGGCTTGTAACCTCGACGGCCAGCTCGCCGTCCATCAAACCCTGCCGTCTGGAGTTCACTTACGGCAAGACCACGGTTACTGTGGCTTAGCCCGATGCGCCCTCCCCACCTACGCCCTTAAGAACGCGTAGCGTGACGTGGCGCTGAATATCGTCGGCTGTAGTGTCGGTATCCGGATCATCAACATCCGCTTGTGCGGCGTTGTCATCATCATATTCCGCTTCGGTACGAACATTTTTAATTACTGTTTCAACTTCCGGCAGCAAAATAGTGCTACCATCATCTCGTGTTCCACCGACTTTAGCTGGTTCTACAATCGACATCTTCAAACTCCCTCAAAAGGTATCTGCAATCTTCAATAATCAGGGCGGCTTCGTGGTCTGCCCGGCCATCCATATATTTTAACACCCTTTTGATCAAACAGGTAGCCTTTTTGGCCACTTGTTCATTATTATGGTATATGACTTCCTTTGATGACATCCAATTCCTCCTTTGTTAACTCGATGCGTGTTATTGCTTTTTCACCGTCCCACAACAGCATGATATTTTTACCTTCGGCGTTATGCATAAAATAAATGCCCTTACCGCTGCCCGGGTCTGGTTCACTCTTGTAAATCCTATTGATTGGGTCAAATACATAATCACAATATGAAATAAAACCATAACATCTATTATCGTTACTATGCGTCTTCATGCGCTGCACTCCACCAGTTGTTGCCTACACCATAATCGGTGCGAATTGGTACTCTAATCTCAGGGTGGTGTTGAATCACCCGCTTTACTTCATCAAGAACACCCCTATCGGGGGTTGATAAATTGTATTCATCATGCACATTTAAAAGAAGTCTGGCACCAGTCCCCTTGAGCGCGTTGTGAATGTTAATCATATTGAGCTTATTGAGATCGGCCGAAGTGCCTTGGAATATAAGACCCCCGGCTTTGTGCACGAAATTGCCGCCCGGGAATCTAATGTGCCTGCCCATAAGGGTGCGCACATGGCCACGACTTCTGGCCACCTCGGATGCCCTTTTCAGCATATCGCGAACACCGGGGATTGCTTTGTGATAAGTGTCAAACACCCGTATAGCATCCGACCCCGGTTTCAAAAATTCACGACCATCGGGAAAATGATCGATAGTAAACGGTAATCCCATTTCCTTGGCCAATTTACCCTGACCCATACCAAAACACAAACCCAAGTTAATTTGCTTGGCGTTAGCGTCGCCCGCATATCGAGGTGAACGAGGCAATCCGGTCAAATCAGCCACAATCTGGTGAAAGTCTGTATCGGCGTTATCCGCATACGCTTTGAGGATTGACTCGTTGTTAACATAATGAGCCATGACGCGAAATTCGTGCTGGTCAAGGTCATAATAAGCCCACTCCTGGCCTTTATCCGGCAGAAAAATCGGACGCACGATTTGAGCGGTCTGAACATCACGAGATGGAATCTGCTGCAACGCGGGGGCTGAATATGACAACCGCCCAGTGCCGGTACCAAAACCATCATCCCCCTTGGTCTGATTAATGTTGGGGTAAATTACACCTTCTATTGAGTTACTCAATATGTGGCCACCAATGAAGGTATCACGCGCCTTGGTCATCTTGCGAATGTCAAGAATAATACCAGCAGCCGGGTGTTGCATACGACGCAACGCGTCTGCGTCCACGGACGGCTTACCCGCCGGCGTTGTTGATAACTCGGTGCCATCGATAGCGTACCACTTACCATCACGCTGCTCGGGCTTGAAAAGATCGAAAATGGACTTGCTGGGATTTGGATTCACGTGGAACCCGGCAATACCATCTAATTCCTTTTGCTTCTTATCAATTTCCTTGGTCAACTTGGATTGAGCTTGCTCGGCCCTAAAGGTGTCAACCCGTATGCCCTCGATTTCCATTTCCAATAACACCGGAAACAGATCACGCTCCAACTTGCACACCATGTGCAAATCTTGGTCATTAATTTCCTTTTGCTGCCAATCCCACAAATCAAGTGTCAATCGAGTATCGCGTTTAGCGTACCTAGCCATCATTTCAACTGGGGCATCGGGGAAATTCTTGACTTGCTGGTTACGAGTCGGGCGACCACCAAAAATGCCAGCCAGTTCCTCATAAATGTCGTTATCCTTGCGTGCACCTAGGTATTTCTTCGCCAGTCCATCAAGCGAATAATCATGAAGATGCTCGTCGATAAGAGCTGCACGCACCATTGCACAATCAATATGATCAGGATTAACAACAATGCCGTGAGACCGAAGAAACTTGACATCAAAGCTCCAATTAAAGAAAACAACAGTGCCTTTATACCTTGGAAGCTCTGCTTTAAGCCATTCAACAATTTTTGAATCACGGCGTATGTCCCAATAATAATCCTTACCGTCCGGCGTTGACATACTAATGCCAAAAATCCGGTCAGTCTTAAAATGTAGCCCCGTGGTTTCAGTATCGATGGCTATTCTATCGAATCTGTGAATATCGGGTGTCATATTAATTTATTGATTGTATACCAAGTATCTTCATCCCAACCGTCTGATCCCTTTGATTTCATCCATCTGAGGTAATCTTTAGGAACATCGGCCCAAGCTTGGCCACGATATTGACCAAATCTTACAGTCTTCTGCATAACGGGTGTATTGGATAATTCAACCAAATCACCCTCGTGTTCGGCCAAAATCCGCAGCAGGATACCGGCCGTTACCATCGTATCAAACGCCGCTCTGTGTGGATCGCCTTTAACATCAATACCTAAATAATAACGCAACGCCTGATTACTGTAACTGTCCAAATCAGGCCACACATGCTGAGCGCATCGCTTGGTACAAATCCAATCACCACCCACATAACGTTTAATAAAACCACTGTCAAATGGTGCGTTATGCGCAACAAACAAATGAGACTTGTATTTGTCCCAATCAATGTCGTCAATAAGCGGGGCATCAGCCACATCAGAATCCGTGATATGATTAATTGCTGACGCAGAATACGGGATTGAAATGCCCGGGTTGATTAATTGACTGTAGGTGCCGCTGATCACGCCGTCCACAACATCTGTATAAGCTATTTCGACTATCTTATCATTCTCTGGGTCGAGACCAGTGGTCTCAATATCAATAACTCTATACATATTAAAAAGGCCCCCGGTTTCCCGGGGGCAACCACCTTGGAGGAGATTAGTAAGGAATGTCTTCGTCTATATCTTGATTGTACACGCTTTCTACTTCGCTTGTCAAATCTTCGACTTTAGGTTCAGACACACTCAGGCTGATATAAACAACGCCTTTCTTGGATTTGCGGACCCAAGCGGCCAGATCAAGCTCTTTACCTTCGACATTGATATTGCCGGTGTAATCCGGGTGCTTCTCAGTCTTGCGGTATTGATTCTTGAACAGGACACCACGATTGGTATTGTCGAATTCAGCCATTAGTATTCCTCACTGTCTTCATCTTCAACACTATCATGTTGGGCGGTGGCAGCACCAGAGGAAACAACTTCATAGAGGTGCTTAGCACGTTCAAAGACTTCCTGTGACGGATAGCCAACTTGCTTAATACCCCAGTTCAGATAAGAATCACCATTAGCGTTGGTTTCTTCGACAGATGACAGGGCGTACACGCGGCTAAAGCGTGGTCCACCTGCCATACGGATGATGGAGTTCCACTTGCGGCTCACTTTCATTTGTGAACGGCTCATGGAAATCACAGCTTCGTCCATTGATCCATCCTCACGGACAATGATCACGAAGTGCTGTGCGGTATCTGAAATTTCAACGGATTCTGCATCATCCAACATATTGCGTGCCGCGTTGGCATCCTCAATAGTCGGGTACGCTCCGCGAAAACCACCACCCGCTTTGCGGTCTTTCCACAACAGGTAATCCTTCTTGAAGTAGACCGGCACAACATTTACAACATCACCATATAATTCGCTGGTCACGTTGTTGAAGATCATGCCTTCTTCAGCCCCAGAAATGTAGGCTGGGTCGTTCTTCTTGCGCTGCGGACTCAATGCCTGAATAATACCAACACGAGGAATCACGAGGTCATCTGTGCTAACCTCTTCATTACCAGCGTTGGACGCATTGACGGCTGCCATCAAATATTCTGGCATCTTTTCTACTACTGCAACTTGCTTACTAGTCATATTACACTTCCTTATTAAAACGTGGGGTGATTTAGGAGCTTTCCCCACTTAGCTCCGACTATTCATTGGTCTCATCATAAGACCCCGGATGTAACTATCATCCACACCATATTTTTTCTTGACTTGGTTGACCTTATTTTCAAAGGCTTTACCAGTCAGCCTAATGAGAGCCAGAATTTCTTCTTCTGGGATTCTCATTTGCGAATTGCCGCACGAGTGAAAGGCGACACTTTGAAAAAATCTTCCGGCAACTCTTCACCACGCTCAATAGCACCTTTTACAAACGCCTTCAGGGTAGAAGCATTAACCGTCTGGGTCACTAGGTCCCCGTAACCATGGTCTCCGAGCCACTCGTAGGCGCCTTCTCGGCTCGCAGCCGGGATGCTGGTATACAAGTCGCTGGTCAAGTAAATCGTGCCAACGGTGTCCACGGAAAGGCGCTCGATGCCCTGATCTTCCATTAGGGTAGGAATTTCTTCCAAGCGCAATCGGTCATATTCTTTATTGAGATCTTTAATCTCTTCTTTCATAGAGTCGATCTTGTTTTTTAGATCAGACATCTTTTTGATGGCGTCCATCAACATCGCTATACTCCTACATTGACTATTTTATACTCGTAGGCTTGGTTATCCCACTTCAAGATTTTATGCACATTACCGTGCATATTGGCATAATGAAAACCGAGGCACATCAAAATAGGACTGCCGGTTAACACCAGATAATCGACCCCCGGCCTGTATTCTCTCAAGCCGCGAATCATATCATCTTTGATCATGTCGTTTTTGGGACTATTCTTATTTGTAGAATACTCGTGGATCGTAAGAAAATGCAATTCACCAAATTTCTCAGCTGGCGAATAATCAAATCGATCTTGCTCTTGAACTATGTAAACTTTAGGTTCCATTCACTATCTCCGCTATATAATTAGTATACCACCACACCCGCCCACGGTCAAGCAGTGAGTGATGAAATGTTGTCTCTAACGTACCCGGCAACATCCTGTTTGGAATGCAAAGCCTTCTGTACCAACTCGTCCACCGATCCTTTCATCACGATATCGATGTAAGTGACGTGTTTTTCTTGTCCGATTCGGTGTGCGCGGTCTTCTGATTGTGCTCGATCTGTGTAGCTGAAGCTGTTGCTCATGTAAATCACGGTGTTGGCAGCGGTTAATGTGATGCCCATACCACCAGCCGCCGGGTTGGCAATAAAAAAACGCGCCTTGCCTTCTTGAAACAGCTTAATATTTTCATTTCGTTGCTCTTCACTGACGCCACCATGGAACTCGACCACAGTACCAACTTTAGACAACGCCTCGGCCACCATTTCGATTTCCTTGCGAAAGACACACCAGATAATTACTTGGCCCCCGGTTTCATCAATAACTTGCATCAGCTCTTTGATCTTTGGTGCAGAAGACAACAACTTCATGTCACCCTCTTCATCAGTAAAAAATCCGGCAGTGATTTGTTGAAGTCGTAACAGCTTCTCAAGGATATTGTCAATTTTAACCCGATCGCCATCCACTTCAGCAATCAACTGTTGCTTGATCGCCCTGAACAGATCTTTTTGATCAGGAGATGGCTCAATTTCACGTCGTTGATAAATCTTGTCCGGCAGGTCCAACGCCTCAGCCTTGGTCGCTTGAAATGTGTTCTCTGCGATCAGCTCCATTAATTCTTCAGTATTGGTGTAACCAATAACCTGTCGATTTTCGTAGCCGCCCATAATACAATAACGGTTACGGAACGAATAAAAATCACCCAACCCAATAATCTCGGAGTCAATGAATTCGAACTGCGAAAACAAATCGTGCAACCCGTTAGCAACCGGCGTACCAGTCAAAATCGCGCGCACTTTGGCCATCTTACCCAACGATATCGTGGTCTTAGTGCGGTTGGCTTTGTGATTTTTAATGGTAGAAGATTCATCAACCACCATCGCCGGGCGCGAATGTAATAAAAATTTTTCAGCAATCTCTGGGGCCTTACCCGATGACAGCGACTCCACGGCCACGATGTACCACTTCAAGCCGTCGAAGTCCCACAAGGACTCCAAGTCCTTCTTGGCACTCTTCGTGACCAGCGGCAGGGCCATAGACGGCACTGTGGCGAACTTATCGACCTCACGCTGCCAGTTACCACGGATCGACATCGGGCATACAACTAAGACCGAATCAATATAACCAAGATTATAACGGTTGCACATGTCGTTAATAGTAGTAAAGCTTTTACCAAGACCTTGCTCCATAAACAGCGCATACGCGTCCAGTGAATTAATTTTGTTCAGTGCATCTATTTGATGCTTGTACGGCGTCCCTTTAAACTGATACGCATCAGGAAAATCCTTAAGCGGCTTGCGTTCAACAATTGCGTTTACTTCTTCCCACGCCAGATCAGTAAAATTCTCGCGCTGGAACACACGTTTCAAATACTCGCGATTCCCGCGAATATTGTTGGCCCTCCAGATGCGGTTGCGCCCATCCCATCTACGATTTGGAATCATACGAGCAACACTAGCAAGCTGCGGCGGGGTTTCCACCAAAAACTTACCTTTGCTGTAATCAATGTTTACATCTTTCATGATATGGCCTTAATAAATTCGTCTCTCATGTCTTTGATCTGACCTTTCCACTTCATCACTGGCTCTTCATCTTCCATCGTTTCCATTTTGTACGCCGCTTCATGGTCATACAGGCACACAACTTCGTCTTCATGCGCCCACACCATCAAGAAACTGCGTCCGCCCTTTGTGCCGTGCTTCATTAACCACGACCTCTGATAAGGCGATACTCGTATTTTGTTAGTTGTGCGGTTCACCACTTTTAATTCAATGGCCCCCTGCACCCCATTGATTGCATAAATCAAATCCGGCACACCAAGCGCCAATTTATCTTCTAATCTTTGTGCGTGCCATCTGTGTCCTATTAGTCTATTTAGTGCGGCCCATAGCTTCCTTTCATTCATCCGGTCTTACTCTGGTTTCCCCTGAAACCAAATCGGTTAAAACTTCATTTGCAATTCGGGTCAAACTCGGCATATTGTATTTGACCAGGTTCTGGTTAAGCACTTCGTGCAAATAATCCATAACTCTGCGGCCGTGTGCATCCGTAATTTCTTTTGACAAGAATACAATACCCTCAATAACATCCGCACATTTTACAATTGCTCGTTCGTTGGCATTCATTCTCTCAAATAACGCCAAAACTTCTTGATCGACCTCATGTTCCAGTTTGCGGTTGTCGTCGTTTTTTACCTGCGTTGGGATGTCACCAGTAATTGACTCATGACGATCGTGCAATAACGCATATTTAATAACATTGGCGTCATTAATTTCCATCCGACGCGCAATTTCCATCGCAATCACGGCAACCAAATAACTATGCTCGGCCACAGACTGCGTGTGACCAGTACGAATCATGTGAAAACGTTTCACTTGGTACAACCTATACCAATCCTGTATGTTCATTCTTGAAACCCAATACTTTCAAAGTGCTTGTTAATTACTTCGCCAATAGCAGCAACTGTTGATGGATAAAATTTGCCCTTTGACCAAAAACCCCCAGCTGGGCTGTGTACCTGCAACAACTCATCAATAAGAAAGCTTAACTTACCGCCCTTGCGCAGGGTGGCGGACAATACACGGGTCAAAGCGGTCGTCCATTCATTGGTGTTGGGATCATCACAACGCACAAAAATCTCGTACGGCCTGTGAACTTCGTTATAAATCATATCATTGATGGTCACATACACAGACCCATTCTCACGCGGTATTTTATAAGTGATACCATCCAACACTTCAGGACGATCAACGTGCTCACCGAACATCTCTTGACTCCAATTCCAAACTGGCCATTAAATTCCATATCATCTGCAACTTGTGCAAACACCCAGTATCAGGGTCGATTTCTTCACCTCTGGCATGTGCCATCATATGGCGCGCGAATGCCTCCATATAACGACTCGCACCGTCCGGCACATACGCCCAACCCCCGGGCGTGTATTTCCTGGCCCCCATCGTGGTTAAGTCGGCAAGCTGCGACATTACATTGGGGAAACCAGAAATAAACAACCACGGAAGCGGTTTACCATCATCTAATTTGGCGCCTTTATTGTGTTGATCAAGACCATATGGGTCTTTTTCCTCGTACACATCAATTGCTGATATTTCAGTCATTCCTCTACCTCCGGCATCTCAGCAATGCTCTTGCAGGTTTCTAGGTAATCATCAACAGCAGCCACAAACTCACCCCACAAATCACCATAGGTATCTGCCTCATAGGTAACGAGGTCAGAAATACCAATCAACTTCCCTGCCCATATATTTGAGTCCTTCCAGTATTCAATCGTGCCGTATTGATCTTTGTATTTCATTCCTCTACCTCCACCCATTTATCTTCGGATGGGACACGCTTAGAGTGATTTGCACCTACCACCATCTTATCTTCACGATGCCACTGCAATACTCCATCCACTAACCAAGCCTCTAGCTTGATCTTCTTGGTGGCTTTCTTGATGCGATAGTCATTGACGATCCAATCCCAGTCAGGATCGTTGTTTAAGTAAGAATCAATCCACTCATTTCTGCTTGCCTCAACCTCACCACCATCAGCGTAGTGCTGCATTACTTTGATGGCTTCTAGTGTTTCTTCTCTAGTCATCCTCGTCACTCCAGTATTCGTTCAATTCAGGCGGTTTGCGGCTCAGCTTCTTAAACTTCATCGGAACCCACTTGGTGCTGCCTTCATACATCACTTGGAAGTCCCAACGCTCTCCTTTTGACCAGCCACGGCCTTCTGTCCACTCAACTCGGCGAATATCTTTAATCATCTTTCTTAAACCCCTC
>Ga0208160_1001111_pt1 | contig 11690 bp, 22 predicted proteins | sample CB_VirMetaG_FD_184536 | JGI IMG/M metagenome (GOLD analysis project Ga0208160, IMG submission 184536) | Freshwater to marine saline gradient viral communities from Chesapeake Bay - CB_1504_1 Viral MetaG (SPAdes) (version 4) | ecosystem: Environmental > Aquatic > Marine > Coastal | place: USA... | reverse complement strand
GAGGCCTGGAACTGGCGGGCGATGGGCACGACCTGGTCGGCGCCGCAGGCGAGGTAGGTGTAGTGCCCGGGCCCGTCCCGGGCGTCGAGCACGTAGTACTGGATGCCGTTGCTGACGACCATCGGCCACGCGTCGAGGACCTCGGACTCCTGGGCCTCGGCTGCCGCGAGCTCGTCGGCCTTCTTCGAGGCCTCCCATGCCTCCCGGGCCAGCTCGAGGATGAGAGGCCACAGGTCGAGGCGAGGGTCGAAGTCCCTCCGGCTTGTCGTGTCGATGCTCGGCTTGAACGCAGCCCACACGACCTTCGGGTCGGATGCCAGGGGGCTGCCGCGCAGGCAGTCGAGGACCATCTCCAAGGCGGCGAAGGGCTTCGTCCGCTCGATGCTCAGGGGCTGCCCCCGGCGGAGGGCGCGGACCACTCGCGGAGGGGTGCTCTTGCCTCCGCTCTTGGAGGCCCGGGCAACGGCGGTCCACCACTTCTCGGTGGGCTTGTAGGTCTCCCAGCGTGCAGGGGGTTCGGTAGGCCACTCCGGCTCCTTGGCCGGGGCCTCCCCGTTGAGCTCCTGCTCCGCAGCGAGCCAGCAGCAGAGCCGCCAGAACTCGGAAGGGCACCGGCCGCTGGCCTCGATGCTCCGCCACGCCACCGACAGGAGGAGCGAGGGAGAGGTGACGTGGGCGCGTGAAGCGACCGAGGCCAGGGCGGTGCGGTAGGTGCGGAAGAGGGAGTCGTCCTCCTGCGTGAGGGGCTCATGGCGGACCAGCTCGGGGAAGCGGATACAGCCTTTGTTCCAGATGTGGCTGGGCACCTCGAGCGGGGCGGAGGGCATGTCGCAGCTGAGGGGCTGGGCCCCGGTGGACTCGACAGGCTCCAGTCCGAGGGCCTTGTGGATGTCCCCGGTCCAGGTCTCGGGCTCCTCGATGGAAGGGCGCTGCACCACGCCGTCGCGCACGACGGAGGGCAGGCGGTAGAGCCGGGTCCACTGGAAGCAGGCGGGGTCGACAGCGATGCCGACGTCCATGAGGCGCTGGCCGAGGTTGCTCAGCAGGTGGTCTGCGTACTTGACCTCGATACCAGGGTCGATGTGCCACACGAGGCGGAGCCCTGAGCGGGTCGTGTAGCCGCCGACGGCGTCGGAGAGGGTACGAGGCAGGCCGAGCTTCGGGACGGCGTCCAGGCATTGCTGGAGGCCGCGAGCACTTTGCTCGGCGTCAGGCCAAGGGGCGTGGTTCGGGTTGTCGATGTCGAAGGTGAGCCACCGGAGAAGGACGCCGTGCTCCGTGGCGAGGGCGGCCTGATCCTTGGAGTACCGAGGGCACATCTTGGCGTCGGCCGGGGCGTAGCCGGTGGTGTGGGCGTCGGTGGCCTGGGTGCCCCAGGCCCTGGGCAGCGGCTGGACCTCTCCCCACCTCGAGCCCCGGGGCTTGTCCGGGTCGAGGGCGCGGATGATCTTGTCCGGGAAGACGACAAGGTTCACGTCGGGTCAATCTCCCTGAACGAGAGGCCTGTGAGGCGCAACCGGCGGAGAACCACGAAGCCTCTCCGTCCTTCCTCCAACGGGGGGCGGCCAGGGGCGGTGTGGCACCCGTGAGGGGACGTCCAGTCGAGGAACTGGACGTTCCCGTTCCTGTCCAAAGAGGCGATGCCTTTCTCTCGGTTCCGGGTCCTCTGCACCTCATAGTACCCTTCCCCCGCCTCGGCCAAGGTCTTCGGCAGGAGGGAGTCTTTGCCTTCGATGGAGGTGTACTGCATCTACTTGGTCTCCTTCGGGGTGCCGAAGTCGATGGTGGCATCGGGGAAGGCGACGACCGCCGCGTACCACGCGTTGGTGGCGCAGTGGACGCGGATGTGACCTCCTGTGGCCAGGTCCACGTACCCCCCCTTGCAGCGCATGAGGCGCTTGGGGTCCGTGCTCGACCACGCGAAGGCGGTGCCGGGGCTGAGGTCCTTGAGTCGGAGAACTTCGGGGGAAGACTTGAGGGGAGGGTTCCACTTCATCTACTTGGTCCGAACGAAGACGAGATCTGCCGGCTTGAGACGGCAGACGACAGTCAGGGTGTTGAGGGGGACGACGACGTCGGCGACAACGAGGCAGGTGCCTTCCCTGTCCACAAGCTGGAACAGGTGGCCGTCGCTGTAGTAGACGACACGGGGGTCGTCCTCTCGGCCCGGGGAGTGGACGAGGTACCACCACCCCTTTGAGGCCCGGTCAAGGGTGAGAGGGGCGGGAGCCTCCGGCTCCAGGATCTTGATTCCCATGTGTTCTGCCTCCAGCTCTTCGGGGGTAACTGTCTCACTCGGGGATGTCAAAGGGCCAGTACGACGACACGCCACGGGCGCACCAGGTGTCGTAGTCGCGGCGACCCATGCAGCCGTGGGCGCGAAGCCACTCGTTGAACTTGCTGGCCCAGCCGTGGCGGTCTTCGCTGGGGTCGAAGGTGGCGTTCCTGTCCGCCTTGGCCACGACGTGGCGGGGGAGGACGACGGCCTTGAGGTCGTCGAGCAGATCACCGCCGAAGGCCTCCTCCAGCCACCTGCAGACGCGGACATCGCGGGGATCGACGGCGGACTTGCCCCGTTCGGTCTTGACGATCCACGTCGGGAGCGCCCCGGCGATGGGGTAGAACTCCCCCTCGGGGGTGGTCTTGTTGCGCCCGCTGGAGCGGAGGTAGGCCCGGCCGTCGACCACGGCGACGAGCCGGAAGCCGTGGTTGATGACGCACAAAGCGTAGATGCGGAGGGGCATGCGGTAGACGTCGTAGTCTTTGTGCGTAGGGTGTCTGTCCACCTCGACGAGGCCCTTGCGGACCAGGGCCTCATAGATGCGTCGAGTGCCGGAAGGCGTCGACCAGACCCAACGCCCGCGGGCGGAGGTCCATCCACAGGCGCTGCGGCTCAGCATGTCGAGCATGGAGGCCTGGGCCTCGGTGAGCTTGGGCTTCGTGGGGAGACCCGTGCGCTTGGCGTCGAAGTTCATCTTGGCATGCTCCTTGCTACGCGTGCGCGCGCCCGCGCGCACCTCGTAGTACCTTTTAGGGATAGAACTGTTCACTCACATTGACGGACATTGCTTCAGTGAGCAGTCCTGAAAGAGGAGATTACTAACGCGCGCCCGCCCGCGCGTAGCAAGGACCGTGCCAACTCTCTAAGGAGTCCCTGACCCTTACCTAAGAGCCCCGGCTCTTAGGTAAGGAGGGCAGCGTAGCCTTCTCGGATGGCAGCCTCGAGGTCCCCGTCGAAGAATCTTGAACCCTCTTCCGCAATGTCCTGCAGGTCGAAGCGGGTAGGGCACCCCTGCCCCGCGCCCCTGCTCCACAGCTGCCGGAGGCGGTAAGCGTGGACCATGTACTCGAAGCTCCGGCCCTTCTTCGGCTTCGACAGCTTGACCTTGCCGGTCAGGACCCACCTTCCGTTGCGGAGGGGGATCCAGCGGACGATGCCTTCGGCCTTGAGGAGGTTGAGGGCCTGCTTCGTCGTGCTCGGGGAGAGGCCTGCCAGGTCGGCGATGGTTGCGGTGTTGAGGGGCTCGTCCCCCAGACGACGCCGGCAGACGACGATGCCCTGGAGCACGGAGACGGTGTGCGCCTGGAGGACGTAGGACATGGTCAGCTCCGCAGGTCCCGGAGCTGCGCGTGCCCCGGCCCTGCTCCGCAGGTGTTGCCGTTGTTGAAGACCTCGTGCAGGTGACGCCGGCTCTTCGAGCACAGGGCCTGGAGCAGGTGGACCTGCTTGCCGCTGAGGTACTCGCGCCGCCAGAAGAGCTCGGACCGGGCCCACCGGCGGAGGGCCTTGAGCCCTCCGGTCTTCGGGGGCTGGAGCTGCACGACCGTGCCGGTGGAGGGGGTCATCGCCACACCTGCAGGTGCCCGAGCACCGGGACCACGCGCCGGGTGTCGGTGTTGGTGGAGGGGAAGACCGTACCGATGGGCCAGCGCCCGCCGGGCTTGCAGCTCACGAGCACAGCGCGCTTGCGCTGGGCGTCGTCCATGCCGCCGGTGCCGACGCTGAGGTGCACCTTCTGGTACACGGTGTCCGGGTCGCCGTTGACGTACTGGAAGCACGCGCCGAGGGGGAGGGTGTCGTAGGTGCACTCGACGACGGAGGTGCTGGGGGTGGGGTCGGACATGGGGGGCGTGGCCTCCTGGGGCTCGGGGGTAGGGGCAGGCTCGGAGGCCTCGGCCTCCGGCTCGGTGAAGAGAGGGTCGAGGGGGCAGCGGTCGACCCCGTCGGGAGGGTCCTCGCCGAGACGGCGGGTGCCCCGAGAGGAGACGAAGCGCTCGCCGGCCCAATGAGACAGACCCCAGCCTGACGTGGTGTGGAGACGGCACGTCTTCTGGGAGACGTGGTACGTTCGGCCCTGCCGAACGTAGTACCCGGGCTCGGGGTCCGCGGACCGGGTGTCCTTCGGACTCCGGCCGATGTCCGGTACGTCGACGGGGAGGTAGCACCCGACAAGCCCTTCGGGCTCTCCGGTCCAACGACCCTGGCCGTCGTCCGCTCGGTCGACGATGTCCCCGTTGACGATGAAGGCATACCACGGAAAGCTCTCCTCGAAGAACTCGGAGGCGGTGTGCACGGCGTAGCCGGTGTAGTTCTCAGGCAGCATCGTCGTGCCCCCAGACTCCGAGGTCGAAGTCGTAGTAGGTGAGGCCGTGGGCGTCGTAGCCCCACGTCTCGAGGGTGGTAGAGGCCACGAAGACCTCAGCGTCAGGAGGGAGAGCGAGCGACGCGCGGACCTGGCTGGCCACGTCACGGGCACCGGTGCAGTGCCCGGGCTCGCAGAAGAAGACCCACTCGGGCTCGGGGACTTCGAGGTTGAGGGTGTAGAACATGCGCTACTCCGTGCGCTGGGAGGGACGGATGGTGGAGGTGGCCACGCGCGAGCACCCGTTGTACCGGATGTGCACGGCGTCGTAGCCCTCGGTGATGAGCTCGTACTTCGAGACGAGGTCTCCTTCGAGGACGCTGTCGGGCTCGGCCATCACGAAGGACAGCCCTCGACGGAAGTCGTCGAGCACGGCGGACTTCGAGCTGTAGTCCCGGCCCTCGGGGGGATGGAGGTAGGCGATGCGCAGCTTCATCCGCACACCACCTGCAGGACGTGGGTGGTGCCCTGGATGCGGAAGCGCATGGGCACGCTGCCCATGATGAAGACGCGCTCGTAGTTCTCCGCCATGCTGACACGGCAGGGGAACTGCGCGATGACCTCGACGCTGTTGTCCACGTCGGACACGACCCGACGCAGGATGTGGATGCAGTTGGTGGGGATGTCGTAGACTCCGAACACTTAGGAGTCCTCCGTGTCTGCGGCCTTGCGGCCCTTGTGCTTGCGCTTCCGAGGGAGTTCGGATTCACGCTTCGTCCGATTGCCGTGCGCGCCGGAGCCCGCAGGCCCCCGCTTGCCGTGCGCCACGGCGATGGGGTTGTTGGAGTATGGGGACCAGCCGCACTTGACGCAGTGCCGGGTCCCGATGAACTTGTGAGAGCAGGCCATCACCAGCTCCGAACTTCGGCGGCGACGAGGCCAGCGACCCAGCGCCCGTAGCTGGCGGGCCAGCCGTTGCCGACGAGGGTCTGCCGCCCCCGTACCTTGGTGCTGAGCAGCTCCAGCTCAGGGCCGAAGCCCGACAGGGAGCGGGACTCCTCGGGGGTCAGGCGGTGGACGTAGTCCCAGCCCTTGCCGTCCTCGCCGAGGTCGTAGATGCGATGGCTGGTGCCGTGCCCGACGATGGCGTAGCCCGGCTCGTACCAGGGGCGAGGGTGCTCCCGGCGCTTGGCCTCGGAGTCGGCGTCGTTGGCCATGACGTAGCGCTTGTTGTTGAAGCGCCGCGGCACCCCTGGACACTCCGTCCACGCCCATGCACAGGGGTCGAAGTGGGGCTCCCGCACCTCGGCCTTGAACCCACGCAGCAGCATGGTACGGCGGCGGATGGTGTAGCCGCCGAGGTCGGAGTCCTTGACGCGCACGGCCTGGAAGCCACGTTCCTTGCCCCAGCTGACCCAGCTGCGGCCCACGGTCTCCATGACCTCGAGCCGGGCCTGTCCACCGAGCTGCTCGACGACGCTCTTCGTCGCCGCCACGCTGCCGTCGGTGTCGGTGCGCCCCTTGCCCTTGGACAGGGTCGAGTCCCGGATGCACGGCGGCCCGGAGAGCACGAGGTCCACGGTCGGGAGCCCGGTCAGGTCCTCGGCCTTGCACTGCAGGGCGACGGAGCCGTCGAGGTAGCGGCTCAGGTTGGAGCGGTAGCTCTCGATGGCCGGGCCCCACGGGTCGCAGGCCCGGACGATGACGGGCTGGAAGCCGAGGCGTTCGAGCTCCCGGCACACCCCGAGAGAGGCCATGCCCGCGCCGCAGGCGAGGTCAGCGATGCGGATGATGCGCTTCATCGTTCCTTCTCCATGGAGCGCACGGCGTCGGCCTTGCGCTGGTGTGCACCGGCAGCCCAGCCCTTGCGGTACCACGGGTCGGTGCGGAGGGGGCTCTCGCGAGGAGGCATGCGCTCGGCGTAACCTGCCGAGTAGCCGTCGTAGTAGCGCTCGGACTCCGAGCTGACCTCGGCGTCCTCGGGCTCGGGCTCATCGTACAAGGGGTCACGCATCACAGCTCCCGGCGCACGTCATTGAACATCTTGCTGGGCGGCGGGCCGCCCTCGACCACGTCGGGGATGTCGAGGTCCCTGCGGACGAGGTCGGTGAGGTAGGCGATGTCGTCGTAGTCGACGACCGGGTGGCGGCACTCCTCTTGTGCCTCGCGCAGCTCACATAGCAGCGCGTGAATGCGGTCGGTGCCCATGGTTGCTACCTCGTGAGAGTCTGAGCCATGGCGACCACGGCCTGGACGAAGCGCCAGTGCTCGGGCTTGCGGCCGTGCTTGACGGAGAGGGACGCGGTCTTCTTCTTCCACCACGACAGGGGGTGGGACTCGCAGCCGTACTGCAGATGGACACCACGTGCGGTCTTGTACGCCGTCCAGTTGTAGCCGCCGGCCCTGCCGAAGACGACGTCCTCCTCACCACAGACCCGCGCGTTGCCGAGGACCCACGCGTTGCCGAAGACCCGCGCGCCGCCGTAGACCCGCGCGTTGCCGAAGACCCGCGCGCCGCCGTAGACCCACGCGCCGCCGTAGACCCCCGCGCCGCCGTAGACCCGCGCGCCGCCGTAGACCCGCGCGCCGCCGTAGACCCACGCGCCGCCGTAGACCCCCGCGTTGCCGTAGACCCACGCGTTGCCGCTGACCCACGCGTCGCCGTAGACCCGCGCGTTGCCGTAGACCCGCGCGTTGCCGTAGACCCGCGCGTCGCCGTAGACCCACGCGTTGCCGTAGACCCGCGCGTCGCCGTAGACCCACGCGTTGCCGCTGACCCGCGCGGTCGGGGCCACGAACGCGGTGTCTGCGACCCAGCCCCCTTCACTGCCGTCGGGGTTGACGTGGCGCTTGGCCGGGACCGGCCCGAGCCCGTCGTTGAAGTCGAAGGTGTCCATGGTCTACTCCATCGGGTGGATGAACTCGCCCACCGCCTTGCCGCGGGCGTCACCCTTAGCCTTGAGCAGCACCACGCTGCCGGGAGGGTCGAGGTAGCGGGCGTCGTGCTCGTCCCCGTCGACGGGCTTGTAGCCCTCGGGCCACCAGCTCGGGCGCTTGCCGGCCATGATGGCCTCAACATCGGCCAGCTTCGGCACGACGACAGCGAGGTTCGGGTGCTCGGCGGCCATGTCCTCGCCCACGCCGAAGACGGACGTGACGAGGGGCGAGGGACTGGACAGCGTGAGGTGAACGCGGTCGCTGCTGAGGTACGCCCGGCGCTGGCTCTTCGTGTAGTCGTACCAGCGCCAGCTGACGGGGGACAGCGGGGCGAGAAACTCAGCGAGCCCGAGGTCGGAGGTGCCGTCGAGGCGCACGGCCAGCGTCAGGCCCTTGCGCCGAGCTTCCGTCGCAGCGAGGTCCAGCTCCCGGCGCAGTCGCCGCAGGAAGAGGCGAGGGAAGAGAGCGAGGGCCAGCGTGCGAAGCAGCCGGGCCCGGGTCGGCGCGTCCATGCCCATCCGTCCCGAGGTACGGAGGCACATGGCCCGGCACTCCGCCGTGGACCACGGGCACAGCGTACCCAGCCCAGCCTCGTCAGCGGGGCTCAGGTACAGCACTACGTCCAAGACGCCCACGTCCAGGGACTTGACGGTCTTGGCCGACTGGCTGAGAAGCCGCCGGGGCGAGCCCAACCTGGTGAAGAACAGCTGCCGCGCAATCCACGCGCTGTCCTCACGGTAGTCGTAGCCAACGAGAGGACCCGTGTCCGGGTCTGCGAGGCTGACGTCAGCGGTCCCGAGCGCGTTGTGGATGTCGGGCCGAAGCTTGAGCCCCGTATCAGGGAGCTTCGGCGCGCTGTGTCGCTCGAAGTAGTCCAGCCCGAGGGACGGGACCGGGCGCTCGAAGGAGAGGGCCACGGCCTTGACCGTGTTGCGGATGTCGTGGTAGATGGCCATGTCTTAGAGCCTCCGGTCCTTCCGGAGCTGCGCTCGGAAGGAATCAGCCCGGGCGCGGAGCACCTCGGGCGTGTGGTCGTCAGGATTGACAGCGGCCTCCGCCTCGAAGGCGACGAGGGCCTCTTCGGCAGCGGTGCCCCATTCTCCCCAGAACAGGAAGAAGGACGCAGCCTTGCGTGCCCACGTCAGGAACGCAGGCCGTGCCATGTGGCCGAGGCCACGACGTTTGTACTCGGCAGCGCAGGCCTGCGCTTCGAGGAGGGAAGGGTAGAGGAGGGCCTCGTTCGAGGCCACGAGGTACAGCTCGGAGCTGCTGTTGACGAGGGCCATGACTACTCCTCGCCCCGAAGGGCCCAGTCCCGGACGGCGTGCTTCGTCGCACACAGGGCCTCGGCCTTGGAGGCACCGCGTCGATGCCCGTCGTCGATGCCGTCGATGTTGTAGGTGTGGGCTTTGGCCCACAGGTGGGCGGAGCGCTGGTCCCAGAAGCGAAGACCGAAGCAGTTCAAGGCCCAATCCTTCTGGGCCTGCTCCCGCCACCATGCCCGGGGCTTGCCTCCCCAGGACTCGACGCTGTCGGGAATGCGGACACCCCAGAGCTTGCAGATACTGGCGTACTTGCGCACGTGGGCCTGGCCGGGGATGCTCCGGATGGAGTAGCCCTCGTGCTTCGTGGCGTGGTCCACGCTGTGGGGCTGGACACGGTGGAGCCCGCCGAAGGCCTCGGCCTCGGTGAAGTATTCGGTGAGCGGATCGAGACGCTTGGAGTCTCGGAAGATTGCGTACATGATTACGCCTCCGGTTACATAGCCGCCCCGTCTTCGGCCGGGGACCGAAGAGGAGGAGGAGAGCTCGCCCAGCTAAGGACGGGGCGGCTATGTAACCGACCCCGTTTCCGGGGTGGCTGGGGGTGTGATGTAGAGCAGACACGACGAGGGCTCGAACCTCGAACGTCAAACGGGTAACTGCCCGCCAGTTTTACCAATGTGCTGGACCCACGGGAGGTTTCCGCAGCTGCCCAGCCTCTAAACTACCGTGTCTGCGCTACACCCCCGTAGGGTTCACGAGGCACCTCACTTGCCGCCGAAGACGGCGCAGAAGGAAACGAAGACCCAGCCCACGAAGAGAATCGGGGCCGAGCTGAGAAGGTCGAGGAGGTAGGTGTCCATTACAGCTCCCGCCCGTCGATGACATGGAAGACCACGCCGTCGACGTGATGCCCTTGCCCCCGGGCGTCGAAGCACGCCGCGCAGATGATGACGGTGCCACAAGGCCTGTCGTCGCGCATGGCAGTGATATCGACGGCCTTGCGGTAGTCGAGGGTGCAGTCGCAGGAGCGGCAGAACTGCTGCCTACCGACGAAGCCCCGATGGGCTTCGGTCAGAATGGCTTTGGTCATCGGGTCGTCAAGGCCCGGGGCCCTGACGATGTCCGAGCGGGATTCGTGAAGCTGCATAGCTCTCTCCGGTGGTTCACGTGCTCGCACGGGACATAGGTCCTACGCCAGGTCGTCAGCCACCGAAGACGCACCGCGCCTCAGTTACTCGGAGTCAGCCCGTCACCCGAAGGTACATAGGGAGGGATGTGCGACGGCACCCGGATTCGAACCGGGAACTTCCATGGGGCAGGCGTGAGCCGCCGACTTGCCAGCCGGTCTTCGACGCATCGAACGACTTGCTGTTCGCCCCTACCCGGGTCGCATTACCAGATTGATGCTACGACCGTCGCTGGGAAGGGCCGGAATCGAACCGACATAAACGCAGGCAGAGCCGACGCGGCAAACCCCAATAGGCCAGCCTCCCCATATGTCCTACCGATTGCGCTTCGCGCGCTTTGCCCTGCGCTTTGCAGCCTTGCGAGCTGCGGCAGGGTCGTACCGCTCGACCACGGGCCCAAGCCCTTGGACCTCGTCGTCTTCGTGGGCCTGACTCGCATCACGAGTCAGGGTCAGGCCCGAAGGCCCGGCCGGCGCACGACGGTGAGCGCCGCTGTCGATGCTGTGAGCGTGCTTGTCCAGCGCACGCTGGAGCTTGTCCCACCGGGTGCCACGACGCTGCGCGCCCTTGCTCTCGGTGATTTCGCCCGGTCGGCTGAGCCGACCGCTGCCCTTGTTTTCCTGAACTGTGACCCTTCGGGTCGACGGCGACCGGCTACGCCAGTCGGTACCAGCGGGGCTAAGCCTGCTCTTCGCATCGTAGGACATTCCATCCTCCACACCGCGTCACCCGTAGGTCCTTAGCGGCCCCGCTCGGTAGCGGGATGTTGTTTGCTTCCGTGATTAGAAGCTGTACACCGTGCCTCGGAGAGACAAGCCCTAATCTCAAACTTTCTTAGGCCCCCGGGATTCGGCGCGTGAATCCTGCTCTATCGGCTGTCCCTATGGACGCGGGCCGTGCGACGGGAGAAAGTAGGGATGAGGGAAAGAGCGTGCCCCGTGTCCGGGGCCGGTCGCTTGTTGCGTTGCCGCTGTCAGCTTCCGTGCCATGAATCTGGACACGGTGCCCCGGAGAGACAAGTCCTTAGGCTGAGAAAGTTTGAAGTTTCTTCGATTCCTTAGGCATTCCAGGCGCTTGCGCCGTTGCCCGTCGACACCGGTGCACGAGAGCTACGGGGCCGAGAAAGGAACGCGCGCCCGCGCGCCCGCGCTGCGCGATAGGGACGGGTGGCCGGAGAGACAAGGGCATGTAAGAGAAGCGTAAGAGAACGGCGTAGCCCTCGAGCACCGCGCAGGACCGGTGGCTGCCCACCGGCCTGGAAAACCAGGCTGGGACGATCCTCCAGGACGGCGCTGGTAGGCGGGGCTCTAAGTGACCAAAGCCCAACCCGTTACGCCCTCGAGACCGAAGGTCTCTTCGGTGCGTGTTCAGCGGGTGAACATCACGACACCGGCCCGAGAGCGGCGGGCCCGAGCAAACCCAAGGCGACGGCAAACTCGACCGGCCCGAAGCTAACGAGAAGGTGGCCCGTCTTGGGACAACGCTTGCCCCGGCGCTTCAAGCCCTTGCGGGCAGTGTTCAGGGCGTCACTGACGCGAGCGTCACGGGTGGTAGGGGTGCGGTCCATGTTCAGACTCCGGGTGAAAGGGCGTAGGCCCCGGACACGTGGCCCGGGGCTAACGTCCGCTCACTCGGCGAGGAACATAGCCAGCTCTGAGGATTCGTAGCCGGCCCGAGCCCAGCTATCGAGGCCGGTCAGGGTCCCCCCGGCTTGCATC
>Ga0208160_1001107_pt1 | contig 11703 bp, 14 predicted proteins | sample CB_VirMetaG_FD_184536 | JGI IMG/M metagenome (GOLD analysis project Ga0208160, IMG submission 184536) | Freshwater to marine saline gradient viral communities from Chesapeake Bay - CB_1504_1 Viral MetaG (SPAdes) (version 4) | ecosystem: Environmental > Aquatic > Marine > Coastal | place: USA... | reverse complement strand
CGCGCCAATCGCCATCAGGTGTTTTAATTTCTGTTTGGTAAAAGGAATTTGGTAGTTGTACTATTCTCCAATTCGATTTTGTTGATGCATGCTTCCAGGTTTCTATAACGCTTTCGGAAGGTTGGCTCTGACTATCCATAGTGGTAGTTTGGTAAAATAATGTCATTAGGTTTAATTTTAAGGGTTAATATTTATTACTATATATTTACTTATTTTTGATATTACTTAAAGATATTGGTTAATCTATAATTACTACTGTGCTAAAGCTAAAACTTAAATTTAAGTAGTATGAATATAATACAGCTCATTACCAGCATAGTAATCCACGCCCACTTAGGCGTTTTGTATATAGTTTTATTTGTTGCCGACGTGTCTACGCTAACTATTTTTTCCTTTGTATTTGTTTCTACAACCTCAGCCGCTTTTACTTCTAATAAAATAACATTGTTTTTAGCTGTAATCTTCGTCTTACTTTCGCCTTTACCAAATGAGTAATCAAATGGGTTTAGGTTACCAAGACTATCGCACGGGTTGTCAATCACCAATGCGTTTATTTGTGCCGGTGTTATTGTTATAATTTTTTCTACAAATACGGTATCTATAGAATGGGTTTCTACAACCTTAACGCTTGACTTACAGCTGGTTATTAAAATAATTAGTAATAGTAATGTTACTTTATTCATATAATTATATCTGCTTTGTAAATTTATCAATTATTGATTTAGCATCTACAAGCCCTTGAACTACAATATACGCAATAGCGATATACGTCCAATCTGTACTTTCTATTTTACTGAAAGATATCAGTAATGTAGCAATGAAAAAAACCATTAATTTTCTACTTGCCCATTTATTTAAAAGTGTGTCTATCTTACCCATCTATCAGAGGTCTTTCGCCATTAGGAAAATCCCCCTGCTGAGGGTAGCTTCTAAGGGCCTGCCTATAAATTATAAGCTTTTCAGAGAAAGGTAAGTCAGGCAGTACAACTAAAGCGTCTGTTTTAAGCATCTCTCCATCCCTCCAATGTCTTTCTTCAAGTATTTTTTGCTGAAATATTTCCGCTGCTGTTGGAGGCGGTGTGTTTTTAGCTATTATAGCGTTTGCTATAGAGTTTAGCAGCTGTTGGTTAAGTATATTCATGTTTATTTTATTCTTAAAAATTCATTGTTAATATCGCTAGTCATTCCTATTGTGGTTGGAAGTTCCCTCTCGTATACCATATTACTAGAAGAGCTGGCTGTGCTATAATATTGGGAGCTATTAATAACCTGGCTATTTGAAATGCCCTGCCCGGCTATGTTCCTGTATACCGTATATACGGTAGGATCCCACTGAGTAGCCATCTTGTAAATAGTTAAAGTACTTCCAGTACCACCATAGGCATATATATAGTTAGCGTCTATCCAAAAAGGCACGGTACTGACGCCCCCTACTGTATATGTAAGCCCAATATATGTACTTGTCGAGGCGTCCCAAGGAGTACTCAAGCTATATCTATATAAAACACCGTTACAAGAGATATAAAGTATTGTTCCATCTGATTTGAAGCAGAATCTAATTGGCTGGTTTGGGACCTGCAAAAAGGTTATAGCCGTTTCGCCCCCAGCGGTGGATAAGTCCCAAGGTGTTGACAATGCTCTTTTATATATAATGTTTCCACTTGTGCTGGATAAATACAGCCAAGAGCCATCGCCACTGATGTTAAAAAAAGTACCTCTATTCGCAATAGAGACAGAGGTCCCAGCTGTAAGCTCTGATATACTGTATGGAGTAGAGGCGTTAAGTTGAGTAATATTGGTGATGTAGCTATTATGGTAAAAGGGGGCAGTTGCTACATACATTTTACTACCGGAATCCGCGAATAGCACACTCTTAAAACTTCCGGAGACAAGCCCTCTAAGACCGTATGTTCTCACTCCGTTATATGCCATAGTTGTGGCATTAAAAGCAACAGACAAATCTACTTGATAAACATCATTAGTTGTTGTAATACCTATTTTGTTGCCACCCATGAACGAAAAATTCTTTTTGGCATCTGCTGTTATTACAGGTGCTATTGATGTAATTCCTTCTGTTGCAAAGTACATCCCGTTCCCGTCACTTGTTGCATTCCCGGTGAATTTAGTTATCTTAGCAAAATCATTTTGTGCTATAAACATATTCTGTTGATCCTCCGATATAAATAACCCTCCAAAATAGTTATCTAAGGAACTGCTCCATTTTCGACTCGCGTAAAGGCTTAGTGTGCCAGGGTCCCAGGCTGTGGACATGCTAAACTGCCAAAATAAAGTTTCCCCTCCATCACTGTACCCAACTAAATATAGTCTTGTGCCTGTTGGATTTGCTGATATGCCCCCGATATTTCCGATAATAACAGATCCTACTATATCATTAATATAGTAGCCGCCAACGAATGTTGCGGTTGTTATATCCCACGCTGTTGCCATTGTGAAAACGCCAATCCTCGTATCATTAGTATTCCAAAACCCTTTAGTTCCATCAGGGGATATATATAAACCATACACTTCTCCTGTGTTACCAGATTTACCAGAAATAGTAGCCGTAGATATATCATAGGGTACTGACAGTGAATATTGAGCTATACCTGACGCGGAACTTTGGTTGCCAAGGTACATCTTAGTCCCGTCCGGTTTGAAGAATACCCCATCAAGACTAGTTCCCTCCGCGGATATACCGCTATTTGAAAGTAGTTGACCAACAAAGTTATAGTCAAATGTTTCTGCATCAGGATATTCTTCAAAACCGGCCGCTATGAAGTTATTCCCCCTTAACCACACCTGAGTGTTTTCGTCAGTGTATAGGTCCTCATTAACATTAAGCTTAGCAATGCCATTTATTGGCACAGTGCTACCACCACCTCCACCACCACCAACTCCTAATAATCCTTGTAATGTACTCATATTTTTTATTTTTATTTATTATTGTAAAACCCAACCCTGTGTTGCATCTGTATAAACTAATTCAAATCCAATGTTCAAAACATCAACTGTCATATCCTCTGCAAGTCCCGCTATGTTACTTCCATTCCTTGCTATAACACAAGTAAGGACATCACTTCTGTTCGCAATACCAACTCTATCTCCTATTGTTGGAGAAGCTGGTAATGTTAAAGTTAAGTTTGCTGTAAAAACATACAAATAATTTTTAATAGCAGCTGTGCTTGTTGTAATAACAGATACCTGTAATCCTTTGATATATGCAGGATACCATCTCTCCCCACCCCATATATATGTAGTTGTCCCATATACATAGGTATCCCCTATTGCGGGTGTTGCTGGAAAATCAATTGTTGTTGCCATGTTATTGTATTATTTGTTGTTTAATATATATTAAAAATGTTTCCCAACTTATTTCAATAGTATTTAATTCCCCAACAGTCAAAGCATTTTTGGTATTTGCTTTTGATAATAATCTATTAGTTCTCAATGCTGTTTGAATAGCTCTCCAATTAGTAGCTATTGTTAATATTAAATCACAAGCTTCTATATTTGTTCTTCCACTAGCTATAGCATCTGAACTTACACTATCAGGAACATCATTTTCAGGATATCCAGCAGCTTTAAATATTATAGCTTCTTGTTCTGCGATTTCATATTCATTAGCTCTTTCTCCTACTATTTCTCTAATGAGATTATCAGTATCATTCTCAAATTTTCTTATTAAGAATATTTTCCTTTCAGCAAATTCACTATCTAATTCTAACTGAGTTTTATCAATAATAGGATAAGTTATAGTATCACTTATACTATCATAAAAAACTTCTCCTAATTTCTGTAAATTTGTATATATAGGAACAACATATTCCCTAAATCCCCAATCATACCATTGTTGGTCGGTCGCATATTGCAATCCTACTGTTCCGTTAAACTCTTTAAAATTATCTTTGAATTTTAAAACTCCTTCTATTATTATTGCTTTCATAAATCTAATGTTTTATTTATAGATAAACCTCGCCAAATCCTACTTCCAGTACTTGATTTTGCTGTCCAAGTAATCCCATAATCAGTTGAAACATGAATATAACTTGAAGCACCCCCAAAAGTAATACTAACATATTTACCTGACCCTGAACAAGCAACTTTTTGCCATGCTTTAGATGGGGGAGATAACATAGTCCAAGTAACCCCATAATCAGTAGATTTAAACAAGCTATAAATTGCTCCACCAAGATATGCTATTGCATATTGATATTGACCAGTTAAAGACATATCTACTGATATCCAAGAATATAAACCACTACTTGTTGCAGTTGTAAAAGTAACTCCGAAATCTGATGAATAATAAATATAATTACTCCCTGCATATACAAGACCAGTTACATATTTTCCATCTCCTGAACTTGCAGAAGCACTCCAACTAGCATTAACTGCTCCAGTTTCTTTTACCCATGTAACTCCATAATCACTTGAAGAGTAGGGATAGTCACCACTTGGAACAGCATATTGATATTGACCAGTTGATGATATAGATATACTAATCCAATATTCTTCATTCCCAGTTCTCTCAATCCAAGTAACTCCATAATCATTTGAAGTCCAAGGGTTAGTATTAGAGTCGTTAATTATAGCACTTTGATATTGACCAGTTGATGATATAGATACAACATACCAACTTAATGCAGTAGCCCTTTCTGTCCATGTAACACCATAATTACTTGAAGTATATATAAATCCACCACCTATAACAGCAGTCATATATTGTCCAGTTTCTGATATAGCTAAATCAGCCCAACTTCTTGTACCTGAACCTGTTAAAGTGCCCCAAGTACCCCCCCAATCACTTGAAGCATAAATATAATTGTTATGTGCACCTGCTATTTGATATTTACCATCAATACTCTCTACTACATTACTTTTCATCAATTGATTATTCCCTACTATCATATTACCAATTTATTAATGCTGAACTAAAAACAGGAGCGGTTACGTTAAATAGGTAAATCTGTATTTGATTTGTTAGTGTTCCATCATAAGCTGTCCAATCTCCTTCTACTGTAGCTGGTTGTGCTATTGTAAAGTTTCCTGTTATTTCTAAGGTTATTGTTTTATACTGCTGCGTACTATAATTAGAAAAAGTAAGACTTGTTATCGCACTTGTCATATTCATTTTAAAATGTATTCCTAAAGAGCAATCTATATTTACAACACTACCAACATCTCCTAAGTCTGTTCCTACTTTTAATTCAGGCTTTAGTTGAACTATCCCCACGGTATTTGGACTTAAACCACTAGGAACTATTCCCCAAGTAACTCCATTCCATATATAAGTAGTTCCACTATATGTGTATGTTTCATCAATTGTTGGGTTATCTGGAAAATTTATACTTGTTGCCATATTTTATTTTTAAATATCTGTTGTTAATGTTGATGGGAATGCTCTGCCTGCACCCCATATTATTCTGACAGCCCCCGCAGCCCCGTCTCCCCCAGTCCCATAATAGATTGAAGAAGATGCTCCACCACCTCCTCCATATAACCCTCCTTGGCCTCCTGGTGATGCGACCCCGTCGCCGCCTCCAGAGCCTCCTCCTCCATTTACAGTTCCACTTACTCCTTCGCCATATATACCTGTGCCTCCTCCACCTCCCGACCAGTGAGTGTCTGAAACTATACCAGAACCTCCTCCACCCCCATTTCCTGCAAAAGAAAGTACACCACTAGAGTCTCCCCCATTTCCGGAATATCCTCCTGCCCCAGTTCCAGAATAAGGACCATTCCCTGATCCACCTGACGTTGTTCCTGCCCCCCCATTTCCTCCTCCATCACCTATGTAAGTTCCACCTGACTTTGAAGCACTATAAGATCCCCCTAAACCTCCTCCGCCTTTGACAGTCAAAAGAGAAATAAAATAACTATCTCCTCCTGACCCACCAGTCCCAGAGTATGTTGATTTTAATCCTCCTACTCCTACAACTACAGTATAAGAATTTCCAGGTATTACTGTAATATTATTCTTCCATCCAAGACCACCGCCAGTACCCCCATTCATAGCGTAAGTATAGGTAGCTGAACTAGCCCCATAAGTAATTCCTCCTCCACCACCTCCTATTGCTACTACCGATACTTGAGTAATCCCTGGAGGACATACCCAGGAGTATGTCCCTGGTGTTATATATGAAATTTGTCCTCCTGTTGGAAGAACAAGTAAAGCTCTTAACTTATTTATTGCTGCTATATTCATATTATAATTCTGTAAAAAAGTATTGCACAGTTACCCCAAAATATTGTACCCACATTTGCATATCAGTGCTTACTATAAAATCACTACCTTTTATTTTAGTTGCTCCAGTTACTACTGGTTCTGTTGCTGCATTTATTAAGGTGCAAGCGAAAGCCCCCAGGGTAGTACCTGTGGTAGTGTATGTTGTAGCTGCACTTGCGGCTGACATGTTATAATAATATCCTCCAATTCGTGTTAAGTCTAATATTGTCCCAGTTCCCGCACTTGCAGTAGCATCTATTCCGTTTGTTCCATTTGTTCCAGCAGCCCCTGTCATTACCACCCAAAAGTTATCTATACCCACAGCTAAAGCTCCAATTACGGGGCTATACCATAGACCACCAGCAACATAGGCAGGGGGTGTGTCGTCTACCACTATAGTAGCGCCGTCTAGCCCAGGCGCTCCGCTTAAACCAATTGTTTCAACCCATTCACTATCTACGCCAACTGCAATTACTCCACTTGTTGGTTGAAACCATAAGCCTTCTGCAACAGTAGGAGCAACATCATCTATTAATACAGAAGCGCCACTTGAAGGTAAATTTATTAATAAACTGCCGTCTATAGCAGGTAATTTTCCAGTACCATCTAATTGTACTAATTGGTTAGCCCCATTAAATGTATTGCCTTGATTTGTATACGTGCTTAAATCTTGGTCACCTGTATTTGTCCCGCTTGTATTAGCTAAACGGGTGCTTGAAGCTGAATCAAAACTAATTTTAGCGGTGTTTGCTGTTACGGCTGTATTGTTAGCAACTTCTGCATCAAAGTCTGTTACTAACGATGCTGTTATGGCTTTATGCTCCCATAATCCTGTTGTAGTATTATAAAATATACCGTCATTATTTGAGGCTACTGTATCCTCTACGTCAACTAAGTCTCTTAAATACAATGGCGGTATTACGCTATTTGGTATAGGCACTATTGATCTAACGGGTGTTTCACCACCAAATTGAAATTGAAAATTTGGATTACTACCGCCGGGTACTCTGGACCCATAGAACTTAAATACAATTCTATCAGTACTAGCGAATATACCGTCATTCCATATTGCGTCAGCACTAAATTCCGCGTATACACCATTATTAACAGGTAATGTATTATTACTTGTACCTAATAATGTTTCTACCCCTACTGATGTTCTTTTATATATCTTAAAATAAAATACTGCTTGGCCACTGCCGCTGTCAATAGTTTTTCTAATATTACCAACAACTGTTAGCTCAAAAATACCAGGGTCACCAACTAGTAAGTTAGGTGCAGTTATTAGTGAAGATATTAGTTGGTCAACAACAGTTATATCACCAGTGGTAACGTCTACAGCCGTCGTATTATAATCTGGATCAGTCAAGGAATTAACCATCTTAGTATACCCTCCCACATCAGACGCCACCGTTGTGGGATATAATATTAAGTTTGACGGTAACTGAGCGGATGTTATATAGGCGTTTGAATCCACGCTGCCATCTGCCTTCAGAAACTCGGTTTGCAAACCACCGGTTTTAATAAAGGCATCTGTAGTCGCGGTCCCTTTTACATCTATATTAGCGTATGTTTTTTGAGACATGTTTTATTATTTTTGTACTAATACTCTTATTGAATTTGGAGGTGTTACTGAGAATGTAATAGTCACTTGCGTTGTAGATATGCGATCCACGTCCGCGTATACAGTTTCGAATGTAACAGTATCATACAATTGTACAATCACATCTCTGGTTGTAAAGCCATGTGTTATTGTAGCTGTGTCTGCTATTGTTACTGCGTAACTATTGGCCTGCAGAGCCACGGTTGCTGTTCCACTTGCGTAGGTTACATCTATACCAGTTCCTGCGTTTACATTACCAATACCTACTTGTGATAAACTGGCTAAGTCTATATTATTTTGTACTGTTGTCCAGTCAGCTAATGTTGTAGGTGAATCAATTTCAGCAATTATAACATCGCCAACTCTAACCTGTTCCGTGAAGAATAAGCCCTCTACAGTAACTGTATATGTCCAACCTTTCTTAATACCTGCTATTGGTGTCGCGTCTAGATTTGGGGTATTCGTGGCAGCATCATAACCACCTTGATATATTAAACCACCAGCTACAGAAGCATCGACGTAAGCTTTTACAGCTGCACTAGTTGGTAATGTTACATCATTATTATTATTGACAATACCTTCAGCCTCTGTTACAACCGCTGCAGGATCCATCATTGAAAATTCAACAGCACCTGTTGCAATAGTTGTTGCAAATGACCCAGTGCCACTACCTGTTACATCCCCAGTAAGTGTTATAGTTTGCAATACCTCTGTTGGTATTGTAACTGTTTTTAAATTAAGAGCGGTTATATGGCCTGTTGCGTTAGAGGTAACACTGTCAACAGCGGTAAAAGTACCACCAAAAGAAGGCGATGCTGTCGATGTAGTGTCTGAACGGGTTGTACTATTATGTGTAACCGTAACCGTATCCGTCGCTCCGGCTGTTGTAGTTATATACGTACCGGCAGCTATGGTTAATGTATCCCCAGATGCAATAGCTTGAGGTGTACCATTAGTACCAGCTACACTAAATGTGTACGTACCAGGTATTGCTGAAATAGGTTCCCAAGCATTATCTCCACGTAAATATTTAGTTGCATCTGGAGTATTAGTTGCGCTTAACGATGCTGTTAATATCGGGTTAGCAGCGGTTCCTGAATTAGCTAAGCTAACAAATGTACTGTTAGCCGTGGTTAATGAAATAACCCCTCCACCAACTTCTACCCAAGCGCCATTTGCCCAAACCTTTAATACATCCGCGGTTGTATCATAAAATAATTGTCCCTCAACGCCTGTTCCTGCAGCCGCGTTATTAACCTGGTTTTCAATCCGAGCTTTTATAAGTTCGTTCTGATTAAGATTAATACTATTTAAAAAATTTAATGCCATAGTTATTTTTTTATTATTAGTTCATATATGCTTTACCTGAGAATTCAGCTGAAAATTCCACCCTTAAATTATTAAGGTCTACATAGATTACTTCTCCGTATACAGTAACATTGTTTATATTTACAACCGTTACCGATGGCAGCTTATCTAAGTTGTGCGCCACTTCCCAAATAAGACTAGGAACCGCTTGAGTATACACATAGTTCTTATCGGTACCTACACCCGGATATATGGATAACCCATAGAATTTATCAACTAGTAAAGTCCCATTACCTTCTACATAGTTTAACGTTATATTATAGAACTCTGTCTCAGTAATATCTCTAACTAAACTAGCTACCGTATATACGCCGAAGTTGTCTACATTATCTAGTTGTGCTAGTAATACGGTTTTACCCACTATAGTCTCCAAATAGTTTTCTATAGTATATCCAGCTAAAGAGCTCTCACTTATTTTAAATGTAGTTAGGCTTGAGAACGGGGTACCCGCTCCACCAAAGCTTGTAAAACTTATAGTACCTTGTCCTCTACCATAAGTCCCCGCTATTGTCTGAAAGAAGTAATTGTTTTGACCAAGTATTACTACGGATCCAGTACGGTTAATCCAATTGACAATACCTTGGAAAGTGTAGTTTTTAGTAACAAAGCCTAAACTATCTGTACCTATAACTTTATCCTCTGGTACTATATTATTATCCGTTACATAGGTACTTATTCTTGCCATTATGTTGTAAGTTCGCCTTTAAGTCTATAAATAGTGGTTGCCATAAATCCAATCAAGTTGCATACTTTGTCTGTTGCTAAAAAGAAACCGTCCGGATATCCTACCGAGATATCCCCGGTATTTACAAAAAATACTAATCCAGTTCCTATATTATAAAAGTTGCATTCAAAATTTGGCATGGACAGACTTCCACCAGTTAATATAATATCTACGGGTGATGATGAATTAATAAATATTGTATAATTATTATCCGCATTAGTGACAACATAGTCTGTCGATGTAACTACCTTTTGTAGGTTATCCGCCGCGGTATAATTAACTACGGGGTTAAACGGATCCGTGTTGTCTACAATATTACCTGTTACAGTTTCTACAAATTCTAACGTGCTACCTATATATGTAGCGATATCCTCAATGGAAAAATTTTTTGTAGCCAATCCCATCCCAGGGTCACCATCTGTACCAATCAATATATCGTTAGCAGATATGCTACTGTCAACCTCATATTTGTTTATTCTTGCCATGTCTTATTATTTATAGTGTACCGTGTACTTTATATTTTTTACCTGATTCTTTCTTTGTACCTTCACCGTCATTACCTCTATTCTTAGCAGGGGATTCCCACCTACCATCTTTGTGGTCCCAATCTTTTCCTTTACCCTTAGGATCATCACGATGTTTCTTTTGAGCATGTGCTTTTTTAGCTCTCCGCTCCGGGGTCATAGCGAATGCTTTATCCCTAGCCGCTTTGTCTCTTCTTGCCGTAGCAGATAGTTTCTGTGCCATGTATATTATTTTTTCTTACAACTACCAGGGGCACCTTTCTTTGTCCCAGGCACTCTTTTATAACCATCCCAACATTTAGCAGGTGAACCTATCCAAAATCCATTGTGCTCTTTCTTACCCAAACCCTGCGGGCCTATTCCTTTTTCATTCATAACCTTCACTGTTTAGTCATACGGGTATGATTACGCTGTTTCAATGTTTCTTAAAAGTGTGACGATAGCCTACTACTATTATATATAACAGGCTAATGTCACAGTATTCAATATGTAAAAAAAAAATAGTAAAAAATTTTTTGTTGCAAATTTAGAAGTATGGGGTTAAATAGCATTTCTCGACGCGGCCGGCGAAAAGGGAAACTAAATTTAAAACCCCACCCCCCCTCGGGTTCCAGGTTTTTCCTTCGGATTTTCAGGGTTTCACATATCTATTTCGGGACTACGACTATGGATGGATACTATTCCCGTGCAAGATCCTGGCTTTTCCTGGCGGATGTGCATGGCCGTGCCTGTGTGTGTGCTCACGTGACCGTGATCGTGTCCGGATGCGTTGCCGTATGTGTTAGCATACGTTCATACGATCCGATCCGTTACGCGCTGCCGTATGCATCCACGTTATACAACCTCACAATTGATTGCTCGCTCCAGTGATCATAGCTGTGTGTTTATTATGTTCCGGCGCTGGGCATTTGTTATATTCTGGCGCTGGCCCTGCCCTATAGCTATGCCTTGTGCATGCTTCGCGTATAGCATTTACAGTACGAGCACGGCTCTACACCGATAATATATATGAATCTAAATAACAAACATATCATGAAAAATCAAGAAGAACAATTCGAAGAAGAAACTTGGACTAGTTGGTGTAATTTGTGTGGTCAGATGTCCACATTCTCTGAGAGTAATCATTGGGGTACTTGTCAATGTTCTTAATATAACAATACGTATATAAATATGAGCCTAGTGATAGGCTTATATTTGTTCTCTACTGGGGAATGGGCAGGCGGAGCTGTGCGAAGCACGAAGTGTATAGCATTTACAGACC
>Ga0208160_1001101_pt1 | contig 11731 bp, 14 predicted proteins | sample CB_VirMetaG_FD_184536 | JGI IMG/M metagenome (GOLD analysis project Ga0208160, IMG submission 184536) | Freshwater to marine saline gradient viral communities from Chesapeake Bay - CB_1504_1 Viral MetaG (SPAdes) (version 4) | ecosystem: Environmental > Aquatic > Marine > Coastal | place: USA... | reverse complement strand
TTCGCTCCATTCGATTGTATTCCGTCTGCATTCAATTCAGTTTGAGTCGATGAAGTATCATCGCTGATTGAGAATGAAGAAGCACTTGCTCCCGTTCCGAGTGATGGCACAGATGGTTTCGCACCGCCACCGCCACCCGAACCGCCACCTTCGTATTTTGTCGAAGCAATTTTTGCAATGTTCACCGCCGCACCAACTCCGGCGATTGCCGCATAAGCCGCACCCGTTGCAACACCAACTACAGGAGTTGCAAGTCCTGAACTATAAGCTGCAAGAACCGCTTGAACTCCTTGAATCGTTGCAATTCCTAACTGAAGAACCTTATTTCTTTCGAATGATTTCTTTCTGATTTTTTCTTCTTCAACTGAATTTCCTTTCGCTTTCTTTAATTGTAAATCTGAAACCAAATTATTCAAAGAAGATAAAGAGTTCAAACCCGCTACCGCTAAGTCCGTTTGTGCCTTTCTTAATGCTATTTTTTTATCACTTAAAATTTTAGCATCAGCTAATTCTTTTGCATCCCATTTCTGATTGATTGCATCTTCTTCAGCTTTCTCACGTTCCAGGATTTCATTCTGTAATGGAATCTTTTCTTCAGCCGTCAGAATCTTATCTTCTAATAATGCCAATCGTTCAGCATCATATTTTTCTTGTAACAATGCCAAATCTTCTTCATTCGATTCGCGCATCAATGAATGACGTAATGCGTTCGAATTCGCGATTGCTGTCGCTTTATCTTCGGCTTCTTTATCGCTGAACCCTTTTCTTAATACTCCAAGTTCTGATTCTTGCTGAATCATTAATTGCTTTTCTAGTTCAGCATTTCCTTGAGCCTTTGCGAATAAGGCATCATATTTTTCAGCGACCGCTTGTTCTTCCAAATCGTTTGCGGACAACCTCATCTTATATATTTCATCTTCAACCGATGCTTGATCCATTAAGATTTTATTCAATGCTTCTTGTTCCGCTTTCGCATCGGCGATTCGTTTCGTACTATTCTTCTTCGCTTCGTCGTTTACTTTTTTGTTGTTAGCTATCTGTGCAAGTGTACTGTCTTGACTTGATTTCTTAATTTCGGCAGTTAAGTCAGCGACTTGTTTTCGTTGTTCATCAGTATATTCTTTGTTAAGAATGGCAAGCCTTACAATGTCCTTTATTTGTTGGAATGTCGTTTGTCTAAATGCGGCACGTTTTTCTTCTTCAAGTTTGACTGTATCTTTTCCGGCGGCTTTTGCTTTTGCGATTTCAAAATCGTATCGTTCACCGACCGCCTTCGCTTCTTCTTCACTTGCTTTCACACGTTCTTCAGCATTTGCTAAACGTTTCTTTGTTTCTTCTGAATCAATTATCCCTAGTGATTGAAGAGCATATTGAACCGCATCGAATGCGGCGATTAGTAAGGTGATTGGATAAAGAAGTATCTTAACACCGATACCCATATCTTTAAAATTCTTGATTCCGTCTTTTACCCATTTCGAAACCTTGCTGAAGTTAGCAATCAACAAACCAAGACCGACAACAAGCGCGCCGATTCCCGTCGAAATTAATGCACCTCTAAGAAGTTTCATCGCTTTCGTACCTTTGCCCGTTACCAGGTTTCGAAGTTTACCTAGAACGATTTGCGCCTTTGTTTCTTTGTTATTTATTTTTAATTTGATATTTTGTAATTGTTGCATCAATGCAGAATCCTTATTCAATCCTTGCTGAATCACAGACAATGAATTCATGACACCCATTGCGCCTTGAAGTTGAACCATTGTTTCCATTAATGCTTCATTTTCATCACCAAGTAAAGCCGTTGCCGATTTAAAACCGGTGAATCCCGCCATTGCTACATTCGCTCCTTGAATAGCCGCTTGCATTCCGGCATAATCATTCGAACCTTGCTTGACCCTAGTATTCAAATCGCCAATCTTATCGGTTAAGTCCGATGCTTGTTTGATTGCTTGCGCTCCGACCGGTGAATTTGCTCCGGCTCTGAATGCGATCGTTTGATAATCTTTAACAGCTTTTGTCATTTGAGTGATATCAAGTGTCCCTGAATCAATCAACGCATCCAAATCTTTTAAATCTTGCTCGAACTTATCGACACCCTTCGAATCCGACATAGTTTTCTGCGTGTCCTTTGCTGACTTATTAAGGTCGTCCATTGACTTAGACAACTTTTTTACTTCATTAACTGAATTACCTGTGTCCGTTTTAACTCCAAATACTACGTCTTTTCTTGCCATTTAATTAAATTATTGGTTCATTCCATTCAGTATCGTTATCTATTAGATATTGAATCATTTCAGAATGTGTTCGTTCTTGAAAACCGTTAAGTATAGGATGATTTGTTTCATCGCCTTTATACAGTTTAACAATCATTTTGTTTTCAGCTAAATTCTTTCTAACTGTATTCGCATCCTCAACAACAAAATTCCATAGTTGAGAGTGGTCGTTTGGTAATGGTAAAATATAGTATCTATTCATAATTAACAAGGTGTATCCGTTGTGATATCTCCGCTCTCTTGATTGGTCATAGTTCCGTTTTTCCCACCCGTTTCGCCTAAATCGTCTACTGTTGGGTAAGTAATATCGTCGAATCTGTAATAATGTTCTGGTCGTTTCGCTGCTGCTAATGTCATTAAGTCGTTAGGGCAACCAGAATTGTATATGGCGGTAACTTCACCACCCGTTAAAGAGTAGTCAAAAATACCCGTATCGTCGATGTTACCGTCAAACGGTTTAGGGCTTGCTGCGTTATTTTCTCCAATATAACAATTAACACCGAATGTATCTGTTGATGCTGGCGCAGTTCCCGTTTGAACTGTTGTTTCCAAAACTCCATTAATATAGATTCTTTGTCTATTTGCATTTGCTAATGAAGCATCCCAAACACAACAAACGTGATACCACGTACCTGTACTTAGTACAGTTGTTGACGTTACATAAGATAAAGCTCCACTAGAAACGATGAAGTTTATTTTCCCTGACGTTGCCACACCTATTTGAGTTTGGGTAGTTCCTGTTTTGTAACGACCAAACACACGCCTTGCAACAGAATAATCATCAACCTTTATCCAAGTTGATACGCTAAAGTTTGCTACACCCTCTAACATTGTAATCCTACCTAAATTGACGTACTCATCCACACCATCGAAAGAAATAGATTTGAGGTTTGTCCAAGCATCGGTTGCGTATATATAAGGATTGATTAAAAACATTATGCTCTATATCCGATTAATGTAACTTTCAAACCGGTTCCGGCGATTGTCGATCCGATTGTATCGATGTCGATTGTGATTTCTGAATCATCGGTTAAAGCTGAAGTCGATATGACCGGAGGTGTCGCGGCACTTTCTGATGTGAATTCAGTCGCATCGATTGTCAGCTTCGTCGAAAGAATAGTCGAAGCGGTTTGGTTGATGTCAACCGTAATGACCGAACCGGTCGGTGCGGTCGTGACCGAAGCGCGAACATCTGTCAAGGTCATAGCGTGTGGCATACGGAATGTCAGAGTTGATGTACCTACAACCAAATCACTTGTTTCATCACTTACCGCGACTTGAATATTAACCGGAATCGATGCGAGTATATCTGTCCAAGATATTTTCCTAGAAGCGAACGTTCCGGATATATCGACAGACATTTCCATTTCGTTCGTATCCTCAAAGACACCACCTGGATAGTCCGTTAAATCTGTTATTTTTTTATTCGCCATATTATTCTACTATTCTTGTTTCGTCGTCCGTTGTTACCCTTCTTTGATTGTTTTCAGTTACCCTTCTATTTCCGATACTTGGCGGAACATATGGGTCAACCGGGACATCAGGTATTGTGTATGTCTGTATACCTTCACCCTCAATCAATCGAATCAGTTCTGACTTAGTTGAATTGTCATCGTTCGAATTGTATTCAGCTATCTTCTGAAGTCGATACACAACACCGTCGATATTAATCAAGTCGCCGAAGTCAAGTGAATTGATATGATTCGAATTAAGTCGAAGCGAACAAGATAACATTTTACCGTTTCTATCAATTAATTCCTTAATGAACTTTTCATGATACAACCATAAATTGTTAGTAGTATATGAAACACCCGCCGGAACATTATAGAACACGTATGAAGGTACATCGAACTGAAGGTCAAACGTTGGTGTGTCAATATCATCTAAATGTCCTACATAAGGATACTCAGTCTTGACCGTTGCGACATCAAGTTCATTGATATGTGTCCAATCACCGGACTGTAAAGTTCCGACATTACCGTTCTTGATTTGAACGATGAATGGTTTTCCTTTCTTCTGAGTAATTTCGGACACACCACTTTCGTCTGTCTTGACTTGGAAGTTTCTCGGAACAACTAAGTTCGTTGTCGGTATTTCGCCAAGCAATTTGTTTGAAAACGGAAGTATCATCTTCGTTACTTTCGTCGCGAACTGTGAACCCGACACAACCGATTTCGAACCGTACTGTCTTGTGACATCTTCTTCATATCTCGCATTCCAATAATCTTTGTCATCAGCGAACCCGAACTGATATTCTTTCGCTGAAAAATTAACGGTCGGTGTGACCTTTATATCTTTTGATTCGTCAAGTAATTCAGTCCAATTCAATGCATTCGCTGAACCGTTATAAAAATCGTTTAATGGATTTATATTCAAGTTATATGGATTGTCTGTGTCCGGTTTGACGTATAGATTAAACATCGTGACAAGTCCTTTAAAGAAAGTGAAACAATCCATATCAGGCAAGAATGACTTAATGTTCAAATTGTTTCCTGGTTGAATTTGTTGAATAGCATAATCAATGTCCAATTCGCAAGTTGTAGCGGTTACATCCCAAGACATTTGTGCATATGTTGCGGTTGAATCGGTAACTGTCGCGCCGTACTTAGTGAATTCAATAACCATTGCCACCGTATCTGAAGCCGCTAAATTAATATCGAACGAAGTATCGAATGATGCACTAAAGGAATTCGTCAATGTTGCTGAACTTAATTCATTGTACCATATTACGGTTTCTGCGGTCGGTTGATTATTGACATACAATTTGCTCTTCGCTTGAAATTTACAGTAAACTTCACCATCATTCGATGCAGCACCAACAAAAACAAAATCAGCATTCACATCGTGAGTTCCTGAATAGCTTAATGTATAGTCGCCTTCTTGTTGCGCTACAAAAAGCAACGGTTCATTCGATTGAATCTGTGACGATGGGTCAACATTCGTTCCCGAATCACTTGAATAATTCGAATTGTTTATTGTCGCACCCGTAAAACTAAAAACTCCAGGACTGAATGATGTTCCGATAAGAAGTTCAGAAAGAATGAAACCGTCCGCATTATTCTTTTGATCCGTTTCGATTGATTGTAAAGCTGCGGTCGCATCATCTATATTCGGCAACACACCACCTTCATAAGCCATTAATAACTTCTTGAACAGTTGCGAATCGAAGAACTCCGAATCGTATGTGACACCAATCTTTTCGAACATCTTATCGACAATCGATTTAAGAAATATTTGAGGCGGAATGTTATCCGTTTCGAATGTGGTTGGTGTTAACCTATCCATTCCGTAATCGATAAGACCATAATAATAACCCTCACCTAACCAATCAGTTCCGGAATAGTTATTGTAATTGACACCGTCTTTTTGAATGACACCCGTCCATGAATTGGTTTGATTCAATGCGGTTAAGTTGTGATTATACTCAGACCATCCAAGTTCCTTAATCTTGTAGTTCTTTAACAATCCGACGATATCGATTTGTTCAGCGAACATCACCATATTGAACGACCATGAACCGTTCTTTTTAATACACTCCTTTAATTGAATGATACCTTCGAACTGAAGTATTCCGTCTTGGTAATATCTCGCCTTTGCTTTTATCGATGGGTCAAAGTTAGCAATAACCGAACCCGATGTCGAATCAGCTGTCGTCAATGCATAAACCGTTGACATTATATTCGAATTGATTCGTGTTCCTGGAAGTGTAATCGTTTTGGAACTCGAACCTTTTCGCGCTGACAAATCTCGAATGTCGCTAATCTGAAACGTTAACGGAAACGGAATCGACTTGTTCAGTTCGACTAATATATCATTTATATATAACTGCATTTATGAAAGTTGTGAAGTATATGAATACGTTCTTGATAGTGTCAATTCTTCTTGAATCAATCCTTCCTTTATCTTTTGCTTCAATGTATATTTGTTCGTTGATACTCGAACCGGTTCAAATACGCCTTGAGTTATTTCAAGATAGACTGAAGGCGATTCAAGTAATGAACGCATTAACCAATTATGCTTTTCTTCTTTGATCCAATCAGTATTGACTTTCATCGTATCGGTCACAGACTTTGTTCCTGAGAATGATGAACCGTTCACACGATTATAATCGAATGTATTTGTATCTGACCAAACACCTTGATTCTTTTGATAATCGAATGTTTTAATTCTTGACGATTCTTCTGAATACTTAGTGAATGAATACGAATCCCAAACACCCAATTTATTAAGCCAATGTAATCGTCTTGATGTATATTGTGAACACTCAGTATCAATGTAGATTTTGAATGACTCAGTCGCCGCCGCACCTTGACCAACACTAACCGTATAATAGTAGCAAGTCGAAAAGTTCGCATCGGTTATAGATGTATTCGCAACAATCGATGTCGGTGAAACGTCTGTCACTAACATATATGCGGCAGTCAATGGATTCGAAAAGGATGAAGCAATAGTCGAACCAGTTACATCATACAATACAACGTCCAAATCTGAAATAGCTGCGGACGTCATAAGCGAACCGACGAACATTGATTCAGTTAGTCCGCAATAATATTTTGATGTTCTCGGAAACAACGTCATGAACAGACAGTCTTGAACTGAATTCAAATCGTAAACAGTATAGTCGTAATCAATCCAATCAGCATGACGAAGTGAACCGTTCGTGACTGTGAACGTTGATGATGTTGCTTCATATGGATCGAATTCAACCGGCGGCGTTCCGTATTTCTCAGTCACCACAACCGAATACGTTGCTATTGCGTTTGTGTATGCCGTATCAAGTGAACCATCCGACACCAATTCAGAGTATACAATCGTTCGAAGTATAGCTGAACAATCGAACTTCCCGAAGTTAGCCGATTCAGGAAACACTTGATGATATGAATGAATCGAACCGTTAACAGTTAATGTTATAATGAAACTGAAATTAGCGTTCGCCGTTTCATCTGAACTGAATTCGAACACAACTGGATTCGATGCGGTTGTGTAATCTTGAGGGGAATTTGTAATCGTTACTGACATACCTATTGTGTACGCCTGTATACCTATTCAAATACTGAATTGAATGATGCTGTAACAATCAACCCCGTTGCCGTTAATAAGTCTTGACTGATTCGTTCAAGCATCTCATCGGTCACAACTTTGTCGGTGATATTCTTCGGTTTGATTCCGTATCGTTTAATGTTGACAGCGATTGCATATGCTTGACTTATACTTGCACCCGACCATTCACGAACTGAATTCGCCATCGCTTCAGGAACACCAAGATTCTTGAATGAATAAAGACCATTCGAAACAACCGAACGGATCGGTGACATCGCACCTGAGAATTGACCGACACCGGACACACCATCATCGATAAACTTATAATAGTAATCAGCTTCGATTTGGAATCCATTCTTTGTTGGTATCGGAATAACCGAACCCTTCAATGCTCCATTCTGTGAAGTCGTGTCCTTTTCGATTTGAGTACGAAACGAATCGACAATGTCATTGCCTAATTCAAGTATCAATTTATCATAAGCCGAAACCATTTGTGATTCTGTGAACTTGCCCGTTCCGATTCCTTCACCTTCCAATGCTCTTAATATTTCGCCTTCTGTCATATCTAATGTGTCTACTTGTTTCTATAATCAGCTTCGAACTTTAATCGGAAGTAATTGTTCCAAAACAAAAACGATACATAAGGCATATCAGTTATGTCGTCAACGTCCCGATTCAATTCCTTTGATAAAAATACTATGTTGGTTGTCCATTCGAACCACTCAGAATTTGCAATTCCTTCTTCAACTCGTCCTTCGTTTTCATCATCTGAATCTGATTCTGAGCTATCGTCAGAGCGAATATAGCGTCCTTCAACTTCTGCCATCTGTCCAAAAAAAAAGCGAACACACTCAGGAACTCATCACCTGGAAATTCTCTTTTGAATGCTTCGATTCGTTTCGCGGTTGGATTCATTACGTGATCGTTGTCATCGACTTGGTTGTATTTCATTCCATCCTCAATATATAGAATCGATAGAACTTCATAAGGTGAATCATAAACCGATTCGATTAACTTCATATCAATAACCGCGCCCGTTGTGATATGCTCGAACTCCTTATCGAACACATATCTTTGACCGTCGATGAATACTTCCGCTTTCAATTCATACGGTTGATTCAATATCGTCATGATATGATTGAACGCATCTGTGATTCCTTTCGCATCCGCATTATATAACTTCGGTTTCGATACACCCGAAAAGATTGAAACGACTTGAACCCTGAAGTCAAGTGAATCGGATAATGTGTCCAGGTTGATATCACCCGAAGATAAGAAAACCCACTTCGTCAACTGTTCCGGACTGCAATCTGATAAGCTACTTGGTACTGATATATTCATTTCTATATTTTTTTACTAAATCGTTATCCACAATGTTCGGGATTGTCTTTCGGTTCTACTAAATTTCTTTTTCTGTTTTGGCAACCGTTTTCTTCACAGTAGTTCATCGTACATTTTTCTTTTGGTGTTTCACAAAATCCCCACGTTTTTTTTTCTGTTTTCATATCTATTTACTTTTGTTTAATATTTCAATCCGCTTTTAAATCGTTTAATGTTCTTTATTCGGTGGTTAGCATTAATACTACTTCGCTTATAATCTTCATCTTTTAATCCTTCGTTTAATTTTCCTATTACTTCTTTCATTGTTCTAATTTTTGGTTAAGGAATTCGTTCGCTTTCTCTATTGCTTTCGTTCTTGCTTCGTGACGGGTGTTGAAAAGAACACCATAATAATCCTGTTCTATATTCCAAGCCCAATGCATTTTTTTCATACCATAATCTTTATGAGTTTCAATCTCAATGTAAATCCCCTCACTATCTAAAAAGTCAACGTAAACGCTAAACTTCATAGAGTCGGGATAAGATGTAAATCTTCTTTGATTATAAACCACACCTGTATCCTCATCGGGGTGAATCCAAAATTCAAACATTTTTCCTTTAGCTGATTTCGATTGCTGTTCTACAATCCACTTCTCAAACCGTTCCTTTGCTTTTCCTGTTAATTCCATTGTTCTAATATTTTTTTACTAAATCGTTTAATGTTCTTTATTCAGTTGTTATGCTTAATTAATTTCTATTTTCCACCTCTTTTGAGTCCTTGTTATTTTGCTACATTTGTGGCAAACCTTGTAAAGCATTGTCAACTCAAATAAATAGAAATTAACTCGTGCTTTTCTGTAAGTGTAGTTCTCGTGGCTACATTCAGTAGTTGTAAAAGTGTATGTGTGTATATCATTCATAAGCATAACATTATTTAAAAATCATTAAAACGCTTTTTACATTTAGCGTTGTACGTTATTATAAAGTTTTCTTTAATATTTCAATCCTTGTTGTATTGGTGCGAAATGTTCGCGTTCATAATTCTGTTGCATTTCAATCTTGTTCTGATTCGCTACATGTAACACCACAAACAAAGCTGTGATCGTTAAGCATATCATCAAGGCCAACAAGAAGCCGTCAATTTTTTCGTTTTCTTTCATGGTACGAATATACGAATAATTTATTTAAGAACCGCAACCAATACAATCAAAATGTGAATCGGTCGGTTTCGTTCCGTTCAGTTTCATTTCAAGGTTGTGTATTTCGTCCTTGATATTCATGTCCTGGAACATATCGCCTGACAGTTGTTTCTTGAGCGATTCGATTGTTGCTTTAATTTCTTCTTCCATTATCTTAGTATTGTATATCTTCCTTTCTGACTTAATTGCTTTATAGCCTGAACCGATAACGATAACGATATGACACCATCATCGTGGATTCCTTGCGGTGCTGAATATTTGACCCGTCTTGATTTTGGATCGTATATGTACGTGAACGCTTCGAGTTCGTCGATTAACCAATCGTGGTCTAATATCTTAATGATACCTTGTTCGAACTGAACCGCTAAGTCTTCAATCATAATCGGTTTGGTTTTGGTTGTCGTCACATACGGTTCGACTAAGTTCTTGCATTTAGCTTTTAGCATCTCATAGAACACATCACCTTGATTGTTCACCTCGACATATGTAAGTGCCTTGTATCGATTTATAACTGAAGCGACCTTATTGATTATGGCAGACCATTCATCATGTCTCCATCGTTCGACGTGAATCATATTCTGTTTTGAATCGAGTATGGTCAGAACCGTATAATCATCAGCCCGTCCAATATCAAGACCACCGAACAAACGACCGACTGCCGTTCCTGGTTGACTGATTGCATTATCCTTTACGTTCTTGAATAGACCGCTTGAGTTATCCATGAACTCGGCAAGGTATTCTTGTCTGAACACATGGTCAGGAAGTGATCGTTTAATCGCATCGATTTCATTCGGGTCAATCATCGGATTGTCATATGAACCAAAATGAAAGTATCTATACTTGTCATCGTAATTATGTTGAAGCGATAGATTGTAAAAATGATTCTTCCCTTTCGGAGTCGATATGAATATAACCTTCTTGCCTTTGACTAGAACCGTTGCTTGCAACACCTCGCGCCATAATTCGGGACGGGTGAAAGCCATCTCATCAATGACCAAATAATCGAATGTATTACCACGAATATTATCAGGACGTTCACCGGAAAAGAATCGGATAGTCGAACCGCATCCTTTCACAGTTAGTTCAGACCGATTGAATTCGAACATACCGCTTCGAACCGTTGCGCGTTCTAGTTCGTCGAATACTTTCTTTGATTGTGAATAAACCGGACTGACCCAAGCTATTTGTGAACCAGGATTGTTGATTGCCCAATACAGAAGCTGATTCGTTGCGAACATAGTTTTTCCCCATTGTCGCCCAATGTTACAAACGTAGTATTTAGCCGGTTCGTTATTGATTGAATCATGAATCAGACGTTGATTATGATGTGGCTTATATCCTTTGACTGTACTCAATCGTTATGAATCAAAATCGAATTTGTCGACTTGCTTCGATTCGATGTGTTGTTTATCGTGCATGTTCAATGCGTTCTTTGCGTAGAATATACCCTTGCCTTCATTCGCTACGATATCTCGCGCTAATGAGTTGAATCGTTCCGTTATTCTTTTTATAGTGTCACGTTTAAGGTTCTCATCATTCTCATCACCTTTTTCACGAAGCCACCTATACCAAGTTTGTCTTGATATTGTTTCTTTGTTTACTATCCCTAACCATATGTTAAGAAAATAATCAACGGTCGGGATATGGCGATCCATTACTTTGACCACCTTACCCGATCCCGTTGCGTGTTCTTTTGTATGTGCTAAGCATTCAGCAAGATATTCTTCTGACTTTGCTTCAAGTGATTGAATGAACTCTATTGACTTACTCATAAAAACTGTGTTATACTGTTTACTATATATATATTTTAATAGTATTTCACGTTTATCAAAAAGAAGTCTTGAACGGAAGTATCTTCTTTCAGTTCGTCCATTTTGGTTTCGGTTTGCTGAAGGTTCAGCA
>Ga0208160_1001100_pt1 | contig 11734 bp, 4 predicted proteins | sample CB_VirMetaG_FD_184536 | JGI IMG/M metagenome (GOLD analysis project Ga0208160, IMG submission 184536) | Freshwater to marine saline gradient viral communities from Chesapeake Bay - CB_1504_1 Viral MetaG (SPAdes) (version 4) | ecosystem: Environmental > Aquatic > Marine > Coastal | place: USA... | reverse complement strand
CAGAGCAACGCACAGGCTCTTCAGCAACGTGCAGCTCAAAACCTCTCAAATGAACAGCAGGTTAATTTAGCTACTGCTCAGAATACAATGACTATCCGTATGCAGAACCTTGCAAATACTCAGACAGCTGCTTCACAATCAGCACAGATGGCTAATGAGATTAAATTACAACAAGGTACTTTTAAACAACAAGCTGTTTTGGCTACCGCAGAACAAGAACAACAGACAGCATTAACCACTGCAAAGATGGCACAGGAAAAAGCACAACAAGAGTCTGCTCAGAAGCAGCAAGCAGCTATTGCTACGTTAAATGCTGCCGCACAAACAGACCTTGCAAATCTTCAAGCTCTTAATGCTGCTGGCTCAGAAAACCTAAGCGCAGCACAACAATCAAAACTAGCTAGTTACAATGCTCAAATAGATAAAATTGTACGCACTGCTGATTTAAAACAGGATATGGAAAAAGCTAATCTATCTGCTTCCTTGCAGGTTGAGATGCAAAGAATTTCTGAATTAAATGCGGCCGCTAAAGATACAATGACTGTTGAACAAACAGAAAGGCTTACAAATCTACAGACCCTTATAGACTTCCGTAAAACTGATGCTAATTTTGCACAGCAGATGGACATGGCTAACATGTCTAATGAACAGCAAATACGTCTTGCTAATCTCTCTGAAAAAGCAGCGACAGATTCTGCTAACTTTACAGCTGAGAATCAATTTGAACTAGCAAGTTTAAATGTTATTGTCGATAGAAATATTAGAAAAGCTGAACTTGAGCAGAAGATGAAAGAAGTAAATCTTGATGCTAATTTAAAAGTAGAGCTGCTAAATTTAAATGAGAAGAATACTACAGCACGGGCTAACATGACTGCTGAGCAACAGACAAGGCTTACTAATCTTAACACTCTTGTAGATTTTAAAAAGTCTAATGCTGAACTAGCTCAACAAATGGATATGGCTAACATGTCTAATGAGCAACAAATAAATCTGGCTAATCTAGCTGATAGGGTATCAGCAGATTCTGCTAATTTTACGGCTGAAAATCAATTTGAGCTGACAGGTCTACAAGCTTATGCACAGGTAATGTCTGAAAATACTCAGCTGCGTCAACAGGCTGAGTTGGCTAATCTAAGTGCTAGTGAAAAAATTACTCTTGCAAACCTTACTGCTTTAAATCAAGCTTCTTCGGAAAATCTTTCTGCTAGACAGCAAGTAGAGTTAGCTAATCTTAATGCAAAAGTTCAAGAAGCTTCACAGAATGCTCAGCTAAAACAAGAAATTATTACTCAGACTTTTTCTCAGAAACAACAAACTGATCTTACAAATTTAGAAGCATTAAATCGTGCAGGATCTGAAAATTTAAATGCTGAACAGCAGGCTCGATTAACCATTTATAATGCTGAAGTTAATCGTAAAGTGCGTCAGGCCGAATTAAATCAACAAGCTGATGCTGCAAATTTAGACTCTTCTCTTCGTATAGAGTTAACAGAGCTTAGCGAAAAAAATACTACTTCTCGCGCTAACATGACTGCTGAACAACAAACTCGTTTAGCAAACCTTAATACCCTTGTAGATTTTCGTAAAACTAACGCTGAGTTTGCACAACAGCTAGATCTTTCAAATCTTGCTAATGAACAACAAATGGAGTTAGCAAATCTTCAAGAACGAGCATCTACCGATTCAGCTAATTTTTCTGAAGAGAATAAATTTCGACTACAAGAATTAAATAATTATGTTCAGATAATGTCTCAGAATGAGGAACTTAAACAGCAATCAGATTTAGCTCGTCTTAGTATGGAAGAGCGTATTTCACTGGCTAATTTGACCTCTAAAAATCAAGCAGCTTCAGAATCTATGAGTGCTGAGAATGTTGCTGAACTTCAGATGTATGAGAAAAAGATGCAGGCTGGTCAAGTCAATGCGCAGCTTGCACAGCAGATGGGCTTAGCAAACCTTTCAAATAAACAAGAAGCAGCTATGTTTAATGCTCAGATGAATGGCAACTTAGACATGAAGCAAATGGATGCTAATCAACAAATGGCTATTGCTAATAGTCAGTTTATGCAGACAATGACACAGACTAAGTTTAATGCTGATCAACAAGCAGCTATGCAAAATGCAGCAGCTATGGCTTCTATGGATATGGCTAATATTGATCAAAGGACTAAATTAGCTGTTACAAATGCACAAAGCTTTTTAGCTATGGATATGGCTAATTTAAATAATAATCAACAAGGTATTATTCTTGATCAGCAAATGGAACAACAAAGAATTCTATCTGATCAATCTGCTATAAATGCTGCGGCACAATTTAATGCAGCATCTGAAAATGATGTTAATCAATTCATGGCAAGTTTATCAGCTAATATGACACAGTTTAATACTACACAAGCTAATGCAATGTCTCAGTTTAATGCAACCGAAAAGAATAGAGCTGCTGCAATAGATGCTGGAAATAAAATAGAGGTTGAGAAGTTTAATAGCCAGTTGATCACACAAATAGATCAATTTAATGCAGCTAATGATTTACAAAGAGACCAATGGAATGCTGCAAATGAACAAGCTGTTGCAAACTCTAATGTTGAATGGCGCAGGCAATCAAATACAATAGATACAGCAGCTTTAAATGCTAGTAATCAATTAAGTGCTCAAATGACTTATAACATAGGGACCGCAGAGAATGCAAATCTGTGGCAAACTCTTAGGGATGAGGCTAATTATTTAAGACAGTCTTATGAAAATGAAGAACAAAGAAAAACTACTCTTTATGCTACTGCTCTATCTAATGAAGGAGCTTCAGGTGGCACAAGCTCAAAAGGTTTAATGGACCTTGCGACTAGTTTTTTTAATAATTTAACTAAATAATAGAAGGAAAAATATATGGGTTTTCTGAGTAAAGCATGGAAAGGTGTTAAAAAAGTTTTTAAATCTGTAGGTAAAGCTATTAAAAGTGCATTTAAATCTGTCGGTAAGTTTATGAATAAGATGGGCGTTGTGGGACAGATTGGCCTTCTTTTAGCTATGCCTTATATAGGAGCAGCTCTAGGGTCTTTATGGTCTGGAGTAGCAGGTACAACTGCTGCACAAGCTTCAGCAGCCGCAGGAGCCGCTGTATCAGCAGGAACAGCTACAGCCGCACAAGCAGCTATTGTGGCAGGCACAACATCTGCAACAGCTTCTGGTTTAATGCTTGGCGGTGGTTTTTCGCAAGCTGTAGGTGGTCTTATGAACTCTGTAGGCAGTTTCACAGCTAAAGCAGCAGCAGGAATAGGTAAAACTTGGGGTTCTATAACTGAAGGAGTCTCTAGTTTTGTTACTGAGTTTTCAAAAACTGCTGCAAGTAAATTAGGATTTAGTGTTGAAGGAGCTTCTGCAAACTTTTTTGGCCCTCAGTCATCTTGGAGCAAGACTACAGCCGCTTTTGCAGAACCTTTTCAGCCTGTAGTTAAAGCAGCAAGTTTAATACCCGGCCCACTAGAAGGGGCTGCCCCAGGAACATTTTCAAAGGCTCAAATAAATGCAGCGACTGAACAACTACAAGGTACATTATTGCCCGGTGGTTATTCGCCTGTACCAACACGTGATTTTACATCTCCATTTACTAAGCCAGTTAATTTAGATTATTCTCCAGTTCCTAAACCTTTAAGTTCTTCTAGCGCAGTAGTGCCTAAAGCAGCAGTTACGAGCGCGGCTAAACCAAGCCTTTTAAGCAAGGTAGGTGAAACAATAGTTAAGAACACAGAGGATATTACGGCCAAAAAAGTAGGCAGTTCTCTTATAGCCACAATAGGTGAGTCTGCTTCGGGGTCTCAAACAGAAGAAGAACAAAGGCAAGGTGGGGTTGAAGCTACAGTATATGAAATGTTTTCATTAGGATCTTCGCCTGTGGCTGTGGCCGCACAAACCCCAATAATGCCATTACAAGTTCCAGACACTTATCAACAAATATCTGATTGGGCGCAACAGTTTGCTTATTTTAATACTCAAGGGAGAGCAGTAGCTTAATGGATACTAATTATTTAAATGAATTAGCTAAAATGAAAAGACCTCTTCCGGGTTCTTCTTTAACTAGTGATCCCACAAAGCCTGCTGCTTATGAGAAAGCTCCAGAGTTTGTAGTAGTTAGGGAAGCACTAGATTATCTTTTTGTTACACTTACAACTGAGCGTAATTATATGCAGTTGTTGATGTCTTTATCAGAAGGCGCAACAGTAATGGATACTACACGCCTCTTGCTTTTTACAGGTTTTACAGAAGGTAAATGGAATCCAGATTTGTTGTTGCTGCTCATTGAGCCTGTAGCTTATATGATCATGGCTTTAGCTGAAAGAGCTGATATTGAAATTATTATTGATAATGATGATGAAACTAGTCCTGATGAAGAATTATCAATAGGTCAAAATAAATTAAAAGAAATACAAAAAAGAAATATGGTGCCTAAATTACCAGCAGATGTTGTGCCTGCTGAGATCCAGAAAAAAATAGAAAAGCTGCCTGTTCCACAGGTTTCTAGTTTAATGCAGAGACAAGGATAATATAATGGCTATAGAGCAATTTGGTGAGTCTTTACTGGCAAGCAAAAGAGATAGAGAAAAGAAAGAAAAACGTAGTACTCTTCTTTTAGGGGCAGCTAAGATAGGCATTGATCTTTATGGAAATTCTATAAAGAAAAAAGCAGAAGAGTTTGCTACAAATGAACAGGTATGGTCAAACCGTGTTAAGTATAAAAATACCTTGGATAAATCTCAAATATTATTGACAACTCTACAGGGTTCTGAGAACTATGGGGGAGGCCAGAGGCAGTGGGTTATTGATAATATAGCTGCGCCAAAAGTAAATGAGCAATTAGCTAAGGTTATACCTGAAGAGCTTTATGGTAAAGATTCATTAGGTTCTTATACGCAAGAGCAAGCCGAAAGAATGGTAGATGGCTATGAAGAAGAAGATGGTACAAAAGTAAAAGGAATGTTAGAGCTTTTAAAAGAAGCCCAGACAGCGGCTCAGAATTTAAAAGGCATAGATGATTATGATGCAATGGTGCAGATAAATAATAATACACCTAAATCTGTAGCTGATGCTGCTTATCAAAGACTTTTTGGTAAAAAAGATGCAGGGGCCTTGCAGCAAGAAGCTATAAATAAAATTGTAGATAGTAAGTTTTCTAAAAATGCAAGTACTGCTCAAGTTGCTATGGATGCTTTTTATGGTGGTGCTACGGTAAAAGATAGCGAAAAATTAGCAGAAAGATTTCAGCAGGCTGTAGACGAAGGAAGAATTTTAAAGCTTTCTGATAAAGTAGTAAAAACTGAACAAGTTCAACTACCCACAGCTATACAAGGTATTACAGTACCTGCAACAATAACAACTTATGAAAAACCAAATGGTACTCAATATTCAGAAACTGAAAGAATTTCAGAAGAAGGTAAACCACCTGTTACTGAACAAACAAAACAAATAGAAACTACAAGAACAGATATCTTTGGACAAACTTCTACAGTTAAAGAATGGGCTGTTGTAAATTTAGACACAGGAGAAATTAAGGCAACCGCGCCAGATACACAATTAAAACCAAATGTAACATCAAATAAAATACCACGTAATGTGCCAACATTTATTTCTGAGAGTATTACAAGTACTATAAGTACTGTAAGCAGTAATATTCAAGCAACTAAAGATAAAACTGGTAATAATATAATTACAGAATATGTAAATAATGGAGATGATCCTGAAGGTACTAAAAAACTTGTTGAAACTTCTATTATTAACTTAACTGCTAATTTAGTAGAAACAACAAACCAAAAAATTGATTTTTCCATTGCTTCAAATATTGCAACCGCAGTAGCTGTTTCTGAAGCAAGAAGAGCATTGACAGACAATACTTTTTTTGGAAGTGTAAATGAAGATATTAAAAAAGCTTCTCCTCAAGCAGGTTTTGATACACCTAATTTTATTACAATAATAGAAGGTATGGCATTATTGAAAGGAACTTCTAATGCTATTCCTGATAAGGAAGTAGAAAAAATAACTACTGCATTATTTAACGCTCATGTAAATATGGATGTTTCTCATCCTTATGAAAATAAAACAGCAAATAAAATGGTAGCTGATTTTTTTAACATAGATACAAATATAAGACAAGAAATTTTAACATCAAATAACTTTGCAGCTTTTACACAAGATATGCCTATAAAAATAGATAAGAAAGAAATATCTTTATACTCTTTTTTAATTGATACACATAAAAAAGTAATAAAAGAAGAACTTAAGCTTGGTGTTTTAAAAGAAACTAATGCGGTTTTAAATTACTTAGGTTCGCCTACAGCACCGCTTTCACAAAACCCATCGCTAGAGGAGTTAAATACTGCTGCAGAAAATCAACCAAAAGAAGAAAGTTTTGTTAGTTCTTTAGGACCTTTTGGAGGCGAAATAAGAGAGTTAAATAGGACGGAAAAAAACTTAAGAGAAAAAGTAGCTGAAGCTCAAAGCAGAGCAGATGCTTATGAAGCAAAAATAAATAGTCAAAAAACAGGACCTTATTCTACACAAGTACAAGCTTTAACTTCAAGACGCGCAGACCTCAAGAAAAAACAAGATAAGTTAGAAAGCTTTTTAAACACAAAAGAAGAAAAACCAACGCCAGTAAGTCCTAAAGTTGCTAAAGTCTTTCGTGGTTTGACTGTACCAGCCGTAGAAAAAGTTAGGGAGTATTTAGAGGACCCTAATGCAGATACAAGCGAGGACGTATTAAGTGATCTGGCTAAGGCTTCTGGTTATGATCCTGAAGTAATTGAACTACTCAGGGTTTCGTATAATTACGAGCCAAATAAGGGAGGGTTATAATGGCAGAAGAATACGATGATATTTCAAAACAAATAAAAACAACAGATTTTTCTATTACGTATAGGCCTCCAGCAAAACAAATAGAATTTATTGATAATCTTTCAAGCTGGGAAAACGATGAAGATATACGAGAACAAGGTGCTATTTATTTAGATTATCTTGCTAAAAATACAACAGGTTGGAAAAGTGTTCTTGATACAGGTTCTTGGTTTGGCACTGATGATATTGTAGAAACTTTAAGGGATGATGTATACCGTATAGGATCAGCAGGTATAAGAGCTTCTATACTTGATGATGCGCCACCAGAAGTAAAAGCAGCAGGTAAATATTTAAGGGAGCGTCTTGAATCTTCTACCATAGATAATAAGGAACAGTGGTTAAATGCAGCGGCAGATATATCTACAGATATTATAGCTGATCCTATAAATTTATTAGGTTTAATTTTCTCAGGCGGCACAGCTACAGTTGCTTCTGTGGCCGGTAAACAAGCTATTGGCCAAACATTAAAAAGATTAGCAGTAGGTGAGAGCACAAAAGCTTCTGCAATTCAAGGCGCTCTAAGTGGTGCTGTTTGGTCAGGTTTAGATAACTATGCGCAACAGCAAGTAGACCAAGCTGTAGGAATAAAAGATCAATTTAGTAAAAGTGAGCTAGGTACGCAGGTAGCTTTTGGCGCAGCTGTAGGTGGTTTGCTTGGCACAGGAATTGGTAAGCTCAGGAAAGCACAGGTTACTAGAGCTGCTGATGAAACAGAAGCTAGCTCAAGAGCACTTGCTGATATTGATGCACAAACTTTTGAAACTGCTGCAAATTTTAAAGATGATGTTTTAAAAAATATTGAAAATAAAATGTTTATCGAAGGAGACTTTGAGGTTGTTATAGAAGAAGTAGTTGCAAAACATGCCTCTAAAGTAGGTGGTGGTGCAGCAACTAAAGATTCTTTAAGGCGCATGGTATTAGAAACAATAGAAGAAAGTCAAGGGCCTACAGGCGAAAAGGTAGCTTCTAATTTAGGCTTAAAAGCTAAGCAGTTTTTTCACGGCTATATACCTAAAGTAACATTAGTTGGTAAGCCTGCTGGTATCTTGAGTGCTTATGCTAAGTATTCTAATACTGCTAATGTGCTGCAAAAGAAATTTAGGTATGACTTAGGTTTAGGTATAACAACAGAAAGAAAAATAATAGATCCTGATTTCTTTGAAACGATCAAAGATATACAGGGCGAAAGGTGGATGGATATTAAAGTTTCTTTAGAGCCTATTGTTCTTAATGCTAAGAATAAAGTAGCTGATGATGCTAATGATGAAATTATTAGTATTTTAAGAAATGGTGGTAAGAGTGAAAATAAAGTTATTAATAGTGCAGCACTAAAAATTAAAAAGGTTCTTAATGATATTGGTAGCGACCTACAGAAATTTGGACTTATTGATGAGCCTTTAGAAGATTATTTTCCTCGTATGTGGGATAGGGCAGCCATCGAAAAGAATCAAGATGCCTTTAAAACTTTATTGATGCAAAAACAAGGAGCTAAGGGCGAATTAGATGCGCTTGCTAAAGATGCAAATGAAGCCAATGATATTATTGAATCTTTGTTAGATATAAAAAATCAGGTAGGTATTGATAGCTCTACTAAATCTTTTTTTTCTAAGCGTAAGTTTGACATTGCAGATGATGACATGTTTAAAGATTTTATTGATGGAGATTTAAATAATGTTCTTCTTAGTTATGTTACACAAACTTCAAAGCAAATAGCTAAAGTTAAAGTCTTTGGTGTGCGTAATATTAATGAATTTAGTAAGGTCTGGTTAAACCCTTTAGTAGACGAAATGAAACAAGCCGGTAGAGTCTTAAGTAAAAATGAAAGAAATGAAATCCTAGATATTTATCGCTCAGCCACTAGCGAGGGTTTAGCCCGCAATAGTGAGGCTGTAGAAGGTGCTTTAGACTGGTATATTCTAGGAACTCGGATGGCTCTGTTGCCCCTTGCAACTCTTTCAAGTCTTACAGAAGTAGTTACAAACTTAGCTAAGGCAGGCACTGTTAATGCTGCTAAAGGTTTATCACAGGCTACAGGTGCTGCTTTTAAGCAAATATCCTATGATCTTGTATCTAAACTAAAGAAAGATAGTGGACTGACTGATCCTGAAATCTTTAAAGAACTCAACAGGCATTGGTTAGCTATGGAGCAATCTGTGGCTGATACGGCTGAGCGTCTTTCGGGCGATGAGTTAAGCGGTAAGTGGAAAAGAAAAATAAGTGACAAGTTTTTTAGAATTACTATGCTGGATCAGTGGACAAAGTTTGTTCAGCTTGCTTCTTTTAATTCTGGTAAAGAACTTATAAAAGATAATTTACAACGCCTATCTAGTGATCAAGCTTTTATTAAAGCATATAAATCAAGTGATTCTTCTAGTCGTTCAGTTTCTAATGCTTTAACTGATGAACTTGTAGAGTTAGGTGTAGATGTGCAGAAAGGATTAGACTGGATAACAAGAGGCGCTAAAAAAGAAGATGATTTTTATAAAGATGTGCAGAAGGGCGCTGCACGTTATACAAATGAAGTAATTTTGCAGCCTAATGCTGCGGCAGGCCTTAAGCCCCGCATAATGAGTAACCCAAGAACTGTTATCTTTACGCAGTTATTGAGTTATCCTGCTGCTTATACAAATACTATCCTTAAGAATGCTTCTGTTAAATTAATTAGAGATCCTAAAGGTAATGCACCTAGAATTTTAGGAGCTGCTCTAATTATGACTGGCATGGCTAGGTATAGTAACTATATTAGAAGCCATGGAGAAAGCGAAAAGAATAAAACAGACGCTGAAGCAACACTGGCTGCTGTAGCGCGTTGGGGTGGTAATGGTCTTGTGCTAGATATTATGCAAAGAGCACAAAAGTCTGCTGAGATATACCAAAGTAATGTTGCATACATAGCTGGCTTAAGCCCTGTAACTTCAGATGCTTATAAACTTGCTAAAAGTGGAGATGTTGTAAGCTTTTTGGGCGCTAAAATGCCCGGCTATGCAGCCTTTAAAGCTATTGGTGGTGAAGATTTTAAAGCAGATTATGATAAGTTAACTAGGGATTTAAATAAAAAATTAACTAAGCTATTGGTGCCGCCAAAAGAAAAGAAAGTATCTTTTGCTAAAGGTGGAGAAGTAGATGTGCCACAGGCTCCCGAAAAACCTGAGCAGCGTATAGATAAAATGACAGGTCTTCCTTATGATAAACAGGCAGGCACTGCTTTTATAGATGATGAAGATCCTTTAAGGCGTTTAGGTTTTGCTAAAGGCGGTAAGATTGCTAAAGAAGTTGTTAACTATTTAGATGACTCTTTGACTAATATCATCACTAAATATAGTAAGAAAGAAGTAGATCCTAGAGAGGCTGAAAAGGCAGCTGATGAAATCTTAGAACCTTTTAGAGGTTATGGCGACATGCCCGGAGAGTTAGATGATCAAGACTTTGTAGACTTTATAAAATCTACTGTTAAGGCACAGCTCGAAGAAAAGCATGATATGACTCAAGAAGAAATGAAAGCTAAGATGCCTCAGTTTTTTGACGCAAAAGGAAACTTACAAGGCGGCCAAGAGTTTAGCAAAGCTAGGGGCTATACCGCCGATGAAGTAGAAACCTTTGAAGTTTCTTCAGAACTAAGCGACTTGTTTGATAATGCTCAGGATGTTACGGCCCTTATTAATGAGTCTTTAAGTTCTATAAAAGCTATAGATGTTAAAGAGGCTAAAGATACAGAGAAAGCTCTTAAAGATTTCTTTGTGCAGAAAGAAAAATCAATAAACCCACAAGAGCCTATGCCTAAAATAGAAGAAAAGTATAGCACAGAGATTAGTAATTTAAACCCTGAAGAAGTTAAAATCTTAAAAGCTCTAGAACAAGAAATTCCAGAAGTAACAAAGCGGCCTGTCAAGCAAAGAGATGTAGATGTGCAAGGACGCAAGGAAGCTTTGCAATCCTTTTTAGCTGACTCGCAATATAAAAAGCCAGTTTATAGGGCTACATCTAGTGGTTTTGATACAGATTATGAAATAAGTTTTGTTATGCCGCGAGAAATTGGGACTCATGTAGGTAGTCGGGGTCAAGCAAGTTCAATGGCAATTAGATCTGTACAGTCTCCTGATAGTATGTCCCAAAAACTTACAACAGAAAAGGAAATAGCAGAACAATTTGCAGCGCCACAGAAACAAGAAAGACCTTTAGCTATGACAAGCGGCTATATTAATGTTGTTAAGCCTCTAGAGTTTACTGAAGATCTTGGGAACTGGGGAGCCTATAGTATTTTAAGCACTGAAAAATCTGTAAATCTTTTCATTGATAAAATATCTAAACAGGCTTTTGATGGCGAAGGTGTAAGTAAAGATTCTGTTAAAGCGCGCTTAAATGGGTTAAAGAAAGACTTAGATACCCTTATTAAAACAAAGCAAGATAAAGGGGAATCTTCTTTTAATTACCAAGTAAGAGAAGCAGATTTAAATATTAAGTTTAAAAAGCTTTTAGAGAACTTTGGATTCGATAGCATTAAATATAAGAATGAAAATGAAGCTATCCTAAAGGGCGAAGATCCTTATTCCTTTATTCTGTTTAGTCCTGAACAATTTAAGAGTACTTATGCAACAAGGTTTGATGTTGGTGATCCGCGTCAAAACTTTGCTAGGGGTGGTATGAGCAGAAGGTATGAAAGAGAAAGGCGCATGGAGAATAGATTATGAAATATTTTACTGCCGCAGAACTAGCCTGCCAACACTGTGGAAAAGAAGGCATGAATGCAGACTTCATGGCTAAAGTAGAGTTCCTGCGCGAGCAGCTTGGCTTTCCTTTTGTTGTTAGCTCTGCTTATCGTTGTCCAGACCATCCTATCGAGGCTAAGAAAACA
>Ga0208160_1001096_pt1 | contig 11748 bp, 18 predicted proteins | sample CB_VirMetaG_FD_184536 | JGI IMG/M metagenome (GOLD analysis project Ga0208160, IMG submission 184536) | Freshwater to marine saline gradient viral communities from Chesapeake Bay - CB_1504_1 Viral MetaG (SPAdes) (version 4) | ecosystem: Environmental > Aquatic > Marine > Coastal | place: USA... | reverse complement strand
TGAATAAATACGAGCAAAATAATAAACATAAAAATAAACATTCCGCAGACTATTAAAATTAAATTAGTATAATCGGTTTGTTTATCTTTTGTCGTTTCTTTAATTTCGACCTTTTCAGCTACTTTCTCGGTCTTATCTTCATTAGTTACCTTATTTTCTTTTTTCCACTTAATAACAGTATTTGTGTACGTTTTACCGCCAAATTGAATCGGTTGTGACAAATCAGCTGGACTAATTGTATAACTGTCTGTATTTTCAGTTATTAAAGTATTAGTCCTGGTATCTGTTGTTTTCTCGCTTTCAATTTCTGAGCTTGTTTTGTTCTTTGTTATTGAACCGCAAGAAGTAAGTAATAATAAAACGGCTAAAGTTGTTAATTTATTTTTCATATCTTCTTTCTGTATTACAATATCTTACTATGCATTCAAAAGCTGAATTTATCTTGCTTTTTAATTTCTGTTTTTTAGAAAATTGATACCATTTGCAACTATCTAATTCTAATTGATACTCCTTTGCTATTTCTAAAAATTCTTCTCTATCTAATCTATCTGTTTCGTTCATATCATTTCATTTTTTTGAACCGCACCCAATTAATATAAATGCGGTTAGTGTTATTAGTGTTTTTTTTCATTTTTCTTTTGTATTAATTCGTATTTAATCTCTTTTAGTAAATCTTCTAAACATCCGTCAAAAGTTGAATAATAAAAAGGTTGTTCTGAAAGTCCTGAGTAAGATATAAAATGAACCCAATATTTTTTTATTCCAAATAAAGTCCATTTGCTTTTTTCAACTTCTACAACCCACCCTTTTAAGTGTTCTCTTATTCTTAAATTTGTATCTTCGTATTTCATAATCTTAAAAATAATGTGTTAAATGCGAAACTCTTCCGTTTTCTTTGCTATGTATAAAACCCTCTATTGCAACCATATTCAAATAACTACTATCAGAGTGCCATATATCTGCTGAACTTGGGGAACGTAAATAAGTGATATTAATACCTATATAATCTTTCCCTGACTGATATTGCTTTTTATCTTGATGGTGTATGTGGTGCAAATAACAATATCTAAATTTTGTATTTGCCCACATTTGCGGTTGCGATTGTGCAATTAATAAAGGTAAACTCTCAACCTTTCCTTTGTCACCATGTTCTAATTCTATTAAATTAGTATGATATTGATAATATTTTCTATAAGATGACCCGATATCAAAAGTAACATTTTTTGAAAGTCTATAATGAGCGTTTAAAGTTTTTGCTAAAAAACAACCACTCATAAAATCGTGATTACTTACACAATGCACTATATCAACATCAGCAACTTTTAAGCATAATTCAATACATTCAACATAACACTTGTAAGCAATTTCAAACGCTTCAAGCCAATGCGTGTCAGTATCTTGTGGCGTGTCTTTTGTTGTTGACTTTCTTAAATTATCAGTATTTAAAACATCGTTACCAATTACGAAAAGTATTTTTTCAATCTCAAAACCACTCGCTTTTTTTAAAAGTCCTTTTGTGCCTTCTATTGCTCTTTCGACTGCAATTTTAGAATTATATTCAGCACCAGTTAATTCAGAGGTTGCATACTTATTAATATGTAAATCTGCTATGTCAATAACTAATAAGTGACCTTCCTCACGTTTATATCTTTCTATTTCTTTATGAGTAGGCGAATATTTAAAAAGATTTTTCAATATTTCTTCTCCTATTTCTTCAAGGTTTATTTGTTGTTGTTCTTTAAAGTCAGGGTTTTTAATAAAAGCGTTTCCAATTTTTTTACCTTCAATATCTTTTATCTCGTGCCATAAATGTTTAGCATTTGTATAATCTACATTAATAGAGTCTAAAGCGTCTTTAATTCCTTTATTTCTTTTTCTGCCAATATAAGTACAAAGAGTATGTATGTTATAATTTTCTTTTTTACTTTCAGTTGTATTAAGTAACTTTTGAGCCACTTTTATATCACTATCGTGTAATTGTATCAACTTGCTAATTTGCTTGTCGTATATGTGCCATTTTGATTTACTCATTGTTTAGTTCTTGATTAGTTAACGTGAAATAAAGGTTTTGTAGTTGATGAACTGAATTAATGGTATATGACATATTAAATGTTATGTCATTATTTTTAATTCCAAATTCTGTATTAAAAAATTCTCCTTTTTCATTTTTCCCTTGAGCATGAAAAACATATTGGTTTAAATCATAATTCCATCCATTATATTTAAACCCAAACTTAATTAACCATTCTTCTGTTAGTGGGATTGGTTCAATATTCTCTACGTCATATACTATGTCGAATCTATTATTTAATCCTACTTTAATAGACTCAGAGTAACAAACTGCTCCATAAGGCTCTACATATACTTTTGGTTGCAGACTTGATACATTACTTATATGTTTATGATTTCCATTGTAGTAAACATAATTTCCAATTCTCAATTCGTTTGCTTTCATAATTTATTGTTTTTTAGTTATAATAAACCTATCTAGTTTATTGTTCAATTATTAGTTTATTGTTTTTTAGTTATTCCAAATTTAAGTAATATGTTTAGTTATTCCGTATTATTGGAATGTTCAGGTTTGATGACTTTAGTATAACGCTTTGTTATCTTTTAATTCCAAAATCAGATTTTCTTAATTTACACATTCTATCATCTATTTTATGATGAAATACAATTCCTTCAATATCATTTTTAGGATTCCATAAATACGTTTTAAGACTTTCGTAAGTAAAATCTTTTATGTTTAATACTTCACAGCCATGTTTTATTAATTTATGACCGATTATTCTTTCAGGATTTCCTTGTATTTTAAATCCGCACAACTCGTAAGTTCCGTCTTTCCAAAACTCTTTTTCGTGGTATGCTTCAAAGAAATACTTATCTTCATTTTTACTTATATCGCATTTTAACCAATGTGGATAGTGCCCCGTAATTAAATCAGCTTCTTGACAAGGTATTGCGCCATCAGGGATTTGACGACCTTTTTTAACATCGTATCTTTTATATATTTCTCCATTAATAATTGCGACAGAAGTTCCGTCAAATTTTCTTGTCGGTATTCCGTCTGTAAAAACCCATTCATTTTCAGGATTAATCTCATTAATTACTTTTCCCAAGTTACTATGGTCTTTTTTAAATAGTGTGCTAATTTTTCTCATAATTTTATATTTATTTAAAGTTCAAACAAATATATAAAAAAATTCCTTATAAACATAAAATTTATAAGGAATTTTAAACTAAACAATTAAACTATGAAAAACTAATATAAGACTTTAACTGGTACGCTTAATAAACAAGCGTTTAAAGTACTGTCATTGCAAATGTATGTTAAATAAATTTAATACGCAAATAAAAAACCGTTAATTTTACTTAACGGTTTGGTGTAATTATTATGAAAAAACCCACTTACCTCTTTTTGTTCTTGTTTTTAAAGAAATTAATTTAGGTGTTCCGTCTGCATTTTTAATAAAGTCAGAAAAAAACTGTACAGCATGCCCTCTTTTAATTCTTCTTTGTAATGATTTCATAATTTTTATATTTAAAGTTAGATACAAACTTACAAAACATAAATTTAATACGCAAATAAAAAAACCCACTAACTCGTAATTAGTGGGTAATATTTTATTACTTCCTGGTAAAAAGTAATATTATGGATCATTCGTTAAACTTATCGACATCACAATATTACAAAATCATTTCTTAACTCGCAACCTTTTATCTAAAACTTTTTTAATTTTAGCACAATGTCTATATTCTTCTGCATCTTCAAAAGCTATTAACGCCCATTTTAAATCATCATTCGAACCCATTTCGCACCAATTGATAAACTCCTCATCTGTTTTAAAATGGTTTATTATTTTAGTTGGTTCTATAAAATCTTCGTACATTCCTATTAAATCTTCCATAATAATAATGTTTATATTAACGCATTTATACGGCGATTATCACCGCAAAAGTTAACCCCGACAAATTAGGATTTGAACCTAAATAAATACAATTGAATGTACTATGTTACCTTTACATCATTTGTCGAGGGTAAATATACGGCTTTTTTACTCTCGTAGTAACTTATAAGTTACTATATTCTTTTTTAGCTTCAAAACTTGGACACGCTTTAGCAACTCCTTTAAAATCTTTATGCCCTTGAATTATTGCTTTAGGGTATAATTTACGAGCTTGTTTTATTAGATATAAAAGACTTTCTTTTTGTTTGTCTGTTCTAGTATCTTTTGGTTTTCCGTTAGCATCTATCCCCCCAATATAGCTAAAATGTATTGAATTACTGTTGTATCCTTTCACTCCATTTGTTACTTGTTCGTAGTTAGCTAATTCATTTATAATTCCATACTTATCAATAAGCCTATGATACCCTACTGACTTCCATTTCAGTGTATTTTTCCAATAGTTTAAAATACTTTCTTTTTTAACTTCTGGACTTGTAGCGGTGCAATGTATTACTATGTACTCTATATTTCTCATTACTCTTTTTTGTGTTTTAGTTTATACGTTTCAAATTCTTTTTTAAGAACATCGTGTTGTTTTTCTAAAGACTTAAATTTCTTCTCCCAACTTTCAGCGCTTTCAGTAAGTACTGCATTTCTAACCTCTAAAGCGTTTAATCTATTTGTAAGGTTATCAAACTGCTCTTTGTAATGTTGTAAAAAAACATCGTAAGTTTTCTGCATTGCGTCAATAGCGTCAACCGTTTGTTTTTTTTCTAATAATTTTGTTGACTTTCTACCAACTATGAAAGAAGCAATACCGCCTACTGCGATACTAATCTCTCTCCAATACTCTATTATGCTTACCATTTTTTATATACCATATTAAAGGAATTATTACTATTAATAATGCCTCAGTTAAACTCAATACTTTAGGGTCTAAAAATAACTCATTTACAAAGTTAAATAAACTTAACTCAAATAAAAAGAATTTTATAAAACTTTTCTTATCTGTTAAAAACAAATAAGTACATAGCAAAGTTATAAATAATGCATTACCATAATAAAAACTTCCTTTAGGTAAATAAGTCCAAAATGAATATGTCAATATACTTATAATAGTTGCTATGTATAATACTAATTTCATTATCTATCGTTAGGTCTTGTTCCTATTAATTCTAACCCTACGCTGTTTAAAATAGCATTAGCCTCATTAATAGCATCTTTTTGCTCATTCGTTGGTTCTGTTTCTGTGTAAATTTTATTTTCCATTTTTGTATTTGATTTTAAATTTTTATTTGTTATGTAACCAAGTATTAAAGCTCCTAGTCCTTTCGCTATGTTTAGATAAAATTCATCTGTAATAAAATGCTCTAGTATTTGATATTTTTCATCTAATATAAAAGCGACTACAAATGTTATAACTGCCCAATATTCTGTTAGTATTTTTTTCATTTATCTTAAATTTTGAATTATACATATTATTAAAGGTAGTCCAAAAGTAGCTACGAAATCGTATGTACTTTGTCTGTTTGGTCTGTTATCAATTAGCTCTTTACCAAATCCTACAACAAACACAACTAACAAAGCGTAAACGTTATTTATAAACAAGCTGCAGCCAAAGTAAATAAATAATCCAGCTATTAAGTGAAGTATCTTATCAAAGTGTGGGATGGATTTGAACCACTCGGGTAGTAAGGCTATTAATTTTTCTTGCATTATTTTGTTAATTTAGAATTAGCAATATATATAGTATCTGTCGTTGTAGTTAAGGCTTCTGATAAATGAATCCAATTATCAACAGTATGGTCGAATGGAGTTGAGCCAAACGGACCAACCTCATTATCATTAAGCGCTGACGTACCGTAAGTATAAATAAAACCATCCTGAACTAAAAGCCTCCTAGATATAGGGCGCCATGATGACGCATTTATATAAGCAGATAATTGAACACCTGAAGGAGTTGCTGATTGATTAAGTCTTATCCTTGTAAAACTATTTCCAGCACCAGTTTTTAATGCAAGATAGTTCAATTGTAACAATTCATTAGCAGTCAATGTATCTGCTGGTATTTTAATTGAACGCAAATAAGTTTCAATAGTTGCACCTGTGTGTACTACTGATTTTGTCTTAACTTCTGATATTATGCTTTTACTCGCAAAATTATCATCTACCCATTTCTTTTGAACGTAGGTTTTATCATCGTAGTTTGCTGAGTAATCTTCTGCTCCTGTAAACCCTTTAAAATCTGGGTTTACGCTTAAATCTGCTCTAACATCTAATGAGCCAGAAACACTCACACCAATAGCACCTTTTTCAACATCGCCTAAAAAATAACTACCACCACCTTCTTTTGGCAGTATAGAAACTCCATCTTCTAAAATTATATCCCCTTCAATTAAATTGCCATTTTGCCTAACTTGTTCTAATGTTAAATCAGTTAAATCACTAGTTAATGCATATACACCATCTTTGTCTTGCTCTGCTCTTGTACGGTTAACTGTTAAAGTATCGTGGCTGTGTATAACACCAGTTTCGCTACCATCTGAACGTGATGATATTTTTAAGCCTGACTCTAAGAAGTTAATAACATTTTTTCTTATAACAATACTTAATAAGTCATTTATTTGACCTATTATTTTAAAACCTCCAGAGTTATTTATAATTGCAGATTCTAAAAGTTTTAATGCGGTTTTAAACCTAGAAACAAAACTAGAGTTTCCATCCTTTTGCATTGTAAGGTTAGAATATGTTTGCTCTGCAACATCTTGATACATTAAATCAGCATAATCTTGCTCTAATTCAACATAACTCTCTCCATCTGTGCTTTCCCAATAACCGCCCGTATCTATAACACTTTGCAAGTTTTGTGGTGTTTCTGAGCCAAAACTTCTCATTATTTCCTCAGCCTCAACTATTCCATTAACCGTTTTAAACCATACAGCCTCACCATTAGAAACAACTACGTCTGCACTTCCTTTTAATTTAAAAGGTATTTCTGTTCCAGATATTATATTTTCCTTAAGTGTTATATCTACACCTGTTGAATTTTTAATTATAAAATCTTTACCTTCATAAGGATATTGCGGGCTAGGTGCTACATCTAACAAACTAAATGAAAATCCTTTTATAGAAACCAAACCACTATTTGTAAACTCATAATAAGAGCTTCCATCAGGTTGTAATTCAATTAAAGATTCTGATCCAGTTAATAGGTTATCTGTATATTTTAAACTTTCTGTTTTTCTTTTTAAGTTTGAATCGTCAAAATTAACTAGGTTTATATTTTTTAATAAAACTCTGCTATACCAACCAATTACTTTTACACTAGCGTTTTTATCACATATAATACATAAACTAGCTGGATTGTCGATATGCTCTTGGTAATCTAAAGAAAAACCTATATCTCCAATTATTGGCATGTCTGTTTCTGCCAGCTTCCTATCTCCTGAGAAAACATCTATATCATATTCAAAAGCAGTACCTTCACCAACTCTTAAAATAATTTTATAATTCGTATTCGTATTCGTAGTTGTTAATGATAAATTAACCCTTAAATCAATAGTATCTCCAACGTTCATCTGACTAAAATCAAATGAGTTAGTTAATGGATCCCAATCATCACTTACTGTATAAGGTGCTTGTGTTAAATTTGTATAAGCGCCTAAAGTATCATTTGTTAATTTTGTTTCAACTCCAGCGGTAATTGAAATTGGCGTTGTTTGTGTTGCTAAATCGTTATGCTGAAAATACCCAACACTAGCGTATGTACTAGGCGGAGCTCCTATAATATCAGTCCATAAAGTAGGTACATTCACTTGCGCTCCATCTTCAATTCCTTGTAGCTTTGTTTTTTCTGCATCAGTATAATCATTTGAACTTAAGTCTTTGCCTGATACTTTATCTACTTTGTTAGTATATAATTCTGTAAAGTTACTGTTCGCTTTTATTTGCGAATCCCTTAAGTTATCACCTGTTCCATCATTGGGAACTAAACCCACATTTATATTTTGTTGTGCCATATTATTTAACTCTTATCCAATTAAAATTACTCTTTGCATTTATATCACTTGGTGTTGGTCTTTCGGGTAAATTCAAACCGTCTAAAACTTCAATCAATTTCAACTCTAAAGATACGCCTAATTTTTCGTATTTATCTGCCATCTTATCAGTTTTATCATCAAAGATTTGTTCAGTTTTTTCTGGAGTAACTAAATAAGCTCCATTTTGAGAAACCTTTGCAACTCCTAACTGTAAGTAATAAGAGCAAGTGTAATAGCTTTGAATGATTGAGATGTAATTATTGTAAATATCTAAATAATCACCCGTTAAAACATCGTTATCAAAGTCTGATACTATCTTTAAATATAAAGTATCTCCTAAAATTCTTTTTATATCATTAATTTGAGCCATGAATATAAAAGGGTTTATCGAATCATTATCAATATTCCCATCAAAACCGCTTAATTTAGCGATATCTTGTATTGTTATAAGTAGTTTATTCATTTATAGTTGGTGTTATTTCTTTTGGTTCTCCTAAAAGTTTTTCTGCTTGTGCTTGATTGTATCCAAAAATTAAATCTAACATCGCAATCGCACTATCTCTAGTTGTTAATCCTTGACTATAACTGTCTTGTATTGCTAGTAAAGCATTAACTCCTCCAACACTACCCTTTAATTGTGCTTGTGCATCTAAAGTAGCCTGATCTAATATAATTACTTCATCTGCTGGAGCATCTACGTTTAATTGTTGTACTGGTTTATCTGAACCTTCTGAGCTTATAGCATTTTCTTGTCCAAAGTTAACAAAATCTAAATCACATCTAGCATCTATTTTTTTAAATACCTTACTTAATTCGTCAAGTATTATTTCACGCATTGGATTTATAACGCCTAAGTATAAAGAATCAGTTGCCGTCGCTATTTCATCTGCATTATTTGAAAATCCACTTGATCCAGGTCTTTGAAATAAAATATTCATAGCTGAGTGTGCTGCCATTAATTTAATTTCAGCAACTTCATCATAAGTTACGAATTGATCGTTTCTTCCTCTTGGCTCAATCGTATCAACTACAATGGCTTCCTCTATCGAATCGTTAATTGAAATAGTTACACCGTCTGAATTTTCAGTTCCAGTCCAATCTTGTTTTATTTTTTCTTTTATAACATCTTTTTCAGGCTCTGTCATCATCGCACCGTTATTAATATTAATAACGGTCTTTCCTTGAAAGCCTCTTAACACATGATTAACTGCATCATCTATTAATGCACTTTCAATCTTTGCACTTTTTAAACCGCTGAACCAGTCAGGATATGGAAAATAAGGTTGTGAGCTTATTTGTTTAATATGTAGTATTTCAAAAGGATTTTCATTCTCTTGTGTTTCAAACTTTGGCACAAACTTTGGAATATATTTATGATATTCGTTAAAATCCCAACTCCACCAATAACCGTCAACATCCATATAATGATTAGAAACAGGATCTATATCAATATTTAAACCAACTCTATAAACTGGCGTATGTTTTACTTTAATTGGTTTTTGTTGAAAGTTTATTATTTGCGGGAATGCTGAGCCATGTAATTTAAAGTCATGGCATATTAGTCTTAAATCTTGTTTACTAATATATTCATGTGGATTGATAACTCCACTTTTATCGACTAACCCATCACCAACAATATAATTAACAATTGTTTTAATTATAAAAGAATTTGTTGGTGAATCATCAAAAGCATCTTCATACTTTTTAAAGTTTTCGTTTTTATTACCGTTTAGCGTGAATTTTGTACCAATCGAGGGTTTTTTAATTCCTGTTTCATAAGCAGAAAATTCAAAATGCTGAATGTTTTGAGCCATTATTTATAATATTTAGTGTTTGAAACTGTTGTATAATTTTGAACGTCTGCACTTTCTGAAACAATCATTAACTGTCCTATGCATAACACTTCGTTTAATCCATTTGTTAACTCAAAAGATAACTTTTCGTTTGTTTTACCTAATGGGAAACTATCTAAAACTAGATTATAATTTTCATTTGCTAGTATTTCTGAGGCACATTCTATTGTTTGTACTTCTTGTGTGTATTCATTTTTTAAAACTATGTTATACGAATCATCAATTAGTTTAGTTCTAGGAACTATCTCAAATATTGGTGTTGTATTTTCTTTTAAAATATGCATACTAATTTTTTATAAAACCCCACTCTTTAGAATGGGGGTAATTTAATATTATGTTAATAAAGCTGATTGGTATTCTGTTATACCAGCGCCTGTAACTTCATACATTGGCTCTGCTTCCTTACTATTAACAGTAACTTGGAATCCTTGCGAATCTGTACCATTAACTAATGTCATTACATCGCACCCGTTTTGAGATCCTAAGCAATAAAACTTACCGTTATAATCTTCAATAAACATAGTTACCAAAATTCCAGCATAAGACTGTATTTCGTTTCTAAGTTCAATATCAATACCAGGAATAAAAAAAGTATTTACTCCTACATATTCAATTGTTCTTGTTGCTTCGTCAAATGTACCTGTGTCAAGTACATTGTTACCTGTTGCTTTTACCTCTACTCTTGCAATCGCTGGTGGTGTTGTCATAACTGCTGGTAATGCTACCACTCCAGCTACTGTATTAACCACTAAATCACTAGAATCATAAGGTGCAAAAGCAATAGCCTTAACGCCCTTCATCGGGGCGCTACGGCTTACTTTTCTGCTTGTTGTTAATCCCATATCTTATCCGTTATATAAAACGTTCCATTTTTGTTTCACAACCCATGTAGTCATAGAGTTGATTAATTTTAAAATTCTTCGAGTAGATGCATTTGCTTCTTTCTCGATAATTAACTGAGATGAATCAGATAATAAGTCCATAACTAATTTTAAGTTTCTTTTTTGAGCTACAATTCTAAATCCTGTTAAATCAACAAAAATGATTTTAACATCGTTAAAATACATATCATTAAAAGAATTACCTACAAAGTTTTCTTGTAACGCTGCACCTTGAACTCTATTAACTGATTTGATTAATTTATAATCTCCTTTTGGTGCATAGATAACTGGTGCATCTTCACCTGTCATAACTAATACGTCATCTGGAATAGCATTATAAATTTTAACATATTCAGCCACTATATTAGCAGTTGTTACTGTTGTTCCAGCTACTTTTAAATAATCTCCTAAACCAGCTCCCGGAACTGCTTTCGATTGTGAATCATTGTACAACATAGTTGCTGGAATTGAATCAAACAAAGTTACTGGCATTGCAGCTACTAATGTTTGCGCACCAGCAGTGATTGAACCTTGACCCGCACCCGGTGTTAATGCTGCAATAGCTGCTTTAGTTGCTGCCGTTGCTCCATTCCAAACCCAACTCTCTAATTTTGCACCTACCGCTGGAGTAACTTGAACTAAAACTTTTTGATCGAACTCATCCGATACAACGTTATAAGCTCCAGCTGCCATTGATTTTTCAAAACGTGTACCTTTTAAAGAACTCTCATCGATAATTCCTTCAACATTAAATGTTTGAAGATTTACAATAGATTTTTGAGCCTTTAAATTTACGTTGTCAGTTGTTACTGCTCCATAATTTGCAGCCGTAAAAGTGATATCTGCTGAACTTTCGTAAACATCTAACCCCGATTTGTGTCCTTCAACTAACTCAATAGTTTCTCCTCTAAATGTAGGCGAATCTGCATAGATTTCTTGTACGATTTCTGCGTACTCACCTCTTTCGGTCTTTGTACCTGTATAATTTACTGCCATTTTTTATTTATTATTTAAAATTGATAATTCG
>Ga0208160_1001092_pt1 | contig 11788 bp, 9 predicted proteins | sample CB_VirMetaG_FD_184536 | JGI IMG/M metagenome (GOLD analysis project Ga0208160, IMG submission 184536) | Freshwater to marine saline gradient viral communities from Chesapeake Bay - CB_1504_1 Viral MetaG (SPAdes) (version 4) | ecosystem: Environmental > Aquatic > Marine > Coastal | place: USA... | reverse complement strand
GATATGGTTGAAGAAGCTATGATTAAAAGAATGGATGTTATTGCTCAGAACGGTAACACAGGAGAACATTATGATTAAGAAAAAAAGATCAAAAAAAAGAGGTCCAGTTGTCTCTAAAAAAATATCATATGATGGTCATAACTTTGCTTCGGGGTTAGAACGCTATATGTATATGGCTTTAAAGAAAGCTAAAATACGATCTAAGTACGAAGGAGAGACTTTTGTATTATTAAATGGTTTTCATTTTGAAAACGAGGTGTATGAAAGACAAGCAAACGGTAAAGGTGAATACGTTAATAGAGGTAGTAAGAGAATATTACCAATAAAGTATACACCTGATTTTATTGGAGATGATTTTATAATAGAAACAAAAGGTAGGGCAAACGAATCTTTTCCAATGAGATGGAAACTGTTTAAAAAATTAGTTTCAGAACAATTTCCTAACATTACTTTATATAAACCACAAAATCAAAGCGAGTGCGACAGAACAGTGCAATTGATCCTGGAAAAGCGAAGAAAGTAGCTAGACAGAAATATGCTCAACGCCAGATTGATAAATGGATTAAATGGAGTTGGGAAATAAGAGGTAAGATTAAATACAAAGAGCTTGTTGAAATGCAAGATAAGTATAATATAAAAGTAGAATAAATGAAAAACTGGGAATTAAGCATTGGATTATATCCAGGCATATTGATTGGTATTAGATCGTATCAATCAGAACAAGCAACTGATCACGTATTGTATTTACCTATTGTAGAATTATGCTTTACTATATACCATGATGTATAAGCAAAATGAAGCTATTGACTTTTTTTTAGATGATTTAATATTTGAAATGAAGTCAGTTACAAATGGATCACATAAAAAACAAGATATGATTTCTTATTGTGAATCATGGATAAACACCTTGCAAACTATTAAATCTTTAAATAACTAATTAATATGTCATTATTTACACCTAGAATTGCATACAAACCATTTGAATACCCTGTTTACTACACTGAAGGTTGGCTAAAACAAGCTCAAGCTTTCTGGTTACATACAGAAATAAGTATGTCTGGAGACGTTAAAGATTGGAATGAAAAACTAACTAAAGAAGAAAAAAACCTAGTTGGTAATATATTATTAGGTTTTGCACAAACAGAATGTGCTGTATCTGATTACTGGACTCAAAAAGTAGTTGGATGGTTTCCTAAACACGAAATACAACAGATGGCTATGATGTTTGGCTCTCAAGAGACTATTCATGCTGTCGCTTATTCATACCTAAATGAAACACTTGGACTGGAAGATTTTGAGGCTTTTTTACAAGATGAAGCAACGATGCAAAGATTTGAAAATTTGGTTTCTTATGAAGGTAACGATCGTCTTGGCATTGCTAGGTCTCTCGCTGTCTTCTCTGCTTTTGCTGAGGGCGTTTCTCTTTATTCTGCTTTTGCTGTACTATATAGTTTTCAATTAAGAAACTTATTAAAAGGTGTTGGGCAACAAATGAAATGGTCTGTAAGAGATGAGTCATTACACAGTAGAATGGGATGTCAATTATTTAGGCATATGTGTGAAGAAGATCCTAGCTTATTAAATGATTGTAAACCAGAAGTGTTAAATGCAGCAGAAGCAATACTTGAAGCAGAAGAAAATTATATCGACAAAATGTTTGAGCTTGGAGACATCGAAAACCTTAAAGCTTACGACCTCAAGCAATTCATTAGAAAAAGACTCAATGAAAAAATTATTGAACTCGGTTACAGGGACAGTGGGGAACACTTTGAATTTGACAAAAAGGCAGCAAGCAATCTTGACTGGTTCTATCATCTTACCGGGGGGCTTACTCATACTGATTTTTTTGCTGTTCGCCCGACTGATTACTCGAAAGCTGGAGAAGGTGAAGACTTTGAAGATATTTGGTAAATTAAATAAAATAAAATAAAATGAAAGGACAAAAACAAAGTAGACAAGATCTACTAGAAAAAAAGGTACAAGCATTGATTAATGTTGTACAACAATTATTAAGTGAAAATACTTATTTAAAAGATCTATCTGTAGGTACTTTAGAAGCTGTTAAATTAATGCCTGGTTATGATGAGGCTATTGAGCAGTTAAAAGAAAAAGTTAAAGAAGAAAAAGAAACTAAATTAGATCTTGGAAATGGTGTGGAATAATGATTGGGTAAAAGGAAAAGATTATCCTGTTTGGGGTAACACAGAAGTTTATAAAAAAACTATAATAGGAGGATATTTATTATCTAACGAAACGCCAAGAGATGCTTATATGAGAGTAGCAACTACAGTTGCTAAGAGATTATACAAGCCTGAGCTTGCTGAAAAGTTTTTTGAATATATATGGAATGGTTGGCTAAACTTGGCTTCACCTGTTCTTTCTAATACTGGTACTGACAGAGGATTACCTATATCTTGTTTTGGTATCGATGTTGGTGATAGTATTCAAGAGATTGGTGGGAAGAATTTAGAGATGATGTTACTAGCTAAACACGGCGGTGGAGTTGGTATCGGAATTAATATGATTCGTCCTGCTGGTGCAAAGATAACAGGTAATGGAACATCAGATGGTGTTGTACCTTTCTGCAAGATATACGATTCTACTATTCTTGCTACTAATCAAGGATCAGTAAGAAGAGGAGCTGCCAGTGTTAATATAAACATTGATCATGGTGACTTTGAAGAGTGGCTTGAAATTAGAGAACCTAAAGGAGATGTAAATAGACAGTCATTAAACCTACATCAATGTGCTGTTGTTGGTGATAAGTTTATGAGAAAACTCGAAGAAGGAGATGCTGAAGCTAGAAGAAAATGGAGTAAACTATTACAGAAACGTAAAGCAACTGGGGAACCTTATATTCTTTTTAAAGGCAATACAAATAAAGCTAATCCAGAAGCATACAAGAAAAATGGACTAAAAGTTCACATGACTAACATATGTAGTGAGATAACTTTACATACAGATGAAAACCATAGTTTCGTTTGTTGTTTATCTTCTCTTAATTTAAGTAAGTATAACGAGTGGAAAGATACTAATTTAATCTACCACGCAATATGGTTTTTAGATGGAGTACTTGAAGAGTTTATACAAAAGGCTAAAGGCCTTAAAGGATTTGAAAACTCAGTTCGTTTTGCAGAAAAAGGACGAGCGCTTGGTCTTGGAGTCCTTGGGTGGCACACTTACCTCCAACAAAATGGAATACCTTTTGAAGGATTACAAGCTCAATTTGAGACTAGGAGAATTTTTAGCCAGATTAAAATTGAAAGTGAAAGGGCATCGCGTGATCTTGCCGAGGTATACGGAGAACCTTTATGGTGTCGTGATACTGGACTTAGGAATACTCATCTTAGGGCTATTGCACCTACTGTATCAAATAGTAAACTATCTGGGAATGTTAGTCCAGGTATTGAGCCTTGGGCTGCTAATGTTTTTACTGAACAATCTGCGAAAGGTACGTTTATTAGAAAAAATAAAGAACTTATTAAAGTACTAAAGAAAATAGGTATTGATAATGAAGAGACTTGGGAAAAGATATTAGTAGATGGCGGTAGTGTTCAGGATATAAATATTTTAGATGACTGGGCTTATATTAATAAAAAATTAGTATATTTACCAGACGCATCAGAACAAGATTTATTACATGGTTATGATAGTGTTAAAGATGTATTTAAAACGTTTAAAGAGATTAACCAATTAGAATTAGTTAGTCAAGCTGGAATACGTCAACAATATATAGATCAGTCAGTAAGTTTAAATCTTGCTTTTCCAAGTACCGCTACACCTAAGTGGATTAATCAAGTTCATTTTGAAGCATGGAAAAAAGGAGTTAAAACTTTATATTATACAAGAACTGAATCAGTTTTAAGAGGAGATATTGCGGCTAAAGCTATGGATCCAGACTGTGTTTCTTGTGATGGATAAAATATACCATTTGCCAGGTATTGTTTAGTTATTTTATTTTTATTAGTTATCAACGAAAAAAGGGGAGGCCATTACAGCTTCCCCTTTTTGGTTACAGGAACTATTGGGTATGGTGCCCATTTTATCTTTGTTCCTTCTCTTCTAATTTTTCTTTTTCTTTTTGTTTATTGGTACACAGTTAGGTACTCTTTTAGAACCTTTCATTTTAAAACCTATTGCTTCGTAGCCTGACCAGCATGCTTTTACTTTTTTCTGTGCCATTATTTTCTACCTTTTCTAGTTTTACCTTTAGCTGCATCTGGTAAATCACCAATTTGATTACCAACTTCTTTAATAGCAGCGCCTACATCGGCTAGTTCCTCTTTAATTCTTCCTAAACGATGCATAGTTTGTTCTTTTACCTTGGTTGCTTTGTCTTCTATAGCATCTGGAATAAAATCTTTATCCTCATCTTTGATTTTATTTAAGTGCATAAGACCTAAAATAAAGTTAACTATTAGTGAAATTCCTAAAATAATAATTAATGGTTCCATAGTTTATTTGTTTCGTTTTACTGTTTTACGTTTTACTGTTTTTCTTTCTGATGTTTTTCTTTTGGTTGATCCTCGTTTAGTTTTATCATCTTCGTCTTCAATACCTAATTCCCAAGATTGCCAACCAGCTAACAACGCGAATTTTTGCCAAATTTCTGTTTCTTTTGACATAGCGTTTTGTATGTTATCTACTTTGGTTAACGCTCTATCTAGCGGCACGTTAAAAGCTGCTGATGATAATTTTCCCCCAATCATATAAGCTGGATTGTCTATACTTAAACCTGCTTCTTTTATTTTATCTCTATCCCAGCTTGCTGATCTTAATGCTGATTCAACTTTAGATAATTTAGAAGATATAGGTGGTGATATTTTTATTAATTCTTTAGCTGCTTTTTCATACTTAGGTATGTCTTTGTTACTTTCTTCTACTATTTTTAACGCAGCGTTTTTAACCACAGATGTTACAGCACCAGCAAATCCCATACCTCTTAGTAAACTGTCTGCCATACTGTTTGCAACTCTACCATACTTCTTGTTTTCCTCTTCTGCTTTTTCTTCGTCTTCATCTCCATCAAACATTAAAGCAAATAAAGCATTTTGCATTGCACTAAATAATAAGTTTTGTGCTACTCCATAATATACTATCTTAGATATATTTGTCTTTCTGTCTCCTCGTCCATTCTTAAGATCTAGGGCAGCTTTTTTAATAATTCTAGCATATTGTGCTGGAGTATTTGCAAAAGCCAATATAATACGTCCTAATGGACCAGCTTGTTGTTGTGATATTTTATCTGGTCTACTAGACTGTTGAGATTCTTCAGCGATTTCTCTAAAATCCCTCATTGCGTTTTGCTCTGCAGTAGTTTGATTTAAACCTTGCTTTAAGTAAGTGTTGATCCTGTTTCTATAGAAAGCAGCACCACCAGAAGCTATCGCAAAACTATCTGCAATTTGAGTAGGTAAGAAACCTAACTTAAGCATTTCACTTATAAAAGCTTTAGCTTTGTTTTTAGATGTAGCAGCAATATTAGCAATATCAGCTTCGTTAACATTTATTCTAAGACCATTACGTCTGTCTACTAGAAACTCAGAGTTCATAAGCGTCATAAAGTCTGCAGTAAACTGTTTTGGATTAGCTAATGCTTTACCAGCAGCTATAATGTTGTTATCTGTAAAGTTTATAAAGTTAATAGAAGATATTGTTTGTAGTATAGCTGATCTACTGTTAAAGAACATGATACTACCAATTGAGTTAGAGATCCAATCAACAAACCTACCAGTTAAAGAGTCCGATGTAAATAATCTGTTTCTACCAGACTTCATTCTTTTAAGTATATTTTCTAACGCTACCCTATAAGACTTACCATATAATGCTTCTAACTTGTTTAAGTTTTCTTCAGTAAATACAGCGTTAACATTATCTTGCCACTGCTCTAAGTGCATAGCTCTTTTACTACCATTAACTGTATCTAAAAGATCTGTAGTTATGGTACCAGCTGTCCAACCTTCTCTTGGTGCAACATAAGCATCTTTACCTGTTATAGCTATAAGTCTATCGCCAAACTCTTTTAATTCTGAATTATTTTTTACGTAATCATTTAATGTACTTAAATCACCTTCATTTAAACCAGGTATTTTTTCGCCTTGTTTGGTCCATATATAAACTCTAATGGCTTGCTCTTGGGTAAAGCCTTCTCCTGGTAATTTTTTTCTTAAGTTCTTAGGCACTATTTTAAGTTCTTTTCTAAGATCTTTAAACTTCTGAGCCATTATAACCCTATCTTTAGTAACAGCAGCCATAGCTCTAGCGTATGGATCAAAGAAGTTTTTCTTATACCAAGCTAATTGTCTATCACCTATTTCTCCTTTACCTAAAGTTTTATATATTAAACCTATAAAATCTTCAGCTCCAGGTGGTATAAAGAAGTCAAACTTACCTTTTTTACCTCCAGCCATTTCAGCGCCAATCTTACTGTATGTTTTTTTAGAGTCAACACCAGTAGTTGCTTGAAGTATATCGTTAAATTCTCTATTTAAGTTTTTACTGAATTGACCTTTTTCTTTAGATCCTTTGTTTGTTATATTATAATCTTCCGCTAAAGTTTGTTGTGTGTATATAGAGTATATTTTACTAGGATCAATACCACCTTTTATAGCGGCAACCTTGGGATTAAAATATCTCTGCCACCAGTTAGTCCACGAATCTTCAAAAACAGTTTTGTAACCAGATTTATCAAGTTTACTAGCAGTATCGTCAGTTAAAGCTATAATTTTATAATTTTCTTTTACAAAATTAAATTCTTCTACAAAATCAATATTATCATCTAATATAGCTTTCATCAATTTTTGGTAAGCTACAGTTGATTGCATAGCGTGTTCATAAAGCAGTTTTCCACTCTTAAGTTCATAACCTATAATAGGAGCTCCCATTCTATGAGGGTTACTAGGTTCAGTTGAACTGTTTGATAAAAAATAAAGTATAGGAACAGCTAAAGATCTATCGTTCTCTACAACTTCTTTTATTTTAAACCACATTTTATCAAAAACAGCGCCATGTTTTTCATTATATTTATCTAGTTTTCCGTTTTCAATATATTTTTTTAACTTTGTTAGATCTTTATTACCAAAATGTTGTTGTGGCTTTGTTCTACCTGTAGTTAATTCTTCAGCTAATACGCCTTCGTTTTTTAATTCTTCTAATTCTTTTGAAAGTAATTCACTAGTTTTTCTATTTTTAACTCTTTTAACACCGAAATTTACCGCGGATTTATTAAGAAGTTTAAAATCATCAGTGTTAAATATTTCAGCTAATTTTCTTATGTCATTTATATACTTTGGCACATCTGTTACACTTTCTAAAGTATAAGATTCTATTCCGTATTGACTCAAGAGATCTACATCTTCTTTACTTAAACTAAATTGTAAATCATTTTTAACAACTTTAAAGCTTCCTTCCCATCCACCAGCAATAGCTTTTTTAGTATATACAACTTTTTGATTAGTACTAACTAAAGTGCCATGTGTTGTAAAAACTGGATAACCTTCTTGATCACCATCTTTGTATTCTACAGTGTAATAGTCTCTTGTTATATCTTTTAACTCAACGAAACCTTTAACACCTCCTTCTTTTGGGAATAATGATATTGATTCTCCAAGACTTTGTTTTATAGATTTAGGAGGTGTTATTTTTTCACTAATCCAAAAACCATCTTGCTCTCCGTTTTTCCATTTTCCTGTTTCTATATAGCCTTGATCTGTAATGTTTTCTACTCCATCTACCTCAGTAGTATCTTTGTATGTAGTTTTTTCTCTGTAAAAACCGTGTTTTTTATTATTTTTGTAGTTTACTGTTAAAACTATCTCGCCATCTGGATTTTTTTGCGTAAATTCTCCATTAGGCATATTAAAAAAACCTTTTTCATAACCAGTAGTTTTTTTAACTCCATTTTCTTTAATTTCTATCTGTGGAGTAAAACCTTCACTGTCAATTAAACCTTTTATTTTTATACCACTTGAAGAATTGTCATTTCTGTCCCACCAATTTTTATCATTACCATCTCTAAAAGATAAAAGTTTATTATTTTGAAAAGCTATTTTATAACCATTTTTTTCTTTATTGTAACTTTTCCAATAAGTAAGAGAGTTTGATAAATCATCTGTTTCCTCAAAAACATCATCGTAAAACACGTCGGCTGTTGGATGCTTTTTATTTTTATCATAAACAATATATAAAGAATATGTTTTCTCTCCATCAGGTGATGTATATTCTTCTGGATATGATTTAGCTCCTAGTTTTTTATTTTCTTCTATAGCTTTGTTTCTTTCCTCTATAGTATTATACTCCTCATTATTAGTCCAGAAAACACCTCTTGCTTCCCAATAATCATCGTTATTATCAAAATTTTCTATAGATTCAACCTTAAATCTAGCGGCTAAACACCATGGATTTGCTTTCTTGCCCCAATTACTATCTATTACTTTTCTAACAGCTATTTGTCCTTCTTTTGAAGGGTTAACATCATAAACAACAACATTATCTGATAGTTCTTTCTTATTAGTAAATTCTTTTACTGTATCAGGATCTATTTTAGCCGTTTTAGTTACAGGTGTATATCTTTCTATTAACTCGTCTACGTTTTGAAAAGAGTATGGATCTATTTTATTTATTTCTGAAAGTCTTATAGCCTCTTCTATTTTATAACCATCTTCTGGTAATATTAAATTACCTTTGTTCATGTAGAATAAGGCTAGTTTTTTGTATTTAGCTTTTTTGTTATCTTTAACATTTAAGCTATCAGCCCATTCAAATAAATTTTCTACTCGTTTTGGTATATCTTTTAAATCAGGTCTATTCTTTTTTAATATGTTTTCATACTCAGCTCTTTTTGTTTTAGAAAACTGAATAAATAATAAACCATCTTTATTGCCTAAAAGTGTTAAATCTGAACCAACGCTTCTACTAAACATTAATTCACTTTTACCAGCACCAATATCTTGTATAACGTTTAATGATTCTCCTTGATCAATAAGCTCTTGTCTCAACAAAGAGTTAGAAACAAGTTTTTCATACATAGCTAGTATACCTTTTACAGCTTGACCTTCTGGTGTTCTAGGTCCAATACCAGGTTTTGGTTCACCATTTACAATACCAATAGCATTTAAAACATCTTCTCCTTTTATGTTTTTGTTTTTAACAAATGGAGAAAGACCAGGACCTTTTTTGATCCTAGGGTTTTTAGTATATAGCTTTGGATTTTTAAGTATTGAATTAGCAATACCAGTAGCTGTACCTAATAGTTTTTCACTAGCAGAATCTAACACGGCTCCTTGTGGCATTATCTTAGCTATTTGATTAGCATGTTGCTTAATCCAGTTTATAGACACACCCATTTCTTGGCTAGACATGTTAGCAGTAGTGTCCATTATTTTCTTAGCTGGTATACCTATTTCTTTAGCTAACGTATCAACAGCTAATCCTTTTACGTTTTTAAAAGTTAAATCTTTTGGAGTGATTTGAGCTAACTTACTAACAACCTCTTCAGTAGCTGCTTTAACAAAGTCTTTAGATAGTATTTCTTCAGCTTTAATAAGACCACTTTGACGCTGCTCTTCAGCCATAGACTCTTCAAATATAGCTTCTGATGTATCATCAGCTTCTAATTCGGCTATAGAACCTGTTTCACCAGCTGCTGTATCTATTGATTTAGCTTGTTCTTTTTTAAGTTTTTTTAATAAATCTCCTTTTCTATAGCTTAATTGACTATTTATATATCCAATTAAACTATTGTTTTTAGTTGGATCAAATTTTAGTAAAAGATCAGTTAAACTTCCCTGTCCTGTTTTTACTTGTTCTACGAAATCTTCAAGAGATTTACCGTACACATCTTTTCCTTCAATTCCTTTTAATATTAAACCATCTAAAAGTTTTCCATTAATTATTTGATCATATACATTTATAAACTCCTCTGAAGATTGAAATTCTTCTTTACTTTTAAATTTGTAATTTCCAGATTCATCTTTTTGTCCAACAAGATCATCTACTTTTTTGTTTAAATCTTCTGTAGTTGATTTTTGAATACTACCAACTAAACCAACTGTAGCGGCTTTACGACCTGTTTTAGCTTCGCCAGCTTTTATAGCTTCAACAGCTTTACTGCTAACTTTACCCGTTTCTTTTATGCTTGTGTTATATTCTTTTAAGAAATTATATACATCTCTACCATTATCAAATGATATATTGTTAAAGCCTTTGCCTTTGAATATTCTAATTATTATATCACCTATTCTTTCAAATAGTGTTTTATCATAATCTATTTTACCTTTAAGTATTCCGTCTGAAAAATAGTTTAAGTATTCTGTATCCCATTTAGATTGATCTACATTATCTCTAAGTTGTTGTTCAACATAAGTACGTTGCTTAGAGGTCATTACCTTTTTGAATTCATTTACAATTTTTCCTTGACTTTTCTTATTACCAATAACAGCATTTAAAATAGGATGTAATATCTCATGACTACCAACGCTAACAGCGCCAATCTTAATAGCTCTTTGCTTGTCTATTAGTATTTCACCTTCACCTATAAAAACACCATCGGTGTTTTTAGATACGTCTTTAGCTTCTTTAAGTGTAACACCTAATTTTTTAGCTAACGCAATATTGTATTCCAAAGTTGTATTGTAAACATTTGGGTCTTTTTCAAAACCTAAGTCTTTAGATAATTTAGTTGCTACTTCTATATTTTCTTCTAATAATACCTCATGTATTTTGTTTTTTGTATCGATATAAGCTTTGTTAAAACCATTTAAAGCTGAGGTATATTGTTTTCTATCTATTTTTCCATTATCAAACTCTTCGTTTAACTTATCTACTTTACTTAATTGAACTTCAGCTAATTTACCTAGTTCATTTATTTTTTCAATCTGCTCTTCAGTCATTTTTTCTACTTGCAGATTTGTTCTTTTAACTCTTTCTGATATGTTGTTTTTTACTTCATTAATTCTTTCTTGTACACCTTCCTTAACAGTCTCAGATCTAGATCTATTATACTCTTTGTTTAGATTAGAAAGATTTTTTAAATCATTATCAATAGCATCAACATCAGTTGGAGTTCTAGCGTTGTTATTAGCTAACATTCTAGATCCAGAAACACCTATACCACCAACTAAACCTTGAAGTCCACTTTCAAAACCTTGTTGAGAAAAAACTCCATCAAAAAACGCGCCAGCAGCTTCTGATTCTTTTCCTGTTTCTCCTAACTTCCTGTTAAACTCTTCCGCTCCGTATTGAAACATTTCAGTAATAGCTTCTGTTCCACCAGCTTCTAATAAAGTTGCTGATTTACCTTTACCATAACCTTCTATAGCTTTTTTAAATATAGTTTTAGAGGCAGCTTTACCAACTGGTTTTAGCATTTTACCTAAACCAATATTTTCAGCTAAAGCTTGCGCGTACGCCACACCGACAGGAACCATTATCTCAGCTTCGTCTTCTTTTATTAAATCTTCTAATTTTTTATTTTTTCTTTTGGCTAAAGCTTTGTTGTATTCTAAGTAATTGTCAGCGGCAAAATCCATAAAAAATCCAGCTCCCATAGTTGCTACCCCATATAACGCAGAACCTATTGTATTAACAAAAGCGCTAGCTATACCAGCACCAGCGTCAACTATTTGTCCTTTTTTTAAACTTTCTATTATTTCAAGTGTAGGTTTTCTTTCTTGCCTATCTTTTTCTAATTCAGGAATTTTCTCTAATATTTCTTGAGTACCTATACCTTCAACGAGCCACTTACCTTTGTTTCTTTCAACAAAATCATCCATTTTTTCAGCACCAAATA
>Ga0208160_1001078_pt1 | contig 11912 bp, 11 predicted proteins | sample CB_VirMetaG_FD_184536 | JGI IMG/M metagenome (GOLD analysis project Ga0208160, IMG submission 184536) | Freshwater to marine saline gradient viral communities from Chesapeake Bay - CB_1504_1 Viral MetaG (SPAdes) (version 4) | ecosystem: Environmental > Aquatic > Marine > Coastal | place: USA... | reverse complement strand
TAAGACTGATTCGGACAACATTATTTTAGCCTGTGCGCTCTCCGAGATTGCCGAGGGCAAAAAGGTTGTCGTCGTTTCCATCGACATTAACCTCAGAGTCCGCTGTGATGCCCTTGGAATCGCTTGTGAGGACTACAACGTAAATCAGGTCGTCTCAGACCGTTCCGCGCTCTACACGGGCATTACACGCCATTTGGTGGATGATCAGATCATAGATCAATTCTACTCAGGAGTAAGCATCAACATTGAGAAGGACGAAAGACCAGACCTTCTACCAAATCAATTTATTATGCTAATTTCAAGCTCTAATGAAAAGAAGACAGCTTTGGCAAGATTTTTAGCTTATAATAAACCGCTTATTAAAGCAGGAAACGAAAAGAATGGAGTCTGGGGAATTAAGCCAAAGAATAAAGAACAAGCTTTTGCTATTGATTTGCTTATGGACCCCGATGTTCCTATCGTATCCCTTATTGGTGCCGCTGGTTGTGGTAAAACTCTTCTTGCTGTTGCTGCTGGCTTGGAACAAGTTTTAGAAGAAAGCGGTAATGAGCCAAGATATAAGAGATTGGTTGTTTCAAGACCAGTTATGCCTATGGGTAAAGACATTGGCTTCTTACCAGGAACGCTTGAAGAAAAAATGGCTCCTTGGTTGGCTCCGGTTCAAGACAACCTACAATTCTTAATGGGTAACGATAAAGTTACTCTGGAAATGTATATGGACAAGGGTGTAATTGAGGTTGAAGCTCTCACTTACATTCGTGGTCGTTCAATCGCAAATTCTTTCATTATCATTGATGAGGCTCAGAACCTTTCAGTTCATGAACTCAAAACAATAGTAACAAGAGTAGGCGAGGGAACAAAAATTATTTTAACAGGCGACATTGAACAAATCGACACGGTTTATTTGGATGCTACAACAAACGGTCTTTCCTATGCTGTAGAGAAGTTTAAGCCTTATGATTTAGCTGGTCACATTACGCTTCAAAAGGGTGAAAGATCTAAGGTTGCGACATTAGCAGCGAAGGTGTTATGATGAATTTAAAAGAATATATGATTGATTATGTAGGAAACAGGCACAATAAAAAAGATGATAATGTAACAGTGGAAATGGTTGTTGATACATTAACAAAAGAATTTCCTGAATTTCTACTTATAATAGCAGAGGAAAATTACATCCGAGGATATGAGCAAGCCTTGGATGATGTTAATAGCATTAAGAAAAACTATGGACAACAGGCAACAATACATAAAAAACCAGTCAGAAAAAGCAAAAATAAAAAACGGGTTTAATGTAGGAAGTGTTAATATTCTTTTTGGTGAAGAGCCCCACTTTAATGTTGATTCCTTTGTTCAGAACAAATTAAGTAAAATCCCAGAAGATCTATTAAATTGTGTAAATAAAATTATTTTCGGCGGCTTTTATTTAGATGGTTCATATGTGGGCAAGTCGGTTAATGATATTATATTTTTATCAAATAAAACTGATGAAGATAGTTTATTTTCAGATTTAATTCACGAATTAGCCCATGCTTATATCAGAAAAAATTATGAAAAAGTATTTGGCGACGGGCGATTGCAAAAAGAGTTTCTTTCTAAAAGAAACAAGTTGTATCACAAAATGAGATCTACCGGAGTTCCTTTACTTCCACATCCTTTTTACGAGAATCCTCGATTTGATGATAAATTTGACAAATACCTGGACAAAAGTATAGGGTATGATACTTTAAGTCAATTAATCTCAGGGATATTTCCTACTTGTTATAGTGTGACTTCGTTAGAGGAATATTTTTGTGTTGGTCTGGATTCTGTTTTTTCTGGAAGGGAAAAAATTTTAGAAGACTGCCCCGTCTTAATGGAGAAAGTTTCAATATGAGAAAGAGCAGAGTTTTGTTTGAACAAGCAATCAAAGAAAGAATGCAAAAATTAAAAGAAAAAAATTCAATTAAACTTGCACAAAAACAAAATCTAAAAATAGTGGAACAAAAATTGGAAGATGAAAAGAAAAAAGATTCATTTGAAAAATTACATGAAATGAGTTATACTGAGATCCGAAATATAGCCAAAGAAAACCAAATCAGTACTTGGCGCAAAACTAAAGAGGAAATAATTGAGCAACTCATCGGATCAGGAAAAGAACTACATCAGCTACTCACAATTCAAGATGTGGAGTGAGTGTGGTTGGCGATACAAATTAGTTTATAAAGACAAAGTACCTTATTATTCTACAACACCACATACAACCTTTGGCACAGCAATTCACGCAACTTGTGAAAATGTTATCTTTGGAAAAGAAACAGACAAACCAGAAGATTATTTCTTAAATGAATTTAAAAATCTAAGCAAAGACCTTGTTGATGCGGACGAAAAGCTTCTTTCGGAAATGAAGGAACAAGGTCAAACAATCTTACCGCAAGTGCAACCAGCAGTTTCTGAATTGTTTGGAGATTACGAGGTATTTTCATTAGAGGAAGAATTGTTTCACAATATAGATGAGGAAACAAATTTCAAAGGGTACATCGATATGGTTCTGAAAACCAAAGATGGTAAATATCACATTATCGACTGGAAAACTTGTAGTTGGGGTTGGAACGCACAAAAGAAATCAGACAAGTTGATTAATTATCAACTTACTCTTTATAAGAATTATTTTTGCCATAAACACGGAGTGGATGCGGCAAATGTTGAAACTTATTTTGGCCTTCTTAAAAGAACCCCAAAGAAAAACAATGTTGAAATCTTTCGTGTTACAAGCGGCAATAAAAAAATGGACAATGCTCTTAAATCGTTAGATAGTTTCATTTATAATTCAAAAAAAGATAAGTATTTCAAGAACCGTCTATCTTGTCAATACTGTTCTTTCTATAAAACAGAACATTGTGGGTAAAAATTAATGGAAGAAAAAAGAATTAAGGTTTTGACTCTTGGTGATATGCCATTGAGTACATCTGGTGTGGGTATTCAAACAAGAAATGTAATTGAAGCTCTATTGGAAAGTGGGAAATTTGAAGTTTTCTCATTGGGTGGCGCTATGAAGCACCCACAATATCAGCTTATCAAGACAGATAAATGGGGTGATTTATGGAAAATCCTACCAGTAGATCAGTTTGGTACAAAAGATTTATTAAGGTCTATCATCTGGAAAGAAAAACCAGATATTCTTTGGTTTATGACCGATCCACGTTTTTGGGGTTGGTTATGGGAAATGGACACAGAAATTCGTCAAAATATCCCTATGGTTTATTATCACGTTTGGGATAATTATCCTTATCCAAAATTCAATAAAAAGTTTTATGAAAGCAACGATGTGATTGTTTCAATTTCAAAATTAACAAACGATATTGTAAAAAATGTTGCACCTGATGTGGAATTACATCATATTCCACACGCAGTTAATTCTGAAATCTTTCAGAAATTAGATGATGAAATTGTTGATAAACTAAGAGAAGAAAACAAAGGACCAGATGGTAGAAGCCTTTCTGACCGTTTCACAGTTCTTTTCAATAGTCGTAATGCTCGGCGTAAGCACAGTGGTACTCTTATTTTCTGGTTTAGAGAGTTTTTGGATAAGGTTGGAAATGATAATGCTGTCCTTATTATGCATACAGAGCCAACAGACCCAAATGGGCCTGATTTAATGCAGATTGTTGAGGATCTTGATCTAAACGAAGGACAAGTTTTGTTTTCAAGAGACAAACTTGATGAGCAAAAGATTGCCACCCTTTACAATTTGGCAGATGTAACCGTGAATATTTCAGATGCAGAAGGCTTTGGTCTTTCCTGTCTTGAATCATTAGCTTGTGAAACGCCAGTTATTGTGCAGAAAACAGGCGGTCTTCAAGAACAGGTAACAGATGGAGTAAACGAGTTTGGTGTTGGTATTGAACCTTCTTCTAAGCAAATTGTAGGGTCTCAATTAGTTCCATATGTTATGGAAGATAGATTATCAAAGGATGATTTCCTAGACGCTATGATGAAAATCTATAATGAAGGAAAAGAAGGTCGTGCTGAATTGGGCAAATTAGGCAGAGAGCACGTCATGAAGAACTATAACTTTGAAGACTTTAATAAGTCCTGGGTTGAGCTAATGGAGTCAATTCATCAAAGACACGGCTCTTGGGAAAATAGAAAGAACTACACAAGCTGGAGGCACACAGAACTATGAGAAAGAAAGTATTATTAGTTGGACCAATTTTAACTCAATCTGGGTATGGTGAACACGCGAGAACAATTTTTCGCGCTTTAAAAGATAGAGCAGATCTGTTTGATTTGTATGTAAATCCTGTAAACTGGGGCGCTACAAGCTGGCTATCAGAGGACAACGATGAAAGAAGATATTTGGATTTCTTAATTAACAAGACATTCGCATATATGCAACAGCGTTTACCTTTTGATTTAACAGTTATGGTTACAATACCAACTGAATGGCAACAATATAGGGCTGCTCCAGAAAATATTGGAGTATGTGCGGGTATTGAATCAGACAAGGTGTCACCACATTGGATTAATGCGGCAAATAATTTTGTCGATAAGGTTGTAGTCCCATCAAGTTTTTCAAAGGATATTTTTATCAATACAACGTGGGATATTAAGGACCAAAACGGTGTAGAAAAGGCAATGGCGGTTTATAAGCCTGTTGAGTATGTAAACTTTGCTGTGGAGAAAGAGTTCGTCAACCCTTCAGATTATTTACACAAGGATTTAAAGTTTAAACATGATTTTAACTTTCTATGTGTGGCACAGTGGGGTCCTAGAAAGAACATAAAAAATACAATTAAACACTTTTTAGAAGAATTTAAAGACGACGAAGTTGGTTTGGTGTTAAAGCTAACAATAAAAGATGGATCTACAATAGACTATTACGAGACTCAAAAAAGAATAAGTAAACTTTTGTCTGAATATGAAGATAGGAAATGTAGTGTGGAGCTAGTTCACGGGACCCTGAGCAAAGAAGAGATGAGTTCTTTACTAACACACCCACAGATAAAGGCAATGGTCAATTTTGGTCACGGCGAAGGATTTGGGTTGCCGCTATTTGAAGCTGCTTCTGTTGGTTTACCAGTAATCACCCACGACTGGGGTGGTCAAAAAGACTTTTTATATGCCCCCAAGAAGAACAAGAAAGGTGCAGAGAAGCTTAGAACGCATTTTACAAAGGTGTCTTATGATTTAAAGCCAATTCAAGAAGAGGCGGTTTGGGATGGGGTCTTAGAAAGAGGAACATCTTGGGCTTTCCCACATTTAGGCTCTTGCCAAATTGCAATGAGAGACTGTTTTGATAATCATGGTCTGTATGCTGGCCAAGCTAAAAGACTAAAGAAGTGGGTTTTAGAGGAGTTCTCTCAAGAGAAAATTAATCAAAAGATTGTTGACCTAATACAAAGCGACAATAGTGATGACTTAGGATTTGATTTTGAAGAGATTACGTTGGAAGAATAATGAATTTTTTATTAATTTCAGATTTCTATCTTAAAGAGTTGCCATTTAATGGTGGAGCAGAGTATAATGATGAAATCTTATACGAAGAGCTACTAAGAACAGGTGGTAACGTCAATAGAAGAAAATCAGAAAAGGTATCTGTAGATTTTTTAAAGAGTCTGAATAAGGATACAAAAATTATTGTATCGAACTTTATTAATTTACCAGAAAATAGTAAAAAATATATTATTAGCAATTTTTCGTATGTAATATATGAACATGATCACAAATATCTTAAATCTAGAAATCCTGCTTTTTATCACAAGTTTAAAGCCCCGAAAGAGCAGATAATAAATTATGATTTTTATAAAAATGCTGTAGCAGTTATTGCACAGACGGACTTTCATAAAAAGATAATAGAGTTAAACATTAATACTGACAATGTTATTAGTATTTCCGGCAATCTGTGGTCAGATGCAGATTTTGCAGAAATGGAAAAAAATCTTGAAGTGGATAAGAAAGATGCGTGTTCAATCATGCACTCTCCAATTGCTAATAAAAATTCTAAAGTGGCGCTTCAATATTGTAGTTCTAAGGGAATTGAGCATGAATTTATAGCGGATAAGAACTATCATAAGTTTTTAAACAAAATGTCTAAAAACAATAAGTTCATATTTTTGCCAACAACTCCTGAAACTTTAAGCAGAATTTGTGTTGAAGCTAGAATGATGGGTGTGTCAGTAATTACCAACGGTTTAGTTGGTTGTAAACATGAGCCATGGTTTAAATTAAAAGGTTTAGAACTCATTCGATATATGAAAGAGTCTCGTACAAGAATTGTTGAAACTTTAGTAAACTTGTTTGAAGAGACTAAAAATAAAGATATAACTGTCATATTGAACTGTTATCGAAGACCATACAATCTAAAAATGCAGATTGAGGCAATAAGGAATCAAACAGTTCCTCCAAAAAATATTTGGTTGTGGGTTAATGACCATGCTGACAATCATGGTTTTGACTACTCTGATCTTGGAATAGACAGAATCTTTTTGAATGATTTTAATTGGAAATTTTATGGACGATTTGCGGCAGCATTGCTTTGTGATACGGATTATGTTGCAATATTCGATGATGACACGGTGCCTGGAGAGAGGTGGTTTGAAAACTGTTTTAATACAATGAAAAAGAAACCTGGGATTTTAGGTAGTGCAGGAGTGATTCTCAATAGCCAGCGTTACGTGGACCATCGTCGCTCAGGTTGGGCAACAAAGAATGATGATATTGAGAAAGTTGACTTGGTTGGTCACGCATGGTTCTTTAAAAGAAATTGGCTAAAATATCTTTGGTGTGAAAAACCTCCCACCTGGAATAACGGAGAGGATATTCAATTTTCATATTCAGCACAAAGATATGGAGGAATTCAAACATATTGCCCACCACACCCTAAAAACGATAAGAGTTTACATGGTTCAGTCTTGGGTAATGAGTTGGGTATTGACAGCAAAGCCACTTCAAACAATAATGAAGTGACCCATGAACAGTTCTTCTCAGAAAGAGACCAATGTGTGTATTATGCCCTACAAAATGGCTGGAAAACAGTGAAGGATGTAAAAATATGATATTGATTTCATACGGCACAAGACCTGAGTGGATTAAAATAAAACCTTTAATAAAAAAATTTGATGGAAGGATTCCATTTAAGCTTCTTTTCACTGGTCAGCATAAGCATATTATTGATGAGACTTCATATGAAGTTACTTGTCTTGAAATAAAAGATGGAACAAACAGACTAGACAGCATTGTTTCTTCAATCATGAATAATGACAAAGTATTTGAAGGTGTATCATCTGTTCTGGTGCAGGGTGACACAACATCAGCTTTTGCAGTTGCTCTTGCAGCATTTCATAGAAGAATAAAAATAATTCACTTAGAGGCAGGGCTGAGAACATATGACTTTGATAACCCATATCCAGAGGAGGTAAATAGGCAACTTATTGCTAGATTAGCTGATATAAATTTATGCCCCACTCAAACTAATAATGACAACTTACTATCAGAAGATGTTGCCGGTAAAATTTATATCGTTGGTAATACGGTTTTGGACAACCTAACTGATGTTAAAACTGAATATGGTGACGAGATTATTGTTACAATGCATCGTAGAGAAAATCATGAAATTATACCACAATGGTTTACAGAGATAGAAAAGTTGGCAGACGAGCATCCCGAATATGATTTTATATTGCCCATCCACCCCAATCCAAATGTTATAAAACATAGGAATATTTTATCTAAAGTTAAAGTGATTGATCCTTTGGGATATAATGATTTTATTGATAGGTTATCAAAAAGTAGAATGATAATCACTGATTCAGGTGGCATACAAGAAGAAGCTTCTTTCCTAAAAAAGAAAGCAATTGTATGTAGAAAAGAAACAGAACGCATTGAGGTAGTTGGCAAATTTTCGTTTTTATGTGATGAGCCAAGTGGGCTAAATTCTTTGTTTAAAGATCTTAATAAGAATCATATTCCCAGTGGTGAATGTCCATATGGTGACGGTCATGCTTCAAGCAAAATATTACAAATATTATTAAAAGAGGGAGTTGTAAAGAATGTTTGATTATCAGGGTAAGAATTTTAGAGGAGATCTTGAAATTCTAAAAAACATGATAGAGCAAAAAAAGAAGTTTAGCTTTTCAAAGTTCGCAGACGGCGAGTTCCATGTCTTGAAGAACCTTGGGTTGAACAATGGTGAGTTTTGGTTTAACCCCGCAACACACCAAAAAAATAGAAAGATGTTAATAGAGGCTTTTCGCTATGTTAATGATGGTTACTATGTTGGAGTCTCCTGCCCGTATCCTGCTTGTGCAGCCTGTGTCTCTCCAAAAAATGACAAAACAATTCATCAATGGATGAAAAAGAACAGCTTACAGCCAGATAGTAATTTAACCTGGGCTAATATTTTTGTCAATTCAAACTACGATTATTATTTAAAAAATGTAGTCCCTCTTTATGAAAAGTTTGATCAAATTTATTTAGTATCAAATGATAAGTCGGACATATCTAGACTACCTTTTAACGTAAAAAAACACTATAAGATTGGATTAAATTGTTGGGTTAATGATGTTGGCTTAATAGACGATATAAAGAAAGACATAGATGCTAGAAATATAAAAGACGCACTATTTTTGTTTTGTTGCGGTCCATTTGGCAATATTTTGGCACACCAGCTTTGGCATTTTTCAAAGAACAACACTTATATTGATATAGGATCAACACTAAATCCTTTTCTATTAGGAGACCCAGGAAAATCAACACGAGGGTATCTAAGCGGTAACAAAGATAGAAATGTAACTTGCGTGTGGGGTGACTAATGAGTAAAAATAAATTCTCATTTATAACGTGGACAAATACTGAATGTGAAGATATTTTTGATATGTACTTCACACAACAAGAGAAATACTTCCCTGATACAAAATCTTATGTTTTTATTAATGATAAGAGTGATAAAATTTCAAATGCACACATTCAATTGTTGAACAAAGAAAATGACCCATTCTATAAAAGATTACTTGACTGTCTTGATAAAGTAGAAGAGGATTATGTTATCTATTCTCAAGAGGATTATGTTCTATATGATGAGCCTGAATATGAAAAGATAAATGATGCGCTCAACTTTCTTAAAAATAGTGACTACTCAAACATTAGGTTGATAAAAAGTGGAAATGGTGTAGGGACAAATAGCATTGGGAAAAACATATATTCTATAGACTTCATGTCACCGGACTTGTTTAGTCAGCAGATTGCGATATGGAAAAAAACTGAATTAAAAAAAATAATTAATTTTTATAAACCACAAAACTATAGAGAGGCTGAAGGTTATGGCTCACTTGCAATGAGGTCTCTACAAAAGAAATCTGCTTATTACTATCAAGGGGAGCCGCAGAGAGGTCTTTATCATTGTGATTCAAAAATCTATCCCTATGTTTGTGCAGCAATAATAAAAAAGAAGTGGAATTTGTCTGAATATGAACCAGAGTTAAGCAAGCTGTTTGATCGTTATAATGTGGATTATAAGGTCAGAGGGATAATTTAAGTGAAAAATATTCAGAGAAAAGTTTGTGTTATTTGTGGACAAAGAGACTTAGAAAAAGTTGCGGCAATACAAAATTTTCCAATTTACATGGGTATTTTAGAAAATGGAGAAGACGAAATATTCTTAGATATGGAGTGGGGATGTTGTAAAAAATGTGGCTGTGTACAGTTATTAACTTTAATAGACCCAAAAACTTTGTACAAAATACCTCATAATCCAGCAATTGGTAAAACTTGGGAAAATCATAATAAAGAATTCGGAGAGTTTGTTTGTAAATTTACAGAAGGCAACATTTTAGATGTTGGTGGTGCAAATTTAAGATTGGCTAATCTAATTTCTCCAAATAGTAAGATAAAAAAATATAATATTATTGATTTTTCCTCTGAAAAATATCAAATAGAAAAAGTAAATGACAAAATTAATATTTTTAAAGGTGATATCAAAAATTATTATTCGGATGAGAAAATCAACAGTATAGTGATGTCTCATACTTTGGAACATATTTATGATCCGCTTGTTTTGCTTGATAATATTAAAAAAATTTTAGATAAAGATGGAAGAATAATAATTTCTGTTCCAAATATAGAAAATCAATTGAAGTCGGGATTTATGAACGCCTTGATGTTCGAACATACATATTATATTAATCATTATTATATTGAAAGAATGTTTAATAGAAGCGGATTTCAGTTAGAGTCAATAGAACATTTTTCTGAATATAATTCTTTTTATTGCTTCAAACAAATTCATCAAAACGATCATATAAATATGTCTTGTGATATTTTGCCTAAAAAATTATTTCTATCTTTTTTAAAAAACATTAAAAAAGATGCTAATCAAATAATGAAAAAAATAAAAAAAGAAAAAATATATATCTTTGGAGCACATATTTTTTCTCAATATATGATTAAATTTGGCGTAAAAGAGGAAAATATATTATATATTTTAGATAATGATGAAAATAAAAAAAATAAAAAATTATATGGAACCTCCATTATGGTCAAAGGTCCAGAAATTTTATCTGATATAAAAAATCCAATTATATTATTAAGAGTTGCACAATATAAAGAGGAAATTTATAAACAAATAAAAAATATTAATCAAAATGCAATAATAATATAAAAATATGCGTATTATGAAAAAACTAATAATTTTTGATATGGATGGGGTCCTTGTTGATGCCTGCGATTGGCACAGAATCTCTTTAAACCAAGCACTAATAGATGTGTGCGGTTTTGAAATCAGCCTAGAAGAGCATTACAAAACCTTTAATGGGATACCTACCAAGAAAAAGTTGGAATTACTATTAGAAGATGGCAAAATTAATAAAAACTTAATACCAAAAATAGAAAAACAAAAGCAGGAAAATACAATTTTGTGTATTGAAAAGTATGCAAAAGTAAGACAAGAAAAAATAGACTTAATAAATTATTTAAAAAATGAAGGCATCTTTGTAGGTTGTTATACAAACAGTATTAGAAAGACAGCAGAAATGATGTTGGAAAAAACTGGTGTCTTGAGTCTTTTAGATTTTCTCATCACAAACCAAGATGTAAAAAATCCCAAACCACATCCCGAGGGTTATCTTTTATGTTTAGAAAAATTAAATTTTAAAAAAGAAGAGTGTATAATAATAGAAGATTCTCCAAAGGGGGTTGAGGCAGCAAAAAAATCGGGGATTCCATATAAAGTTGTGAAAAGCCCTGACGAAGTAAATTTAAATTTAATTAAGGAAATTCTTTAACATGAAGATTTTAATACCAATGGCAGGCGAGGGAAGCCGTTTTAAAAAACAGGGATATCAATTTCCAAAGCCTTTAATTGATGTAAATGGAAAACCAATGATACAGAGAGTCGTAGAAAATCTTGACTACGATGCTCAATACATATTTCTTGCTAGAAAAGATCATTTTGAAATTTACGATGGCTTGCGTGGCACTTTAAAAGAAATTACAAACAATAATTGTGAAATAATTTTAGTTGATTCATTGACTGAAGGAGCAGCATGTACTGCTCTTCTTGCAAAAGAATTTATAGATAATGATGAAGAGTTGTTAATTGCTAATAGCGATCAGATTATTGATTACAATAGTGAAAACTTTATCTACCTAAAAAACTTAACAGACGTTGATGCAATAGTTTTTACTTTTAATGCAGTTCATCCAAAGTGGTCATTTGTGAAAGTTAATTCTAGAGGCTATGTAACTGAAGTTGCAGAGAAGAATCCAATATCAAATATAGCAACTTGCGGCATCTATTGGTATAGAAGGGGTAGTGATTTTGTCAAAATGGCAGAACAGATGGTAGAGAAGGATGTGAGGGTCAACAATGAATTTTATATTGCACCCGTATACAATGAACTAATATCAGAGAACAAGACGTTAATTCCTTTCTATGTTAA
>Ga0208160_1001077_pt1 | contig 11917 bp, 13 predicted proteins | sample CB_VirMetaG_FD_184536 | JGI IMG/M metagenome (GOLD analysis project Ga0208160, IMG submission 184536) | Freshwater to marine saline gradient viral communities from Chesapeake Bay - CB_1504_1 Viral MetaG (SPAdes) (version 4) | ecosystem: Environmental > Aquatic > Marine > Coastal | place: USA... | reverse complement strand
AACTTATCTTCTTGGAATACTGTGAACTGAACATTTTGTAAATATCTTGTGACATTATTTTTTCTTTAATAAATCAATACCTGGCTTTAATCCATAGATAGAACCAAATATTCCTACTACTAACCATTTATAAAATTCTGGGAAATTATTAAAATATTCAAAGAACATATCTAATTTTTCTTTCGCATGAGGATCTCCAGAGAAGATAGACCAAGCAAGAATAACAATAGGTAAACATACAATGATAAGCACTAGCTCATCTTTCCAACCTTGGTTCTGATTATCCATGACTTTAGATTGGTATTCAACTTCGCCTTTGGCTACTCGTTCCATATAGTTTCGTTCAGCAAGAGCTTCTAGTCTTTTAGTTTCCTGATTATTATTAAATACCTCTACTCCTGTTTTAAGTAAGGTAGGTAGAATACTCCAAATCATTTGTTAGAACTCCTCATAATATAAGCTAGAGATTTAGCTCTGGATGGTGTTTGTTCATACCATTTAGAATCTAACATCTCTTCACTTGCCTTGGTATAATCCTGTTCTTTCAGAGCTTCAAACATTTTCTTAAATTTGGAAACTCCTGTCTTGCCTAATTGAAAACACATTTCAATAATGACACCTCTTGCAATATAATTAATAGAAAGATCTTTGCACAATTCATCTGCTCCTTCTTTGGCTTTGGCAAAATCTTCTTCAAATACTTCTTCTAAGATGGCTTCAGGATAAGTAACTCCAGAAACAAATCTATCTTCTGATGTAACTAGATGACCCCAACCCACAGTAGCAAAACCTAGATGATCGTAGTACACAGTATCTCGGAAACCTTCATGTTCCTTAATTCTGTATTTTAACTCTTCCATCCTCATAGACATATAATATTTTTACATTTAAGTCTTTTTGTTTTTTATTGGCACATCTATTGATTCTAGTACCTTCTCTGCAGCCATAGCTTCTGTTCTTTCTGAAAGACACAGATTTAACATCATAGTTAATATACTCTTTTGTTTTCACATTAAAAGTAACAATATCTATAGGACCAACTCCATGGATAGCTTGAAATACAATAGTATCAGGGAGTCTAGCAAGGTAGGTAAGAGCTACTAACTCTGATACAATTCCTTTATTGTGTTTATCATTAATAGCCATAACACTATATAGTTGTATAGCTATATGTAGTGTATGTGTAAATAGATACTACTAGATATTGTTAGCTGTAATTTGCTTGTGTACAAGTAAAAGAAAAGAATACCTTGGCATCATTAACAGTTGCTTCATCCATAGTATTTAGTATCTCTATAGCTTTCTTATATCCTGATACTGCACATTGTTTATGACTAGAGTAGGAAACAGGATCTTGTATTCCTTCTCCACATTGTCCAGCAATTATAGAACAAGCATACATAACTAACATAAACTTCATGTTAGATACTATGACAGAATAAAACTATTTGTCTAAATATTTTTTAAAATCAGAGAACCAATCTTTGTAGAACTTCATTACATCTGCATTGATCTTTTCTACAGACTCTTTCCATTCCGCATAAGTTGGAAACTTAAAAGGATTATTAAACATAACTTAACCACTCCATTTCTTCGTTGTTGTAAGGTAACATATAGGTGCATATAATGTTGCACCGCAATATAGTCAAGGGTTAGTTTTTAAAATAAGATAAAGCCGCAGCTATAATACCAGAGATAGCAATCAATAACCAAATAGCACCTTTGCCTTTATTAATATCAGCTCTTAGTTGCTTTTGTTCTTCCTTAAGCTCTTTAATCTCTCTGCAGATATATTCCAGTTTTACCTCTGTAGAAGATTGCTTAGGCATAGAATGAAACTACTGGTGGTATTATAAATATAACTTTTCTCATATAATTTGCTTGTATCAATTATTGTGTATTGAGCAATAGTTTATTTTTTATTATTAAAGTATTCTATACATTCTGCAATAGTTTGTTGTCTAATATATTCATCTCTAATCTCTTGTGATGTAGGTTGTGGGTATATGCTATCCCATCTATCTATTATAAACTCACCAGCAGAATTTAAATCATAACTAGCTTCTGGAACTAATGATTTCATTACAGTATTGATACCCCAAGCAAAACCATTCTCATTTGAGAACATTTCTATCGTTGCTTTTACAGATAATTTTCTAACCATTATACTAAATCCCAAGTTTGATTTTGTTCGTTCCAATTATAATAATTATTGTTATTAATTTGTTCTTGTGTCAATGTTGGTTTAGCAACAGGTGCTTCCCAACAACAAGTATCTTCATTTAATACCCAACTTGCGTATGGTTTTTTAGGAATAAAAGCATCTCTATCTTCATCATAAGTATAACCTATTCCTGCGTGATTTTTTCTTAAAGGTGTTCCACCATTGTCATGCAATCCACCATGTGTGTTATAAGATGTTTGTTTCCATACAGGATAACCTGTTAATTTAGTTAAAAAATCTATTCCAATAGCTTCTTGTTCAATTCCATTACTGTCATGCAATACTTCATTAGCTACAGAAAGAACTTCTATTACTTTATTGTTTAAACCTATTTTTGCAAAACTAGCCATTATGCTGTGTAACTCCCTGAACCATTAAATTGTAAAATTGTATTTGAGCCTGATGTTGTAATTGTAGGAGATCCACTTGATGTTCCTGAATATGAAGCAGTCGGAACACTTAATATAACAACTCCTTTTCCACCAGCACCAGATGCTGAAGCATTATAAGCATGATTTCCACCTCCACCACCACCAGTATTAGCTGTTCCAGCTACTGCAGCAGTTGATCCAGTTTCTTGCGCTCCTCTACCACCACCGCCAGTTCCTCCAGATCCACCAGTAGTTGGAGAACCAACTGAATTTCTAACACCACCACCACCTCCTCCAGCATAAGTAACTGAAGAACCTGTTATAGAAGAAGCTGTTCCATTTCCACCACTACCACCTAAATCTGTTGAACCAGTACCACCTGTAGCACCAGAGCCACCACCTCCTCCACCTGCATAAACGTTCCCTGATTGAAAACCATTTCCTCCTGAATTTCCTTGACTAGGAGATGTGCTTGGAGTGTTTCCTGATGCACCAGTAGTATTTGATGAAGAACCACCTCCACCAGAACCACCAGCAGTAGCATTACCTGTACCACCACCATTACCACCACCAGCACTTGTTATTGTTGTTAAACCTGAACCTGAAATTGAAGAATTTGAACCTGAATTATTTCCCGAAGCACCACCATCACCAACTGTGACTGTAATTACTGTTCCTACTAAAACTGTTTGAGTAGATGTTCTAAAACCACCAGCACCACCTCCACCTCCTCCTCCTGAACTAGTGTCTGATTGTCCACCAGCTGCACCTCCTGCTACTACTAAAAAATCTACTGAATAAATTGGTGGATTGTCTGTTAAAGATGGAGATGTTCCTTCATTAACTCCTGAATAAGCTAACCAACCTTGTGTTGAATCTATATAAACTAATCTTGTAGCTTCTCTATCTGTTGTAAGTTTAACATCATTATCAGAACTATTTATTTTTAATGTTGATGTAATAACAAGATTGTTTGTAGCAAAAGTTCCTGCATAATCTACTAAAATAACCTCATCTCCAGCACTTGGTGATGCAGGTAATGTTACTGTAAATCCAGCTGATGTTGTATTTAAAAAATATCCTTTATTAACAGTTGCAGTAAATCCTGTAGTTTTAACAGTTGTGTCCCAATCAGCAGTTCCATCTGATGTTAATGTTGCAAAAGATAAATTACCAGAACCATCTGTTTTTAATACTTGATCTGCTGTTCCATCAGCATTAGGAAATTTAATTCCATCTAATACTAAATTACCAGAACCTTTAGGAGTTAATTTTAAATCTATATTTGTATCATCTCCAGTAGCTGCTATTTCTGGTGCAGTAGTAGTAGCTGCATTTGTTACTGTAATTTCATTAACAGCACTAGCTGTTTCTGCAAATTTAACTAATTCTAATGTACCATCACCAATAGCTTGACCATTGACATCTAGCATACCACCTAATTGTGGTGAACCATCTTGTACTACATCTGTAATACCACCTGAAGTAACAGCTATCCAAACAGAACCATCGTAGTATTTTAAATTACCTGCGGATGTATTGTAGTATAAGTCTCCAGCATTTAATGGATCACCATCATTGTCTGTAGATGGATCTGATGCTTTAGCACCAAGATAGACATCATCAAAGTTATCTGCACTTGCCGCAGCTGCTGCTGCTGAAGCTGCCGCTGCTGTAGCACTATTAGAAGCATTAGTAGCTTGCGTGGTTGCTGTGCTTGCAGAACTAGCTGCATTACTTTCTGATGTCGCTGCATTAGATGCAGATGTACTAGCATTAGATGCTTGTGTAGTCGCAATACCAGCTTGTGTTGTTGCAGTCGTTGCTGAACCAGAAGCAGATGTTGCAGAGTTTGCAGCATTGGTTGCCTGTGTGGTTGCAGTAGAAGCTGAGGAAGCTGCCGATGTAGCAGATCCAGCCGCTGCTGTTGCCTGGGTAGTAGCTGTTGTTGCAGAATTAGAAGCGGATGTAGCTGAATTAGCAGCGTTAGTTGCTGATGTAGAAGCGTTACTTTCTGATGTAGCAGCATTGCTTTCTGAAGTTGCTGCAGTAGAAGCACTATTAGCAGATGCAGTTGCTGAATTTGCTGCGTTAGTAGCAGATGTTGCTGCGGCACTAGCCGAAGCTGTAGCAGAAGCTGCGTCTACCAATAAATCCCATTTAGCAATATCTGCATTAGAACTCAAAGGAGTTGTTCCAGAAGAAGTGTGACCTGTGTTACATAAATAAATATTATTGTTAGAAGAATCTTTTACAATATCACGAGCAGCATAAGTAGTTCCTGCTGACCAAGTTCCTTGATAAGTACCAACCTCTTGAGAAACAACTAGCTCACCATTAGAATCAAAAGATAAAAACTTTCCAGCTCTTGCAGATGCACCTATAGTAAATTCTGTAGATGTCATTGTGTTGGTTCTGGATAGTTTAATAGATCGTGTGACTTCTTCTTGTACTTGTTGCAAAGTCATCATTGCTCTGTCCAATCCCTCTTCGTGTGATTCCGCAGGGAAAGGATCGTTAGCTATATAATCAATAGCTTGCGTTTGCGGAACAGCTCTTCTTAACACTACAGTTTCTCCAGATGCTGGAATATTTCCTGCAGTAAAGATAACAGAACCACCTGATGCTGATCCAGCACCAGTAACAGTATAATGCGTAGTTAAAGTTTTAACAGTTTCTGTGGCAGTTGTATTATTTCTAATAATGACCTGTAAATCAGAGTCTGCAAATATCTTAAAGGTATAACTAAAGGTGGTAGTAGAGCCATCTCCGTTATAGGAATTTTTAACTGTTGTTGATGATATTGTCATATCTTAAAATCCTTTAAACATTGATGATGGATTTGTAAACAAAAATTCTTGTCCTTGTTCTTTTCTCATCTTTCTCTCAATTCTTCTAAGAACTCCTGGAGATAAAGATTCCATCATTTGATAACCTATAATATAATCAAAGGCACTCTTCAAGTAAAACAAATTTAAAAATGGTATATTTCCAGTAACTGTTTTATAAGATTGTTTTAAGGCAGCGTCTTTTTTGCCTTGTATTCCCCATTGAATTGCTTGTATTACTTCAGCAGCAGTACCAGGAACAGGTCCTGCTAATCTTCCTATAAAATCCATAGCACCTTTAGTCTCTGTAAACAGAAAGTCTCCATAGATACCTAAACCACCACCTTGTAAAGCTGCTGCAAAAAAAGTTTTTAATTTAGTTGGATCTCTTGGTGTTTTTCCTTTTAATAAATCTTTTGCTGTCATAGAAACATAACCTAATAAAATACTTGTTGCTACAATAGATCCTATGCCAAATGCTCCTCTAGCTGCATTTTTTGATTTAAAAAAAGATATTTCTCTTCCAAGAGCTTTTTGAACAATAGCAATAGGAAATGCTTTAAATTGTGCAAAAAATCTTATTGCTTCTCCAATAGGAGTTCCAGCTAAAGTTCCTTGTGTTAAAGACGCTTGTGTTCTAGCATCTGCTTCAATAACAGAATATAAAGAACGATCTAAAAATATTCCTGATATAGAAGTTTTTAAATTCTCTCTTGCAATTTGTATTTGTCTTTTAGTAGGATTTTTTAAATCCATAGTGCTAATAATTTCTTTGTCAGAAAGTTTTTCTATATTTCTTACAGAAAAAAATTCAGTTCCGTCATCTGCTTTTTCTACATCCATTTTACGAAGAATGTTCCATAAGTTTTCGTCTACATTAAATTGCTGCATTAACATTCTTAATCTTTCATTGAGATTTGTAAAAGATACATTTCTATTTTTAGCAATGTAATTTGACAAACCTAACATAGAACCTTCTTTTAAAGAATTAGTCCACCAATTAAGTAAATTGTATTTAAAAAAAGTTCTTTGTATTTTAGTAAATCTTTTGTTTAAATTATCACCAATGGAGTATCTTGCAGATAAATCATATATTAAATTATCAGCAATAAATCCTAATTGTCTTGCAATTTCTTGTTTTTTACCAGAAGTTTTTATTTTTCCTAAAGATCCAAACGCTTCAAATATTCCTCCAAAAAAACTTCTTCCTTGATATTTTACTTCTGAAGCATATAAACCAACATCTGACATTGCGGATATAGCAGCAAAACCAAGTTTAGACATAGCAGCAATAGAACGAGTAATTGCAGACCATTTTGCTACAGTAAAATTTTCTACTCCATAAATTCTTCCGTCTACCACCATTAAATATTTTTCAAATTTATTTCCACTTATAGATTCTGTAGACTTACCCATTTTAGCAAGTCTATTTTGAACAATGGATTGTATTCTTGAAAAGTTTTCTGATGGTTTTGTTCCTAAAGTATCTAATATTCCTAATGTTCTACCAGCAATATTAATTCCACCAAAAAATGTTTCTTTTAAATTTCCTGTTCCAAATTTTTGATTATATTCAAACCAAGCATCTGAATTTACAAAGTGAAGAACTCTTTTTGCATTTCTAGCTTTAGTTATATCTCTTGATCCATAAGCTCCTGCAACTCCATCTGCTGAACCATAATCATTTCTAATAATAGATGCGTAAACAAAATTTAAAAATTCATCTCTATCTTCAACATCTGCAAAAGTTCTTTCATCTAAAACACCATCTCGCAAAATATATTCTTTCCATGCCTCTCTATTTACATCAAAATTTTTATCTTTACCTGTAGTATCTACTGTTTTCCCTAAAACTCTTGCTGCATCTCTAACTTTGTAAGCGTCATGTGTTTGTCTAACTATCCATCCAAATAATTTTGGTATATTTGCTCCACGATTATTCATTTGCTTTCTTATCATTTCAGAATAATTTTCCATTATTTCTGCAATTTTTTTAATTTCTGGTATTGTTTCTGTAACTGGCTCTCCTTTACTTATTTGTTCCATTGCTCTTGCTATTTTTCTATCAATAGCTTCTGTAGTATTTGCAAAAAAGCTATCTAAATTAGCGTCTTTTAGTTTTTGATCAAAACCAGCTAATAACTGTCTATAAGTAGAAAATTGTTTTAAAGCTACAGATTCTCTTGCTCCTATTTTTTGATCATTACTTCCAACTAATATAGCAATTAAACCCTCTTCTGGATTTTCTGGAAACTCTCTCAAAACATAATCAACATAATTTCTTATCTTAATTTCATTTTCCAAAGCATTTCTTTTTTTAATTTGCTTGTCTACTTTCTTTTTTTCTAAAATGGTTTTTGCTATAGAGTCTGCATTGACGCTATCTAAACTTGAAATCTTTAATTCTCCCTGAGCTTTTTTTATTTCTGTTAATATTTCGTCTGCCTTAGTAGAAGAAATAGATGATTTATCTAAAAGATTTTTTACTCTTATAAAACATTTATCTTGTGCCATAATTATCTTCCATTAATACAATTAATACCATCTATAATAGCATCTTGTATTTCTTTTTCTTTAGTGTTTAATTCATCAATCTCTTTTTGAGATGATACTAATTCATCACTATCTTTTATTTCTAATATTTCTTGTTTAGATTTTTGTTCTTCTAGTTGTCTTTGAATTGTTTGATTTTCAGAATCTAAATTTTTATAATTAATTTCAATGTCTTTAGTATTTGCTTCTACATTATCTAAGTCCATTTGATCTGATGATCTTGAAACCTTATTGGCTGTTAATGGCTCTGTTATAATTTCATCAGAGTTTCTCAATTCAGGATCTAATTGAGCTACTTGCCTAACTTCTACTGGTTGTTCAGAAACAATATCTCCTATTGCCTTAGCTAATAATGCCTCTCTTGTTTGTGGATCTGTTTTTTCTAATTTCATCATAATATCTGAATTTTCTGGATAATATAATTTATACAAATTTATCTCTGGTTCTTCTGTACTATCTATTCCTAAATTCTTTCTTGCTTCTCTTACTTTTTTTCTAAAATCTCTTATTGTTTTTAAATCTTTTAATTTTCCAGCACCAACATGAAGTCCACCACCAAAGATAGTTCCAAAAGTTACATTTAAAAAACTATCCATTAAACCATAATCCGCTTTTTCTCTTTGAGCTGCAGTATAAATAATTGGTTCAACAATAGCAGTACCAATAGCACCTTCTACTGCACCAGTAATTCCTCTAGCTGCTGTAAACGATCCTGTTCTTGCCAACAAAGATGCAAATCTAGCTTCACCAACTACAGGAATAAAAGCAGCACCGATGTTAATAGGATCTAAAACACTAATACCTAATCCAACTGCAAACTTAGCAACCCCTGGCAATATTCCTTCTGGTCCACGAGAAATTATATCTCTTCTTTTTCTTTCCTCTATTTTTCTTTGAACAATAATGTCTACAACAGATTGTGGCTGATCTTCTTTAAATACAAGATCTAATTCTTTATATTGATTGTTAAGAATATCCCTTGAAACAACAGGATCATCTTTTGATTCAATTCTTGTAGATTCTAATTCATATAGTCTAGCAATAGAAGATAGTGGATTAAATTTCCAAGTATCTTCTGCTACTGTAGATAAGGTTTTTCCAATTCCTACTGCATATTGATCATATCCAGTTTCTGAAAAATTTTCCGCAGTATCTAACCCAAATCCAATGTTAGCCATTATTTATTTAATTTGTACAAACCTTCATTTGCAGTTCTTCTTCCTATCATAGTTGTTTCAACAGATGGTTGTACTATAGATGGTTTTGCTTCACCATAAGAACCAAAAGCTCCAAACTGTTGAGCTTTTAATTTAATATCTGTATCTATTTCAATATCTGTAGTAGGAATTTTATAAGATGTATCATTAAAATCTATTCTAAGATTTTCTCCATTTGCATTTTCAATTAATCCAATAGAACCATCTCTTAATTTAATTCCAAAGACAATTCCTTTTCCATCTTCTGTATTAACCCATAAACCATTATTTTTCATCTGATAATCAAGTTCATCTATCAAATCTTGAATTGGAGCTTTAGGATCTTTAGATTTTACCAAAACAGGTTTAAAATCATTTAAATAAAAATCTTTAATAAGTGCAGCTTTTTCTTGTATTTTATCAATATTATTTTTTCCTAATCTTTCTCCATTGTATATTTTTGGTATAAAATAAGTGTCTGCAATTTCATAATTATCTAAAATTAAATTTGCTGCATTGTTAATAGCTTGATCTTTATTTTTACCAGTTAAGATTTCATTTAAAGCATAATAGGATAAAGTGTTTTTCATTTTAGATAATTTTTCTGCTGCAATGCTAGTATTATATTGATTTCCTATCATAATATTTTTTTCAAAATCTTTTATTTTTTCTTGCAATGATTCATTAATATCTGTTTGAATATTTATTCCTTTATCTTTAGCAAATTGTTTTAATACTTTTTGCTTCTCTTCTGTGTCAAAACTAATTAATTTTTTAGCTATAGTTTTATTTCCTAAGTAGGAAGAAAACTCAGCACTAAAAGGAAGTCCATCTTTAGATAATTGGTTTAAAGCATTAGAATAGTATTCTCCATAATCTTTTTGTAATTTTTCTAACCAAGCCAATCTTCCATCTTCATTAGAAGATAGATACTTGGCAACAATATCTTCTGATTCTGATTTAGATATTACTTTAATTCTTGTTTTTAATTGTTTCATTCTAATCTGTTCTTGAACAATAGTATTAATTAAAGCAGTTTTCTTTTTACTTTGTAATTCTGGATCTTGTTCTAATCTATAGTCATCAGTAGCTTGTTTAACTTTATCGTTGGTAGAATATAAAAAAGCAACAGGATCTTTTTCCATATATTCTTGTTTTTTTTGTACCGCATTAATTAAAACATCTTTTTTCTTTTTATCTAAAATATATGACTTATCTTTTAATTGTGTTTCTTTAACAATTTCATTTTCACTTCCAATTTCAGAATTGTTTATTTTTTGTATATCAATATATGTTTGTTTAATAATAGAATATCTTTCATTAAAATCTTCATATTCTTTTTTATCTAAAATTTCTTTTGCAAATTTTTGATCAAATTCAATTATTTTTCCATCTGCTCCAGCAGCTAAAACATTTTTTATTTCATCTCTTATTATAGGCTTTGCTTCTGATAATGATTCTGATTGTAATTGCAATCTCGCTTTTAATGGTAAATTAATATATTTATTTGGATTAGTAATATCTAAATATGCTTGTTTTGGGTCTGATTGTATTTGTCTTTTTGCCTTAAAGTAATCAATTTTACCAGGTATAGCAGCTATATTTTTTTCTTTAGTATCAATATCTTGAAAAGTATCATCTAATTCTAATTGAGTTAAATCATTAATCATTGTTTGTTCTGCTAATGGATTTTTTCCAAATAAACCCTCTGTTAAAATTCTTTCTTGTTTTGTTAATTTATTATTTGCATAAGACTCAACTACATTTTTATAAACAGCATTATCAACTTTAATAATTTGTTTTTGTTCTTCTTTTAAATAATTATTATCAAATATAGATCTTACTTGTGAACTAGATGCTTTTGCTCCATAAGCATCTCTAATTCTTTTGCTTTCATTTATTAAAAAAGTATTTGCTTGTTCTTTGTTTTTTAATTTAGATGCTTGTTGCACAGCAGTATTTAATTCAAGAACAGATTGATTTTCTAATTCAAGAGCTTCGTTTTTAGATTGGTTTAACATCTCTGTTGCAGCGTAATTCATTAATGTCTTTACTAAAGGAGCAGCAGCAGTTCCTATATTTTGAGATGGAGATATTTGAATATTACTTCTAACATCACCAACTTCTGCTGTTGGTCTGGCTTGCGTTGTAAATGTAGGTATCTTTGGCATTATGTTTTCATACTTCCTGATGATAATAAACTAGATCCAAAAGAAGATGCTAGTTGAAGTTGTTGAGTTGTTGCTTGTTGCTTTGCCATAGTTCCTTGTATTCTTGAAAAAGCAGCGTCATTAAGTTTTTGTGATTTATTTATTTTAGCATTATAAGTTGTAATATTTCTTTGCAACTGTGCCTCTTCAGCATTTGCTCTAGCAATTCTTAAAGAAGTTCCTTCATAACCAACACCAGATTTTGCTGAAGCCACTCTTTCTGATCCAACTAATTTTACATACTCTTTATCAAATTGAGCCAAATCAAATTCTAATTGTTTGTCTATTTGTTCAGCTTCTTTTTCTGCAATCTGTGCATTACGATTTGCAACAGCTTGATTAAATTTACCAGCAGCACCAGCTTGTTGAATACCAGCAACTGTTGTAACTGCTGAAATTCCAACAGCAGCTTGACCAATAGCAGGAAGAGCAGCAAACCAACCCATTAGAATAACCTCGCAAATCTATAATGGTCAGTACCATCAAAACCATATTGTTTCATTAAACCCTCATTCTCTAAACCTAGCCACTTAGC
>Ga0208160_1001075_pt1 | contig 11940 bp, 7 predicted proteins | sample CB_VirMetaG_FD_184536 | JGI IMG/M metagenome (GOLD analysis project Ga0208160, IMG submission 184536) | Freshwater to marine saline gradient viral communities from Chesapeake Bay - CB_1504_1 Viral MetaG (SPAdes) (version 4) | ecosystem: Environmental > Aquatic > Marine > Coastal | place: USA... | reverse complement strand
GGTAATGTAACGGTGGCAGACGGCGAATCTGCGTTTGTGTACGCCGACGGAGGTGGCGCAGGCGCGGCTGTGGTTGATTTAACAGCGTTGTTGCCTGCCCCATCCGATATTGCTTTTTCGCAGTTAGCAGATGCTACTGTGCAGACGTCAGGAGAGGGGTTCTCTGACAGCGACACGGCGCTGATGACCGCTGCTCTTATTCAGGACTATATCCAGACTGCCACTTTGACACTAACCAATAAGACGTTGGGCGGGGTTACGCTAAACGACGGATATACCGAAGAGGTATACGCGGTAAGCGGAACGACCCCTGCTCTTTCACCCACCAATGGTTCTATCCAGACGTGGACACTCACCGCCAACTCGACCCCAACTGCCGGTACATGGGCAGCTGGACAGATGCTGACTCTGCTGGTGGATGATGGGACTGACTACACCATAACGTGGAGCTCGCTGTCGGTTGAATGGAAAACAAATTCCGGGTCAGCACCGACGCTGAACACCGCAGATGAGACAGTTATCGTGCTGTGGAAAGTTGGAACAACTATCTACGGCGCTCGCGTAGGTAACAGCTGATGCTTGGGTCGCTGCTCAAATCTTGTTCAACTGCAGATGTTAGCTTTGTTGGCTCGTCTTCTGCTACCAATTCTAATAGCATCGATCTGACCGGAATATCCGGTCTGCAAACTGATGACTACGTTATATTTGCGTTTTCGGATGACAATACGACGTTTTCGCTAAGCTCTTCCGGTTGGTCTGGGATGAGCGATGATTTTCCAAACTCAAAACTCATAAACGACATTCGTCACATCGCTGGCTACAAGCAAATGGGTGACCCCGTAGATACAGTCGTCACCGTAAGTACCGCTCTTGATGCTGGTATTGCAGTCGCCTTCAGGGGCATCTCGAACCCACCGTCTCTTCCAACGGCGTCGGAAAGTGCCACCAGCACCAACACATTCGATGTTGGGTCAATGAGTGTTGCGGGCGAGGGGTCTGTTTCTTTGATTATCGCCATGCACGATGAAGCCAGCGCTACTATAACCGGAACACCGAGCGGTTACACATTAGCGGCAACAGCTTCGTCTGCTAATAATTCTATGGCAATGTTCTATAAACTTGACGTTGCTTCTGGAACTGAAAACCCCGGCGCCGGTGTTTGGAGCGCAAGTTCCGATTCGTTGTATACTGCCGGTTATATCATCGCGCCAGCATGAGGATGAAAGATGCCATACGTTAGATCAGACACAGGCGAACTCGTATCTGAAATTCAGATACGCAAGGAAAACCCTCAAGTAAGTTTTCCAAAACCATTGTCAGACGCCGCGATATCTTCGTTTGGATATGCGGAGGCGCAAGAAACAGCGCGTCCATCTACTCAATTTTGGCAGCGGGCTACTAAAGAGACCACTGCTGTACACGTAAACGGGGCTTGGTTAATTCCGTGGACCGTAGAAGACATCCCAGCAACTGCTGAAGGTGTTAAAAACGAAGCGTACCGCCGCATCGTTGCGATCGTTCCGGAATGGAAGCAGCGTAACTTGACCGCTCAAGCAGCCCAGCTCGCCGAGAAGGGTCGCGCCAACTGGACGGCTGAAGAACTGGCGGCGTGGAACGCGGGTCAGGCTATCTGGGATCAGGTAGCCGCCATACGTGCTAAGTCGGACGCGCTCGAGGCTATGAGCCCGATACCGGTTGATTACAAAGACGATAGGTGGTGGGTCTAACGACTTCCAAACGACAGGTTCTGATCATATGCCGCTCTCAAAGCTACAGTTCCGGCCCGGTATCAACCGAGAAGTCACAGCGTACACCAACGAGGGTGGCTGGTTCGATTGCGATAAGGTGCGCTTTCAAAAGGGCTTCCCGGAGTCCATCCTCGGCTGGGTGAAGAAGTATTCCAACTCCCTGCTCGGATCGTGCTCGCACATCGCCGCTTGGTCTAGCCTGTCGTCCCAGCGGCTGACTGTCTTTGGCACGCACTTGAAGCTGATTGCAGACACCACCGGTGCGTTCACAGACATCACACCTCTTCGGGCGACGTCCGCTGCGGGGGATGTAACATTTTCCGCGTCGGATGGCTCCAGCACGATAACTGTCTCGCATACTGGCCACGGCGCAAGAGCGAATGATTTCGTTACGTTCTCCGGTGCGGTGTCACTTGGCGGGACAATTACCGCCGATGTGCTCAATCAAGAGTATCAGATCGATAGCGTACCTGATGGCAACACGTACACGATCACCGCTCGTGAAGTGGCCGATTTGCTTGCAACGGCGGTTGATGGAGCAACAAGCGTGACACCCGTAACCGCTAACGCCTCTGACACCGGTAACGGGGGTGGGTCTGTGGTTGGTGCGTACCAGATTGCTACTGGTCAGACGTCCACCATCGTTGGTCTCGGTTGGGGCGCAGGTGGTTGGGGTGATGACGGCTGGGGATCAGCATCTTCGACGCCCGTTTTGTCTGGTAGTTTCCGCATCTGGTCAACTGATGCGTTTGGTGAAGACTTGCTCGCCAATCCGCGCGATGGCGGCATCTACTATTGGGACTATTCAGCAGGTGGTCGCGCCGTCAACCTGTCCGACTTGTCCGGGGCCAATAAGACGCCGACCGTTGCCAAGCAGATTATCGTCAGTGATCGCGATCGACATGTTATTGCGTTCGGCTGTGATCCGGAGGCAAGCCCCGGCGTTCAAGACCCGCTTATCATCCGGTTCTCGGATCAAGAATCGCTGACGGATTGGGAGTCGAGAGCGACCAACACCGCCGGTGAGCTACGCCTCGGCTCTGGGTTCGAGATTGTCAGAGCGGTAGAGACGCGACAGCAGATTCTCGTATTCACGGACACCACGCTCTACGGCATGCAATACCTTGGCCCGCCGTTCACCTTTGGCGTTGGCTCTATCTCTGAGAACATCACCATCGCCAGCCCCCGTGCGGTTGAGGCGGCTGATGACTTGGTGTTCTGGATGGGTAAGCAGGAGTTTTACGCATACACTGGTACAGTGCAGCGCCTTCCATGTACGGTGCGGGACTACGTGTTCTCAGACTTCAACTACGATCAAACGGAAAAGGTGTTCTCAGGCCTTAATGGATGTCACTCTGAGGTGTGGTGGTTCTATCCATCTGCCGACAGCGAAGACGTTGATCGGTACGTGATCTACAACTACGGCGAACAGGTCTGGTACATCGGCTCTCTGGCCAGAACAGCGTGGCTTGACCGTGGCATCTTCACATATCCGTTGGCGACGGACCTCAACAGCTACGTCTACGAGCATGAGAACGGCATCAATGACGGCTCTACAAACCCGTCTCAAGCGATCAACTCCTACATTGAGTCCGCACCTATGGACATCGGTGACGGGGAGCAGTTCTCGCTGCTCCGCCGCGTAATTCCAGACATCCGGTTCAAGGACTCGACAGAACCACAACCTAGCGCCGAGGTGACCATGTCTGTGCGCAACTTTAGTTCTGGCGAGTACACCAAAAGCCAGACGCGCACGTTCCGCGACCCGCGCTCTGCGCCGTCTGATGAGCGTACCGACCAGTTGTTTTACCGCCTGCGAGGTCGCCAGATGCGTTTGCGCGTCGACGCCGGTACGCGTGGCGTGACGTGGGGGCTTGGTAGCCCGCGCGTAGACATCAGACCTGACGGTAGGCGCTGATGTCTCGTAAACTAACCAGATCCTTCTTCGCTGTACCGCCGGGGCAGTACGACCCGACGTACTTCTCGCAGCTTGTTCAGAGCTTTTCCTTCTTGCTCGAACAGCTGCAAAACCCCGGCGATGCGCGGCATACAACAATGACGTTGACCAACCTCCAGACCAATGATCAGGGGTTGGAACCGGGAGCATTGTTTCAACAGGATGGATTTGTTAAGATCACCCAAGCAAACACGCCGCACGTCGCAGGTATAGCCGCGACAGCATCCGTAGGGTTGGTATCGGTGACGACCACGTAACACTGAGGAACGCAAATGGGACTTCTTTCAACTATCGGTGGAATGGTCGGTCTATCAATCGGCGGGCCGGTTGGCGCGGCCATTGGTGCTGGTATTGGCTCTCTAGCGAGCGGGGGCGATCTAAAGGACGCGCTTACCGCCGGTCTTATGGGCTACGGCATCGGCTCTATTCCGGGAGTTGCCAGTACTTTAGGTGGGCTCGCCGGTGCGGCTGGTTTGTCAGGCACAGCCTCCAACCTAGCAATGCAGGCGGCTAACCCGAACGCGCTCGGCAAGATGGCTCAGAGCTTCGGCTCGAACCTGATGGGTGGCGCAGGTGGCGCAGGTGGCGCTGCTGCGGGTGCAGGTGGGGCGGCTGGTCAGGGTGCCGGGGGTATCAGTAGCTTGCTCCAGTTCGCAGAGAGCCCGCTCGTTATGGCTAGTTTGATGCAGATGGCCTCACCTAAGAACGTCGAGTTGATGACGGCGGAACAACGCGCACAGATGGCTACAGGTGAGCGCCTTCCGGACTACCAAGGCACTGCAGTTCCGGGTAGCTATACACCTGCTCCCGCCACCCCAGTCCCTGTTCCGGGTCTACAGCGACCTCGCGCCTATGCTCGTGGTGGCATGATCAAGGGTCCGGGTAACGGGACCAGCGATTCTATTCCGGGGACCATCTACCAAGGCAACAAGCCGGTTGAGGATATCGCGGTGTCTGATGGTGAGTTCATCATGACCAACCGCGCTGTCAAAGGTGCCGGTAACGGCGATCGCAACAAGGGCGCAGCCCGCATGTATCAGATGATGCGTGAGTTCGAGCAAAGGGTATCGTAATGGCACCTTTAAGCAAACTGGCGTCACCCACAAAGATTATTGATTATGCGAGGCCCAACACCACTCAACCCGCTCTTACAACGAACTCTGCGCCTACGGGAGCTACGGTGTCGCGCGAAGCACCGGCGGCTGATCAGGTCATCCTAAATCAGTCACAACCGTTATTGCCCGCGTATTCCGAGCGGTTTATGAAAGACCTGCTCGCGAACATCTATTACACAGACCCCGAGACTGGCATGGTCTCGGGTATCGCGTCTCGTAACCCGCTCATGGGGCAGGTGCAGTACGACGAGAACGGTCAGGTTATCTACGAGCGCGATGCTGAGGGTAACATCAAGTACGACGCGTTCGGCGAACCCGTGCCGCAGGTCATCGGAGGTGTTCCGCGCCCCGAGGTGATGCCGTTCACACCGCTGCAGCAAGAGGCTATCGACCTCGGTACTGGTATTGGGGCGTACAAGACAGATTTCGACGCTGCTCGCGATGCGATTACAAGCGGCATATCTACCATAGGCGATGCGACTGGTTACGCCGAGCTTGGCAAGGATCAGTTGCAAAAGTCCTTTGGTGAGTTTGACCCAACGACAATGGTTGATCCGTATTACAACCAGTACGTTGAGGACGTAATCGACGTTACCGAACGCGACATCCAGCGACAAGGCGATCTAAACCGTAACAGGATTAACGCGTCTGCGGTGGACGCTGGGGCGTTTGGTGGTTCTCGTCAAGTTGTGGCTGAACAAGAAAATCAGCGCAACGTCATGGACACTATGGCCCGCACCGGCGCCCAGTTGCGGTCTCAGGCTTACGACGCAGCTATGACGAACGCTCGAGGAGTGTTTGAAAACGAGATGGCGCGTAATCAGACCGGCGCTCAAATCTACAACACTTTGGGCCAAGGTCTCGGATCGCTTGGTGGGTCGCAGATTGCAGGTGGCAGCAGCGTTGGGGCGCTTGGTGAGGCAACTCAAGGGGCTATTGGTCGCGATGTAGATCGACTGTTCAACCTCGGCTCCGCAGAACAGGCCCAGCGCCAGAGCGAGTACGACGTACAGCGTCAGGGTCGCATCGAGGAGGCGTACGAGCCGTTCCAGCGCTTCGCGTACATGAGCGACATCTTCCGAGGCGTCCCTTCCACGCAAGGCACTCTTACCGCGACTAGTGCCCCGTCGCCGAACCCGATCACGCAGTTCCTTGGGAACGCGATGGGCATGTCGTCTTACTACAACGCCGGTGGTACTGGCATCCTCTCTGGACTGGCGAGGTAACCTCGATGGACTCTGTCTACAACCGAAAGCTCTTTCAGCGCAAAGAGGACCGCGCAGCGCGTGATCAACTGCGACGGATGGGTGGCATCATGAGTTCGTCGGACGAGTTGATGCAGGCTGCTCAGCAAGGGTTCCAGACAGCCAAGCCGCCTCAGATGACTGGGCAGGGCCAAGTCGTATCAATGGCGCCGAGCATCGTTCCTACGGCGCAGGAAATGATGCAGCAACAGCGCCCGCCGCAACAGCGCCCACCGCAGCAGATGCCCCCTCAACAACAGATGCCTCCTCAACAACAGATGGGTATGATGGGTGCGTTGGGCTTAGCGCCTTCGGTGCAGGCACCTCCAATGCCGCAGCAGCAACCTCGCCGTGGTTTCCAGCAGGGCGGGCAGGCCAAAACCGCGCAAGAAATGCAGAATGTTGACTTGTCTCGTCCAACCATGACGCAAAACATGTCTGCCAATCTCGCCCGTGCAAAAACTGCAGGGGGGTCCCGCCGGGGCTTCCAACAGGGGGGTGTCGCTCAGATGAGCCCAGAGCAAATGGCCGAATATCGAAAGTCGCGTTTGCTAACCGGAGCTCGGAGCGTGGATACCCCAACGATGAGTCGTCCGACGATCACGGAGGGCGCACCCACACCCACTGCTTCGCCAGAACCGGCGAAAGTCGTTGTAACCGAGACGCCGGGACCTGATGCCACGGCGCCGAGCTCCCCGGAGGAGGCGATCGGCAAGGCTAAGCAGTTGATGGACGATCCGAACATCCCCGCCGAGGAGAAGTCCAAGGCCATCCTTAAGGTTGCTGGTACGCCTCAGAGCGGCGATCTGGTGCAGGATATCCGTGAGCTCTACAAGCAGTCCGTTGGTGGCGAGATACCGCGTGATGCGACGATCGACGAGCTGAACCGCGGCATCTTCGGCGCAGCTATGGCCAGCAGTAAGAACCCCCGAGCAGCTGGTGCGCTGGCCGAGGGTCTGTCCGCTGCGCTGACTGCGATGCGTCAGACGGAGATGAGCCGTCAAGAGCGAGAGATGGGGCTCAAGGGCACAGAGTTCCAAGTCCGCGCTGGTCGCGAAGAGGCGGCTATTAAAGCTGCGTTGGCCGCATCAAAAAGCTCAGATAAGGCGTTTGAAGAGATTACCAAAATCTTCCAATCTCTGACAACAGCTGGTGAGCGTACCGGGGAGCAAGCTGTTGAGTTCCTGAACAATATGATTCCCGGTCTCGGAGATAGGTACATGGAGTACCTAGCAGGCAAGGCTGGCGTTGGTGTCACTCCGAACAATGCCCCGGCTGGCGCCCCCTCGAACGTGGTCCCCCCTTCTGAGACAACGCAATATCGAAACCAAGCTAACGCCTTGATCGAGAAGATAAACAGCTCGACATCGCCAATGGAGATGAAGCAGGCTGAGTACAGGAAGGTGCAAGACGCGGCAGCTAAGGTTGGCATAGACCCCGCCGCTCTGTTGCCATTGGCTGGAGAATGATGTGGCTGACACCGAAAACCCGTTCGCTGGTATTGGGGACACTCTAGAATACAGCGATCCGGTCGAAGATTACGAAGGCGGCGCGTTTTACAACACCGTGAAGGGTGTTCGTAACGCGACCAGTTTTGTCGCTGACGTGGCGCAGGGTTTGCTAACCTCCCCCGTCACGATGATGCAGGGTATCTTGGAACTCGGGTCTTCTGGTTTTGATCTAGCTTTTGACACCGACACAACGAGCAGCGTTAGTGACACGTTCAACGCGGTAAATGATTGGGTCGTTCCGGAAAGCTCAGCGGGTCAGGTGGCCAATCAAATCGGTGCATTTGGTCTGGGCTTCATACCTGTGGCGGGGTGGCTAAACCGCGCTAACGCAGCAGCAAAAGGTCTCAACGTAACATCTAAAAGCCGTTACATGCGCACCGCCGAAGATTTTGGTCGCAGTGCTCTTGGGCAGAAGGTGCTCGGTAACAGGGCCAAATTGATCGGATCGACAGCCGTAGCTTATGGTGGTTACGGCTACGCCTTCTCGCCGGACGGACGGGCTACGTTATCAGACTCTGTGGATTGGCTCCCTGATGTGCTGGAAACGGAAGACACGTCTGGTTTGCAGGGTCGCGAACGCGCCTTGGCTACGCTCCGCAACAAAGGGCGCAACGCCACCGAAGATGCGCTAATGAGCTTGGGTTTCGACGCCGCCATTGCTGGTGTTGGGGCGGGTATGCGAACAGCTGCTCCGTATATTGGCGATGCCATAAACACCGCTAAGGAAAACAGCGCTGTTCAGGCGACCTTTAACGCGCTTAACAACGTCACATCTTCAGGCCCAGCAACAGCGGCAAAGAAAAAGTTTCAAGCATTTTTCTCCCCCGACCAAGGTGCCGATCCACTTGTCATGGAAGCCAAGCGCAACGCTCAGGCTAAGGTTAGCGGTGAGAAAGCAATTGCAGCTGATCTTGTTGGTGAGTTGGACAACACTGTGCGTCGATTTGTTAAGGCGTCTGGTGTTCAGGGCACCAATGGTGCTCGTAATCCGGATCAGGTTTGGGCTGATCTGAACAATTATCTTGACGGTAACATTTCTTCTTTGCCTGCTGGCTACCCAGCCAAAGCACAAGAGCTCGCTGACGCCATTCTCCAGCGGCAGGCGAAGTTGTTCGATGAAGTTAGTTACGAGCTTGAGCAAATTGTAAAAAATGACCCCGGTGTTGGTCCTCGATCTATCGAGGCGGAGAAGGTTCGCTTCGAAATGCTCAACAACCAAAGCCAAAATAAGAACCGCTTGCGGCGAGTTTTTGATGTGCACAGGCGTCCTTTGGATTTTTACAAAGGGTTCGACATCAACGACCCTCGCCTCGATAGAGCCATCAAAGAAGTCGGCATAAATCAGCGTAGAATGAATGGAATCAACCGTCAGGGCGCTTTGACTGCGACTGAAGAGGCGACCGCCAGAAAGACTGTTCTGGAGTCTTTGGGTCTGTATTCGGCGAACAACAGGATTACTCTGGATCAGGCACTAGACGCTAAGATAAAATCCCTTGAGGAAATAGCGCAGTTTAGTCGCGGTGAAAAAGTCGTAAAGCCTCGCGGTGCCGACCTTCGCGCTGATGAGGGTCTGTTCATTGAAAGGCAGAAACTTCTCGATAAAAGTCCCACTTTGCGCTCCCTGATGGGTGAGATCAAAGACCCGAAAGACCGGGTTATTGAGACCATAGACAGCATTGCGTCAACTGCTGCGTCTATGCGTTTCTACAGTGACGTGTATGCCAAAAATACTAAGTCTTTCGGATCTGCCATAACCGCAATCGAAAATGGCGGTCGTCCGCTTGTCATCGAAGTTCCAGATCGATTGGTGATGAACAGCGTTGATTATCGCATGGCTATGGCTCCGATTGAACAGCGAGCGATGCAAGAGTCCGCGCGTTTGAACACAAACGTAACTGCCAACGAGATGCTTCAACAATACCAGCGGGATTTGGTTGACGTACACGGATACGTGAAGCTCGGTTCTATGAGCACAACAGAAGGTAACGCCAAAACTATTATTGGTGGGGAGTTCGGAGAGCTAAGCGGCAAATACGTGCCGCGCGAAATGTATGACGCTCTCACATCACCTCGCAAGATGGAGCATAATGCACTGAGAGCTGCGGTGGCCTTGGCTAACTCTGCGGTTGGTCAGGTACAACGCGCGACAGTTATTCTTAACCCAGCATCTCGTATCCGAGATATGATCGGCTCGACCGGTATGGTATTCGGCTCTGGTAATCTCATGCGAGACATGGACATCGCCGGGAACATACAACTGGCGTTCAACTCGTTTAAGAACCTCGACGATATCGGCTTAGCCGCGAAACGCGAACAACTCGAAATGGCTGGGGTGCGTGACTCAAACGTCGTGCTTCAGCTTTTGAAGCAGTTTCGTACGGAGAGCGAAGAGCTTGGCCAAGGGGTCATTTCGAGCAAACTTGTCCGCGCGGGGCAGTCTATCAACAACATGCCCGTCTACAGGCAAATAAACAAAGCCTTTGAAGACGTCGCAGCAGGCACTGACCTGCTGATGAAGGTCACAGCGCTGACTGCAGAAGAGCAGAAGCTCAGAGCCATATACGCCAAGGCGGGTTTGGATGTGCGCAACCCCGCCGCTGCGCAGGCTCTCATAGACGCCGGTTTGGCTACGAAAGCGACGAACGACGCCGTTGCCAATATAACCCCGAGAGGGCAGGCTGGTAGTCTTCGCCCAACGCTATCTCGCTCCCAAGCCCTTGATCCGGTTGAAGTCATCGCCGCCCAACGCGTTCGCGCAATGCTGCCGAACTACGGTATGGTTGGCACAGGTGTTCGTCAGGTTTACGAGCGAGCTCCTGTCTTTGGTAACTTTACTTCGTTCGCCTTTGAGACCATCCGCAACTCGGTAAACATCCTCGACACCGGGATGAAGGAACTCAGCTTTAAGCTCTCTGATGACGCTGCTGCTGCCATACGCCGTGCTGGTGGGAACCCCGAGCAGTTTCAAGCTGGTGTCCGGGCAGAAGGTCTACATCGCCTGAGCAGCTATGTTGCTATGGCGAGCGTGATTCCGAAGCAAATCCAACGAGCCTCTATGGTGGCTACAGGCACAACGGAAGACGACATCCAAGCAGCCAAACGCCTCGGCCCTGAGTACCTATCTGGCGTTGATCTCATCGTCACCAAGAACGACGGTGAAGGCAAGATGGAGGTCATCAATCTTAACCAAACGGCACCTTATGCTTTCGCTCTCGAAGGCGCACAGGCTGCTATTGAGGCGTATGCTGAGACGGGCGATCTCGGTGGCTCAACCATCAAACAGATATCTGACGCCACGATTGCCGGGGTGGGTAAGTATTTTGAGCCGTTCTTAGCCCCAACTATCGTAGCCGATAGAGTTGCTGATGCAGTGGCGCGTGGAGGTAGGACCGCCGAAGGTGCTTATGTTTACTACAAGAGCGATTCGCTATCTGATAAAATCGTGGCTAGTATGTACCACACTATGGATGTGTTCCTTCCCGGATACGTTCGTCTTGGTGTGACAGCTCAAGGGGGCACTATTGAGCCGGGTAATGTGACGCGAGCTGTACAAGGCATACCAAGCAAACAGGGCGATGAACTTACCAAGATGGAGGAGTTCGGTAAGATCCTTACAGGTGCGACTCCGATCCGCATCGATGCCTTCAAGCAAGGTAAGTTCAAAGCGGAAGAATACTCTAATGTTCGTTCGGAGGCCAAAGGCGAAGCCTCTCGGGAAATAAAACGCCCTGACAAAACAAAAGAGCAGATGCTCGCCGCTTGGCAAACATATAACGACAAGATGTACCGTGCGCAGTCCATGCTCTACGGTGACATCCAAGCGATGCGGGCGCTCGGTGTGCCAGACCAGAAGATACGCGTTGCGTTGATCAAGTTTGCAGAAGAAGGTCGAAGAGAAGTAAGCTCTATTATGCGCGGAGAGTTCTACCCCGGCTACTATTCCAGAGACGCTGCGGCTAAATTCCGTCGTGAGATCACTGAGGGGTATGACAATCGTCTCGTTATGGAGCCGCCAATCACAGAACTGCGCGAAATATCTAAGTCTCGACAAGGTGAAAAGCTCGACCCACTTCGGTTCGCACGTGAGCAAGACGATCCGTTTTCTGGTATTGGCACTGATCTTGAGTTTGGTGGGCAATCTACAGCGAGCCCGTTTGCCGGTATCGGTGATGGTCTCGACTACCTACCCCAGCCTCAGTCTGTCGGTCCTGTGACGTATCAACCACCGGAACCCGCTGCACCTGCCACTCAGGTGCCAAACGAGTTGTTGGGTGGCAACCCGTACGAGCAGATGCAGAACGCGCCGCTGCAGTCGCTTAGGCCGATGGCTCGGACGGGGATGATGCAGTCGCTCCGACCGATGAG
>Ga0208160_1001074_pt1 | contig 11947 bp, 17 predicted proteins | sample CB_VirMetaG_FD_184536 | JGI IMG/M metagenome (GOLD analysis project Ga0208160, IMG submission 184536) | Freshwater to marine saline gradient viral communities from Chesapeake Bay - CB_1504_1 Viral MetaG (SPAdes) (version 4) | ecosystem: Environmental > Aquatic > Marine > Coastal | place: USA... | reverse complement strand
GTCACAAACCAATCGCAAGAACTTGTTTGGTTTTGGACATTTGATTTCAAGAATCGCATCATCAGAAACGATCCCATCAGGTGAACCACCGGTGTTTTCTGTAAACTTAAAGAACCCACACGTTTCAACATTGATGAATTCTTGCTGCTTTAGTTCCTGAAATTTACTGAATGCTAATGGTTCTAATTCAATCCCTCTTTGCATGTCGAATGAAACGAAATCATCATCATGATTCTTTCCGCATGCAATTTCAACTGCCATTTCAAAAGCATATGATTCACCTGTTTTGCCAAGACCTTTAATTCCCATCAATTCATGAATTCGGGATGATGTAAACTTTCCAAGTCTTTGATCAAACCATTCTTTAGTTCTTTGCATAATCGATGTATTTAGATTCAAGTTCAGGTGTGATTGTATATGATTTCTTTATCATGTCAATTGTGGCATTTGCTTTCTTTGCCTGCTCGAATTTTTCTTCAGTGAATTCAGGCTTTGATTTTGTTGTTGTTGGTTTAATTGGATTAATTCGAACACCACCAACGATATCACCTTTCATCTTTACATTTGCATCGACATAAAGTTCAACAGGAACATTCTTCCAATCTTCAACGAATGGTGAACCACCTGCAAAGATCTTGATTTGCTTTGCATTGGTTGCATTCAAAACCCAAGGTTTAATTGTTTCATTAAAATATGCAATGTTGAATTCACCACGCTTGCCAGCAACAACCTGAATTTCCTGCTTTACTTCTTTGATTGTGAAGATCAGTTTCTTTCCTTCTTCAATCAAATCTTCCAAATCTGCAACACCTAAATGTTCCGATTTGTAAACTTTCCTAAAATGTTTTTTTTCCATGATTTACTTTTTTTTGTTTGTTAAATATACGACTTTTTTTATTAAGTTCTAAATGTGCATTTAAAAATACTTCATTAAATGATACCTGAATTTCAGGCTTATATGTTGACCTGATCCCACATGGTTTGATTGGATCATTTATCTTTCGTTTGAATATGTTTATCATAGTTCAATAATGCTTTGTAATTGATAATAAACTAAATTAAAATTGTTTTGCTCTTCCTCTTGTTCAAGATTTGGATTTTGTGTCAATAGATTACAAATTTCCTCAATAACATCATCTGATGCCATTTCAAGAAATACTTTTAATATTCCTATTTCCGCTTTCATTATCTATCATTTAAAATTTTAAATAAACTCAATGAATGCTTTAGGCCGGTTATTGTTCCGAACAAAATTAACTCTTGACCGAAATCATCTCTACCAAGTGTTTCTGATTCCTTTTCAAGTTCTTGAATCCTTTGGTTAATTACTTGAATAAATTTTTCTTCTTTACTTTCCATGATTTTAAAATTCGGTTTACCTTTACACCGGAAGGTTTTAAATTTAGATTGATATTATTTTATATTCACAATACTGAATTAATCTATCAAAATGATTTCTTCCTATTCTTTGATAAGTTCTTTGATAAGAATTATATTTAAACCATAAATATTTTTCTGTTGTTCTTTCAATTTCAACTTGAACAGGTTGATTCATTTTTTCCGGTGAAAAATTAATTCTTACTTCTACAATTGAACCTGCTTTTAAATCTGATGCTTTCATGTCTTTAGTTTTTTAGTTTTTAATTCCTTTTTGTTGAAACAAATATACAGAATAAAATAAATACAAAACAAACAAACAATTAACTTTTGCGAAAAAAATATTTTTAAGCAAAAAAAAATGCAATACTTTTAAGCATTGCATTTGTTCTTTGAAAATTTGTTAATGAAATTATGGCAAATATTTCTTGATTTTGAAATAAAGATTGATACCAATAAATATGATCAAAAATATTAACCATATATAAAGCATTGATTTATCATGTTTCAAATCTTTTATCTTTGAATTTAATGAAATCACATTTGCTTTCTGAACATTAAGCAAATACAATGCTGATGAATCAACATGATTGATTGTATCGGTTCTTAACAACGTTTTAATGATCACCTTGCTATCTTTGCATTTAACAAAAGATAATTGATTAAAAGCAACCTTTGGACATTCTATCGAATCACCAATGATTGTTTCATAAGAAATCAATGTGTCTGTTTTTCCTTGAATATAAGTTTCCTTTGATGGAAACCTTTCCAAACATTTTTCTGCTAATGCTTCAGGATGCTTTGCTGAATATTTCTCGAATGCTTTCTTTGATGAACAACTTGTCAATGCTACCATGATGCACAATGCAACCCAAAGAATAACAATGAATAATGGTATTGATATCAATCTTGATGGTTTAATAAAATCATCATTTTTTTTATAAATCATATCTTTTTCTTTAATATAATGTAATCCCTTTTTTTAATCCCATACCAAAACAAAACATAATGCCTTGCAAAATCTAATCTTGGTTTTAAGAAAATTTCAATCAATAGTGCTATTATTATTAAAATCATAATTTATAAAATTTATCAACTTCAATACCATCTTTTTGTTCGTTTTTCATTATGATCTGCACATTGAAAATTATTGCTGCAAGATGATCTTCAGATTGATCACCCAATTCATAATATGCTAAATGTCTATTCAATGATTCAATAGCTGCTTCATTTGGTTGTCCTTTCTGCCAATTATTTTTGCCATAATGATTTGCACCTTTACGCAACAAATAACCAAAACGCAATCTTGTATATGCATCAAAATGATTTACCAATGGTTTATCTGAATCATTATCACGAATACTTCCAGTTTCAAATTCTCTATTCATTATAAATTGTTTTTAAATTTCAAATAGTTCATAAATGATGCATTATTTATTTCATAAATAAAACCACATTCACACTGCATTTGTCGTTTTATTGTTCCTGCAGTTGTCACAATATTTTTCAAAAGTGTGACATTTTCTGATCCACAACTTTGACATGAATATTTTAAATTACCATTTAAAACACCTGTATGTGTATTCTGTTTAATGTAGTTTTGCATTGTCAAATATACATCTTCAAGCACAATGATGTCACCTTCACAATAAACTGACATTTCTTTCAATGCTTCTTTGTTTCCTTTCATGACTTGTTTCCACATATCAAAACCTGAATGCTTTACTTTGGCACCAACACCAAGAAATTGTGCAATGTAATCAAGTTTATTTGAATTGAAATTAAAGCCATGTTTCGCTTTCTTTAAGGTATCCAAAGTTTTGTATGAAGGAAACATTGGTACACGATGAAATATGCATCTTGTACGGATCCATTTGATGTCAAATCTGTCACCATTATGTGCAATCATTTCATCTGCTTGGTTTGCAATTTGAATGAAATCAATTAGCATTTGTTTATCACATAAATCTTTGTCCCATGTCAAAGTGTGAATTTTATCTTCATTTTCCCATTTGTAAGAAATACAAATGATTTTTCTTTCATCAATAATCGAATCAGGTGTGATTGTTAGATTATAACCGGTTCGCCAGAAATATCCAATATTAGGTGATGTTTCAATGTCAAAAAATAAACGCTTGACATAAAGTTTATTTTGTCTTAAATCAGATAGTTTCTTTTCATTTTCACGATTCAAATAGTATCTGTTGTTGTGATGTTTTGGTAAATTCAATGCATTGATTTCCAAATCAGATAATCGATATCTGCTTTGCTTATTCTTGATGAATCCCATTTTATTGGTTTTAAATGATATTTATATACACTTTATCAGATTTGTTTATTGCTTTCTGAATAACGCAAGTTAAATCATTTATTTTAGATTTTTGTATCCAATTGAAAATATTTTTTTTTATAGGATTTTGTTTGTTGATAAATCTATTTTCAGCAACCAAGATACAACCTTCCGAATCAAAACTTGTATTCCCTCCATGTATTCTAATTCCGGCAAAACTTTTCACGTTCAAAACTTCAGGCAATAAAACTTTGAAACGATTTGAAACTGAAAGAATTACACGATATCTTCCTTTAGGAATTGCAGTTTGTGCTTGAACTTTTACAACTTTGATTTGTTCTTCAGACATATTATCTGATAAATGTCTGAATTTATCTTCTAAAGTGTAGCAGAAAAAAACATCATCAATAAATAATTTTCCAAGTGTTTCAGTTTCAGTGAATATATCACGAATCAGTTTTATTTCCATTTGTTTTGTTTTTTATAATTTCATAAATTTTCAAACATGTGTATGCTATTGATGCAATCAAAAGAATGATTTTTAAACTGCTTTCTATATTCGAAAAAGATGCTAATAAACTAAATGAATTTAGCAATGTCAATTTTATATCTGATTCGTTCATTATTTATTTTTCATAAGTTTATCCACAATAGTTGTCACACCTTCCAAAGAAATATATGCAGTTGAAATTATTACCCAATCAGATGATGATAATTTTGCACTGAACAATGCAAATGAAGCAATGCAGAAAACCAAAAGTTTTCTGCTTACCCATTTGTTAAGAATTAAATCAATTTTCTCCTTCATCAGAATCTTTTAACTCATCAAGTTTCTTTCCGAAAAATTGAACAAATGGCAAACCAAACTTTGTTGGAATGTCATCAATAAATTTCATTAAATCTTTGATTTCTTGTTCTGTTAAATTTATCATAATAATTATTTTTTAAGTTGCAATGTAACAACTTCCGGATTGATTAACAAATTTATTTGATTATCCAAATTCAATTTCATTGCATCAACATCCATTGATGCTTCAAGCCATCCGATTACTTGTTCAGTTGTGATGTCATCGAAAGGTGTGAAATCTTTCGGATCCGGCGATTCTAATGATTCAGCACCATACACTTCAGCACTTATACCATCTTCATTTGTTGCGTTAAATCGCCAATGTGCGACAAAGATTGCATCTTTTAAATCGCCTTCTTTTACTTTGCATTCTACTGCACTAATAACCCAATTGTACGTGTTCATATTTATTTATTTTTATTGTTAAATTACTACTTTTAAAACTCCTGCTGTATGATAAAATGCACCTGCTGTCAATCCTCCTGCAATCGCTAAAGCATTTGAAGCATACTCAACTATTCCATTAACTTGCAATTTTGATGTTGGCGATGTAGTACCGATTCCTACATTGCCTGTGGAGGTGATACGCATTCTTTCAGCAGTAGTATTATTTGGAGTACCGTTGTTTTCTTTAGTATTAAATGTTAAAATACCCCCCCAATTTGTATAAACACTTGCTTTTATCAATCCTAATTGAGCCGATTGCCCGTTTGATTGAGTTAATTGAAAAGTTAACGCCGGACCGTTTGCGGATGCGGCATCAAAAGGACTTGATTCTAATCTCATTACTTCTCCCGTTCCGCCTACAACTGATAATTTAGCAGCAGGAGCCGTAGTGCCGATGCCTACATTACCTGAGGAAGTTAAATACATTAATGATGATACACCTGTGACATCTGTAAAATTAAATCCACCTGTAGATACACTTCTAATTTGTCCACCACCTGAAGAATCCTGTGTTAATCTAATAAAAGCAGGATCGCCAATTCTATTAAGGAAAACACCTGCATTCGCACCATTTACAACTAAATTATAAGAACCTGAAATGCCTGCTAAATTAGGACCTACACTTAATGTGCCATTAACATCAAGAGTTGCAGCAGGCGAAGTAGTGCCGATTCCAACATTTGTACCATTGTCGTAAATCAATGAATTCCCGATTGATGTCGAACCTGTGAATTTAGGTAAATAGTTTGTTGTGCCTGAACCACCAATCGGTGTGTAACCAAGAGCAACAGGAATGCTTGAATTCATCCACAAACTTAATGCTTCATTCCAATGAATACCATGTCCTTGTAATGGTGATGCAATCACTACATCATGCAATTCTTCAAGTTCAAATCCATTTTGAATCCCAACTTCGATTTGTCCAAGCGAAACGTGACTTCTTGTGACCTTACCAACATACACTAAATGTGTTGGTGCAAGTGATTTCATTGATGTGTATGCACCTGCCGTTAAACCACTCAAATAAAGTTGTGTTCCTGCTGTGAATGCTGTTGTGTCCAACCCGGTTAATAATCCAACCATCACACAATATCCATTCGAATTGTTCGCAATATCTGTTTGCAACAAACCGAAAGTTCTTGCACTTGTCGCATCACTTGTTGCACGTGCTTTTGCTATTGTTGGTTTGTTTAAATTCGCACCATTGATGTAAACCACGGTTCCTTTTGTCATTGTCGCACCGCTTACATTTCGCACTTCAGTGACCAATGTGCCTGCTTGACCAGCAACAGGGAAAGTCACCAAAGTTCCATCACCTGCAATGTATTGTGTCGAATTTCCTGCACCCTGAACAGCTATTGTTCCACTTGTTGTGATCGGACTTCCTGAAACTTGAAATGCTGATGGCATTGTCAAACCAACACTTGTGACAAAATCTGATGCTAAAGTTCCAAGTGATCCATCACCTTTTATATATTGTGCCGATGTTCCATCGATTCCGATAAATGTTCCATCTGAAGCAGTTTTCAAAACCTTTGAAATAATATCGTCTTGTTTATAATATCCATCAATCACAACATTTCCTGAATTCAAATTGTTCAATTCAAGATAGCTTCCCAATGAATCAATAATTGAACTGATCCCGGTTGTTGAAATAATGAATGAATAAATCTGAACATAACTTGTGTCAGGTGTTGGATAAATCACATTCGCTGCTGCAACACCTTGCTTTAATGAAATGGTTGTGCCATTCGCTTGAATGATACAACCTTTGTCAAATGTTGCATCCGGTGTTGCTGTGAAAGTTAAATCAGCAGCCCCAGCATTTCTTGTGTATTGAAAATTATTTGCATTGTAAATCAACGCAACATTTTGTGTAAAAGTTTGAACCGCAACATCTGTTGAACTTGTTGCTATCAATGTTGGTCCTGAAACGAAACCATCAATCAATGTGATGTTGTCAAGTCTATCGTATAAATCATTGACAGATGCTTTCACTTCATTCGCATCAGTTGCGTAAAAGATTTCGTTTGGTGCAGGATTGTTTGGATCAACTGCCGTTTGTTTATTTGCGTATGTTATTTTTGACATATCTTTATTTTAAAGGAACTTGACATCTATTTGAATTATATCTTGTTTTTATGTTGATGTCGAACATCCATGCCAGCACGATGTCATTGAATTGCTCACGCAACAATGTGCCATTTGATGCAACATCAATGATCCATTCTTCATTCAATGCAGGATCACGCATCAATGCAATGAAATCTTCAGCAATCGAAATTAAATCAGATTGAACATCAATTTCATTGTCTTTGCTATTTTCATCTACATCAGCCAAATCAGCAAACCAAAAACGAAAATTGAAGGTTGTCAATCTTGACAACGGATCAATATTGATTGTGTTTAAATCAGTAATTACAGCAACATAAGGAATGTCCTTTTGCAAAACATCGATGATGTCTCCATGCTGATAAAACTTGATTTGTGCATGATTATTTGCTATTGTTTGAATTCTTTTTATTACTTGGTTTAATGTCAGCATTTCGATTGTCTAAAAAAAATTTCAATTTTTGTTCGTTTTGTTTACTTACCTTTTTCGCCATTGTAGTAATTTATCCAAGGTTCATTATAGCTTGCATTTGGTTTTGTGTAAATATCTTCACCCAAATAAATAGGTGATGAAAATGATGTTGTGTTTGGATAAACTGAATCTAAACCACCGGTTTGTTCACGATATTCAGGATAAGATCCTTGCTCTTGCATCAAATATAACATGCATCTTTTTGCATAATGTTCAGCACGAATTTTGTAACGTTCAACGATTGAAAACATGTCATCTTTTGATGGCACATTTGAACCATCTTTGTTCACGCTAACAAGACCAACATTCCAAAATTGATAGTTCAATCCTTGTGGCAAATCCATCATCACATAGTTCATCAACGTGTCGATTACATAATCATCCACAAGTGATTTATACACACCTGTCAACGAATTGTTTTGTATGTCTGTGATTATCTTATTGAATAATTTACTGCCCAACAACGGCATGATATACATATCCTGTGCTGATTTAATTTCCGGATAGATTAATTTATCATCAATGTTCGTGTGAACAGATGTCCTATCCTTCAGAATGTTTGGTGTAATTATTAAAACGTTCTTGCTCATCTTTATTTCTTTTTATCAATTACCAAATTTGCTTTCCAAATATGTCTGCAATGATTCTTCACAATTCCATTATCATTCCAATATCCACCAACCTGTTCATATACATTGTATCCTAAAATCATGCTGATTTTCTGAATGTCTTGAATTGAATAAACCTTTCCTGCATTCACCATGTGTTTGCAAAATGGTCTGCTTGTTGGTATCAAAATACCACCTGATGCATCACTTCTTTTTTCATAAGAATACATGATCTTAAATTTCGGAACCTTTGTGATAATTTTTTGAATGATATTTGGTGCAAATTCTTGAAACATGATTTCATCATCTGCATCAAATGTTGCTTCCTTTGATTGTTTAATTTCATAATCATCAGCAGATTCACCATGATTTTCAAATAATGAAATCAAAAGTTTATCATTCGCTTGCTTTGTAAATTGTGATTCAACACCAAGCATTACTTCAACTTCAGAATCAGATAAACCGAATCCGGCCTTCATCATTGCTTTTGCCTGATTCAAATTATATTTTCCTTGATTATATAAACGAATGATTCTATCAAGTTGTTGATTTTGTTTTCCTGTTAAATTTTTCAAATGTTCATTCACAATTTGTTCTTCTTGTTGAACAACTTGTGGTTGAATTTGTTGTGTAGGTTGAACAATTTCATTAACTGCAGCATCTGGATAATCTTCAACATTGATTCCCATTTTCTCTAATAACCAAGATTTTGGTGCAACTGCAAGCATTGTTGTTTCACTAAATTCAAATCCGATTGGATTAACATCCTGAAGATAAACTTCATCAGGAACACCCTTCATTCTGCCAAAATAATTTACGACTTTGCAATATGCTTCTTGCTTATTATCTGCATATGTATTTTTAAAAATATCAAATGCAATTCTTAATTCTTGTGATGAACCAAGTTTTCCATCTTGCTGAATTCCAAATAAAATTGGATGAGTAATTTCAGCACCTGCAAATATGTTATTTGTGATTAAATTATCAACTGATGTGAAATCTTCTTTTGTTAAATCACTTACACCTAAATCATCAATTGTTGGTTTAGTTGCAGTTGAATTATTAAATCCAACAAGAATCTTTTTTCCTTCAGAACCGGTTGCCGTATTTTCTAAACGCAATGTGATGTCACGTTTTTCTTCAGTTGTTGGTTCACCATTATAAAAATTGATAAATTTACCTGCACTGAATCCAGTCTTTGCATTTGTTAATGTTGCTTTTGAAACTTCAACATCAGATTCAATGTAATTACATGAAGCCAAATATCCCGGCAATGCATAAATATTTGTGTATGGTGTATATTCTTTATATGCAAAAATTGATGAACATTTTAATGATGGATTATATGCAGGAAATACTTTCTGAACTTCAGAATAATTTGACCAATCTTCTTTGTAGTAAAATTCTGAACAATCACGATTTGTTCTGATATTCTTGAATGAAATGTGATGAATTCCAAATACACCTGTAATCATTGTTGGAATGATTTGCCAATAAAAACCACCAAAAAGTTCAATATCAGTGATTGTTTGTGGTGTTATTTTATCAATTTCTTTTATAAATGCTAATGTTTTTGGATCATCAGAATCAGATGCTAAACCATTACCATAAATATATTTTACCTTTCCATTAATAATGGCACGATGTTTTGCTGACTTATTGAAAAGTTCAAGCAAATAATCAGGATAGTCATTCTTTTCGCCAAAACGAACATAAAGTTCACCGGTTTTCTTTTTAAAAACCGGGATCTTACTATCTGAAAATTTCTGAAATATTTGAATCATGTTATCCTTCATAACCTTTAAATGTGGTGCTTGTATTATAAGATTCAAAACTAAATATTGAATCCTTAATTAAAATCATTTTACCAACTTCAACAACAAGATGTGATGGTGTTTCTTCAACAACATAGTTCCACTGCCCTAATGATTTATTATAAAATAAAGCACTTGTATTGATAATAAATTTATTGTATCTATCTTTAAATAATGATAAATCTTCACCTAAAACATAACAAATGACATCCTTTGTCATTACATTTGTGAAACTAATATTGTAAACCGGATTTGGCACATTGCTTTTTTCCTTTAAAGTAAGGATCAAAACATCTGCAGTATTTCCAATATTTAAAGTGACCATATTATAATGTGTAATTATATTGCGTTTATTTACAAATATATAAAAAAAAAGGTGCATATTATTGCACCTCTTTTAGTAAATAGTTTTAAACAATTAAGTTCCTGCAGTGTATAATGTACCTAATGTAGTAGAATCAACACTTGGTGCTAATGATTTCACATCTGATTCAATGTAATTGCATGAAGCCAAATATCCCGGCAATGCATAAATATTTGTGCATGGTGTATATTCTTTGTAAGCAAAAATTGATGAACATTTCAACGATGGATGATAGGCCGGAAATACTTTCTGAACTTCAGAATAATTTGACCAATCTTCTTTGTAGTAAAATTCAGAACAATCACGATTGGTTCTGATATTCTTAAATGAAATGTGATGAATTCCAAATACACCTGAAATCATTGTTGGAATGATCTGCCAATAAAAACCACCAAAAAGTTCAATGTCAGTGATCGTTTGTGGTGTTATTTTATCAATTTCTTTTATGAATGCTGATGTCTTTGGATCATCTGAATCAGATGCTAAACCATTCCCATAAATATATTTTACTTTTCCATTAATAATGGCACGATGTTTTGCTGACTTATTGAAAAGTTCAAGCAAATAATCAGGATAGTCATTCTTTTCGCCAAAACGAACATAAAGTTCACCGGTTTTCTTTTTGAATACCGGGATCTTGCTATCTGAAAATTTCTGAAATATTTGAATCATGTTATCCTTCATAACCTTTAAATGTGGTGTTTGTGCTATATGCATCAAAACTGAATTCTGTATCTTTTACTAAAACCATTTTTCCAACTTCAACAATAACATTTGATGTGTTTTCAGTCACTTGATAATTCCATTGACCTAATGGTTTATTATAAAATAATGATGTTGTATTAACAAGAAATTTATTGAATCTTTCTTTGAAAGATGACAAATCAGTTCCAAGTTGATGTGCAATCACTTCCTTTGTCAATACATTTGTGAATTCAATGTTATATGTTGGACTTGACAATGTGCTTTTCTCCTTTAATGTGAGAATCAAAAAATCATCTGAATGTCCAATATTTAAAGTGACCATATTATAATGTGTAATTATATTGCGTTTATTTACAAATATATAAAAAAAAAGGTGCATATTATTGCACCTCTTTTAGTAAATAGTTTTAAACAATTAAGTTCCGGCAGTGTATAAAGTGCCTAATGTAGTTGAATCAACACTTGGTGCTAATGCTTTTACATCTGCTTCAAATGTGATTTCATATCCATTTCTATCAGAAAGAACTTTTCCTGTCTTTGCAGATGTTGATGTCATTGTCATTCCAATTGCATCACCTTGTGTACCACCGAATAACCATCCGGTACCATTGTTATCAACGATAACGGCATATAGCCTATTTTTTCCTAATAATAATAATTCATTTCTAACAGAAACACTTAACTTATTGATTGGGAATTTTAATGTTTGCTTATTCATCGCAGTTCCATTTTCACGACTTACTGAATATGCCTCTTCAGGTTCAATGTTGTATGCTTCAATGTTGTATTTTCTGAAAACCTTTGTTGCTGCTTTAGTTATTGCAGTCACAACACCCGCAGTTTCAGTGATTGTTGCGTTAGCAATCTCAATGAAAGAAATGGTTTTTGCACCTCCAAAACTATCGATGCAA
>Ga0208160_1001073_pt1 | contig 11948 bp, 18 predicted proteins | sample CB_VirMetaG_FD_184536 | JGI IMG/M metagenome (GOLD analysis project Ga0208160, IMG submission 184536) | Freshwater to marine saline gradient viral communities from Chesapeake Bay - CB_1504_1 Viral MetaG (SPAdes) (version 4) | ecosystem: Environmental > Aquatic > Marine > Coastal | place: USA... | reverse complement strand
TGACTTCCTTGAACGCACCACCGAAGGTTTGGGTCATACGACCTGCTTCTCCAGCACGACGAACTTCGTGGTCCTGAACAGTCAAGCGGCTCCAATAAGCACTCTCAAGAGTTGCAAAGGTTGGAACTGCATGTCCATTGAGCGAGCCAGGAATCTGAACTCGCTTGCCCTTGACCAGTCTAGCGACACTGCTCTTGGACTTTACTGCTTCTGGGTTTTTGGTTACAATAGCGAAGTTTTTGAACTTCTCTGTTGCTCCGAACTTGCTTAATAGTGACATGTTTGTTTTACTTTCTTTGATATGATATGATGTTGATATAATGTATTACAAAAGGAATTGCTCTTGGCGAACAATCCCCTATTTTTTATTAGCTCAGGCGTTTGGATGCTGGTTGTCACTTACGACTTCCAGTTCATCCGTAATGTCTGAGGTATTCTTGCTTTGCTCTTTGTAGCCTGCTACAAAATCAGACTTGGCGTTTACCAATGTCTCTTTTGTTTGGGCTAGAGCGTTCTTGCTCACTACAGCAGTAGTTTTAGCAAGCGTTTTGGTCTGAGCAGTTGTCTTGCCCAGCAATTCACCTAACTTACGCATGGATGTTGCCTTTCTTTTGTTGTTATTATTCTTCATAGGTGTTAAATATTGCATCTATGAACTCTGCAATTAGGTCAAATAACCATTCAAACACACATCACCCCCTTTCTGAGTGTGCCCCTATTTTTTAATAGGAAATTTAGAATAAGGTGACTAGTGTTATTTTTTTTATTGAAGACGCTTGATGATGTCATCAAATTCGTCTTCAACATCTTGATCGTAGAAGTGTGGTTCAGTCTGAGAGCTAGGATGTCTCTTTTTGACGATCACTTTTTCTTCTACGAAATAGTTATCTTTTATGTCTTGATAGATGGATTTGGCTGTAAGCTTAGAGCCCAGCCGCAAACCAAGAATAAAGACTAGTGCTATAGCAATGAATGTATATAACATTATTTGTTCCTTTTTGAAATTCCTGCTAATGCTATAACAATAAAGTTTAGAATAATAGCAGTGACCAAACCTGTTAATATCATTGCCGGAACTTCCGAATAAATCCGAAAGCCCCAGCAATGACGAATGCCACGGTTGTAATGATCAGGCTAATCCGAGTTACAGCTTTCATGAGTACAAGTACTCCTTTGCTTCTTGCGGATTGGCTGCTTCGTACTCATCCATCATTGTTTCGATGGTTGCGTACCACTGTGCCACGATATCTTTTGCCTGTTCAAAGTTGAGACAGGGAATCGTGTAGTGGTGGTGATCAGATGAGTCACCAGTGGGGGACTGAATGCTGTATTCAATCCATGCAGAGGTTTCACGATCACCAGTTTCCAAGTTGCGGTAGGCATTCATGGAAGTGATCCAGCCTTTTGGCATGGAACGAGCATCACGACGCCAACTCATGAAACCCCATACTTCAGAGTGTTCGCCTTTTGCATCATTGAGTTCAAGTTTGAACAACATTATTCACTTACTTTCTTTTTAGATTGACTACGTGGATTGTGAATACCTGGATTTTCTTTTCGTCGCTGTGAACGACGAGCATTCTTTTCTTTTAGTCTGGCGGATTCTTTCCACCACTTTTCATTTTCAGAGCTGGCCATACTGCATCTCCTTTGTGATGTAGTCGTTGTACGTTGTTTCTATTTCTTTATTCTTTTTCTTCTTTTCATCGCGGGCTGCGAACAACCCGATGAAAAAGAAGATCACGAATGCTACTGCTGCCAGTATCAGCTGCGTGATCAGGTTTGCTTTAACTATCTTTGCTACTGACATTGCTTTCTCCTTTGCTTGGAATTACCCCTATTTTTACTAGTGCAAATTTTTAGAATGGTTCCGTTTTCATTCTTGAAACGGTTTCCGTAAACTTGCCAATGGCATACGGCCATTAGACCGGGTTGTTGCCTCACGATTTGGGAAGAGAACAACCTAATTTCCCAATGTGCCCTGCGTAGCCACAGGGGGCTCTGCGTGATCGAAGTACATCACCGTACGGTATGAGTACTTGCCACGAGATCTTTACTCTATGTTTGCCGGCTTGAAAGTTCTGTTGTGCAAATCATAGTCGTCATCTGGATCATCATAGAGGCTTCCATTATCATCATCACCAGCCATGATGTCTAGCCAGTTATGCTGCTTTTCGCCCCAGTGACCACCACTGAATCTGGACAACCAATCAGAAGCTTTTCGGATACGGTCTTTACCTTTGAACACTACCGAAAGAGTATTTACTTCATTGGTGTCTTCGCCGTCACGACGAGCAAGAATCTTGATGGCACATCCTTTGTAGATTTTGCCATCGGCTTCCACATCACCAACGGTGAACAAGACCCAGTAGTTGGGTCCCGTGTAAGTGGAACTAGTTTCCATTGCTCGAAAGGTTTCTGGAAGAATACGCGTTACGTGCATGATAATCTCCTAATCAAGTTGTTGTGAACTTAGTTCTTTGAGGACTTGTTCTTTCATTTTACTGGTGAGTTCTTCTTCAGTAAGAATGATAAGACCAGCATAGGCTTCATCCATCATCTGAGAGACAAATTTGTAATTGCCCCAAGTATAAACAAAGTCATCTGCAATATCTACGAGATAATACGTAGTTGGCATGGAATACTCCTTTATGATGCGTGTGACTTGCATTACTTGTCACCCAACAAGATGCTTTTTGGCAAGATGTTAGGGGCTTGTTCGATTTCGTTTTCTTCTCCGGTGTCCGATGGATTTCCTGCCGGGTACATTTCGTCCCAGCATTTTGGACAAATTCCGGAAATGAACAATTCTCGTTCGTCTTTGTCCATTTCTGGAAAGCAGTTTTGAACGAATTCATTGTTCATCAACCAACGCTGGTAGCCATTTCTGGGGACCTTTTTTACGACATGATTTTTGTCGCAGTTCAGGCACCAGAAAGTGCATTCCAGAGTTCCGTCTTCTTTTTCATTTACGAATTCGGGCAAAAACATTACTTTTTTCTCCTTTTTGAGTTATGAATCCCCTATTTTCGCAATTAGTGTACTAGTGCAAATTTTTTTTAGAGTGTCTAGCCCCCCAGTACCATAATATTATGATACTAGGAGGCTAGAACACCCCAAGGAGGTGATGGCAAGATCAAATGTCTAGTTGAAAGAGAGTACTAGACGTATTTTTTGAGTCCCGCGTCAGCGGGACGAAGCGAATCTGCGAGCCCCCAGGGGGGCGAGCAGTTCGCATAAAAAAAGAGAGAAGTGAAACCCCCGGGCGGGAGGGGGAGGATTCCCACCCGAGGGTACACTTTTTGTCCTGACGGTTAAGTCAGAACGGAGCGTTAGATGTCTCCACGACAATCTTCGGCTCAACCTTGATGTCGCTGACATCCACCGAGGCGATGTCACCAGCATCCTTGGCCCGTGGAAGAGCAACACGCGTCCACGAAGGAGTCGCATCGCCATCCAGGTAGACGGTGAACTGGTCACGCGAAGCCTGCTCGCCGTCCTTGGTCACCCAAGTGTTGGTCTTGCGAGCGCCCGTCTTGAAAGAACGGACGTCATTCACAAGGGCCAACCTGTCAGTGGCATGCTGGCAGAGAGCCGCAGCCTTGCGAGCAACTTCCGAAGAAGAAACCCACATGCTGAACTGGCAGTCGCGGTCAAAGCCACTCTCAATGCTGGGCATCAGCGTGAGAGGGAACTTTGTTACTTCAAAGGACTCACCGTCCTTGGTGGTTGCGGAGAAGGTACGGGCTTCTCCAACCCGGGTCACATAGAAAGCGACCAGTTGCTTGATGGCATTCATGATTTGCAGGCTCCTAGACCTGCAGTGAGCGTTTTTGGACACGGGAAACGCACAACCCGTTCGGAGCAGAATTGCCCCTATTTTGGCCAGACCCGTGCCGCAGCGTCTCCGCCACGACCTAGGACCTAGCCAAACCCACCAAAGGATTTAGAATAATAAAACTATTTTAATATTCTAGACCTATGGACTAGACTTAGTATCTAGCTCTATGGAACTAGACATAGCCACACTGACTTAGCTTTAAATCATTCTGTTTCTGACATCAAAGCTGTCACAGCAGCAGATGGAGGTAAGAAGGTGCAGGCCAGTTCTTTTAGTTGTTCAGCTAGACCATCCTTGCCTTCTTGTGATGCATTGTTAGCAGCATCATAGATAGCCGCTGCAAACTGCTGTATCACAGCCTCATTAGCAGGATTGTTTTCCTGAGCTACTTGAAACATGCTTCTGTAGACAGCAAGTGCTGGATATAGGGAGCATGCATATATTGACAGTTTCTGATCCTTGAGACCATTCAATATCTGATTGTGAGCCTCTTTGACATCAGTAATGTTTTTACTTGTTGTCTTATGGGCAATCTTGATGTGAAGGTCTTTATTGAACAGTTCACCAAGTTCAATGTTTTCTTCTCGTTGCAGCCCCAATAGGATGAAGTGCAAGATAATTTCATTGATTGATTTCTGTCTTTCATTCTTGAGCCTTGTTAAGTGCTCCTTGATCCCTGCTGGTATTCTCAGCAGTAGTTTCCATTCTTGCATTATTTTTCTCCTTGTGAATGACTAGACCTTATGCCTAGTCATAAGAAAAGAAGGGTATCTTTTCAGACACCCTTCTAATCTTATTTCTTTACGGACGAACCGTAGGTGGAATTACCTGTTAGCCTTGAGTGCCCGGGACTTGTGATCCTTCAGCATCTCAATGATGTCACTGGCATCCTTGGTGGTCAGCATGCCATCGATGTTCTCGATAGCAACAGCTTCCTTGTGGTTCTGCATCTTGGTGACAACGCTGTTCCACAGGCCATCACCATCACAGATGACGTCCATTCTGACCAATTCGTTGAACAGGCCTCGGATGAAGCCGACCTGCTTGTCGCTCATGGCTTTCACCATCACGCGTCCATTTCCCTTGCACCTGAAGCACTGGGCTTCTGGGTTCTTTTTGGTTGGCCACTTGCCGGTGCCCCTGCATGACTTGCAGGTAGTGGTCCACTGAAGGACCTTAGTCATTTCGGACATTGTTTATTTCTCCTTGTTGAGGTATAAGCATCAGTTCTGCTGATCTACCAGTATTCTTCCCTTGGATTATTGTTCGAGGTGCCAAGGTTCGGTTATCAATATTAAGATAACCTAGTCACGTCTAATGACCAACACTCAGCTATAGACCTAAGCCCTAGCCATAAAGAAAGAGGGGCAGCCCTTGCGTACGATGCAAGAACTGCCCACTCTTTCTATCTGTTTACGGACGAACCGTAGGTAGATTACCTGTTATCAGCCCTGATCAAGCTGACGAATGCCTTCGATCAGAAGATCCATGATGGTGTCTTGTCCCTCATAGCCGTTCTGGAAGATGATTCTGTCTGACCTTCCGTACTTTGTACGCGTCAGCACAGGATCAATGATCCAGCGGTATAGAGCAACAGCCCACTTATCAGGATGTCCCGATTCGTAAGACGTGATTTCCGAATACATCTCCTCAACGATCTTTGAGACCGTTTCAGTGCGTTCACGCTCAGCAAATGCTTTTGCGAAACGGCTGATGTTTCTGGTCTTTGTCTTTTGCTTGTACGCAGCATCTGCTCTTTCAAGCATTGCGTTGTACTTGCTCCAGAACTGAAGAGCCCATGCAGCTGTATTCGGTTTGATGTCTGGAATGGCTTCCATCACCTTATTCCTGGTAGATGCGTTCATCCTGAACTCAAAGGATGAGACTCGGACAATGTCCTGAATCTTACCCAAAGTGCCACGATAAGCATCATTCATCTTGGAAAACTTACCGTCCTCCAAAATGAGATCAGCCGGAACCGTCTCGTACATCAATGCAGAGAACCTTGTCTGAAAGACAAACTTATCCACAGGAATGCCATCTTTGGCAGCCTTCTTCATCAGAAGCTGTTCCATGGAATACACACCATCGCCAATGTAGCTAAAGGCAGCAAGATCTGCTGTCTGTTGCAAACTGTCAACGATGTCATTTCCGATTGCTGGCATTACAGTGGGATAACTTGGTCCAAATATTGCAGACCAAGCCATCACTGCATTTGCGTACTGACCAACTCCAGGATTGCATGTTTGAGCCTGGATCATGCTTAAAGCATTATCCTTACTCATCAGCTTTCCAGAGTGGTTCGCGGATGATGGAATCTCTCCGACTTTGACATCCTTCAACAATGTTGCCATTGCTGGAGGTGCATCCATCAGATTGATTACCGGGATACGGTCTTCAGCAGCACGCATAAATGGCATGCGTTCTGCGTCGTACCTTTCGATGGAATATCCACCTGGTCCATTTGGGCTCCTGATGACCACACAAACGTCAATTGCTTCTTCTGGAGTATTAGGCACTTCCAGGTCAGAAGGTATGACGAATGTATTCCTGAATTCCTCAGGATCAGCAGAGCTCCACAACTTAATGCGGATGAACTTTGCTTGGTCACCGTCTTGGTCCCATGTGTCATGAAGGTCCGCTGTTTCAGTGAAACGATCAGCTGGCAACACAACACCAAAGCGTTCATCATAGAAGATGACGTTTCGCGGTATGTCACCGAAATCGTATCCACCGATCAACTCGAGTGCTTCCCGAGTCGTAACGGTTGCCATCATGGCATTGGACATTGGCACCCACCAGCGCTTCTTGCGAAGAGCAGCCTTCATCTGGTTGATCACTGAGCCATAAGCCATGAACAGGATGTTGGACGAAGACTGAATATCCATACCAGCAGCTTGCCAGCGTTGATATGTCTTCTTCCATCCAGTAGTGGCGTACTCCATTGAAGGAGTGCCATCTTCATGGTGGCCGTGCTCTTCCTGATAAAGTATCCAATCAGGAATCTTGCCCTCAGATACCTGTTGATTCATATCAACAATTATCGAGTTGAGATCCTGACCGAAACGCTCTTCAGTCAAAAGCCACGTGTGGTTATGGAACATTGATTGCATGTCCCACATTGCCGTGTGGATATGTGGATGCCGGAACGCCGTAAACATCCATTTGCAATCATTGGTGAAGACTTCCTTCTTCAAAGCCGATTCGTGGAAAACCACATCTGCTTCGAGTTGGTCATCATCACAAACAACAGCAAGACCCTTGACCAAACCGAACTCGATTGTTAGCCTGGATATCAGGCGACCAATCTTATTCTTATTGATCAATGCGATCATTTTGCGCTTTTCATACCCATCAGGCATGTTAAAGCACGCTTTGACCGCAAAGGTCTTACGGATGAAAATGACGCCGTCAAAGAAGAGCTCTGGCAGATGATTGAGATCATCCGCTGTAAGCATCTTATAGGAGAGCCTCTCCATACGCCCAGATGCATTCATCTGAACGATGCGAGTGACTTCCTGAAGACGCTTTGGAGTCTTCTTTGAGTCTAACGCTTCCATTCCAAGAGCTGAGAGGGTGAAGTCCTTGTCCTCACCATCAACCATCAGAAAGAATGCGTACGACGCATTTGCCCAACAGAACGTGGACGTATCCACCAGCTTTGGCAGGTCATACCTACCGATGCTGATGTTGCTTCCAAGTTCCTTTACCGAGATCACTCCAAGCCGGAATTTAATTCCAGCAGCAGTGAGCCGATTAAGGGCGGGATAAACCCAGTCTCCAGTTTCAACTGGCATGAAGTAATCGGTAATTACCTTACCGTTCTTCAGCCGGAAGAATCCAGACTGGATTGGCTTCTTGGATTCCTTGAACTCGTCCATCATACGAGTTTCCTCGCTAGATGGCCTGTTCGTCAGGACCCGCCACGGTCCCTTCAGGAATGTGAAGATGGACCTCTTCACTGGTTTGTTTGTGTCCATGCTTCTCCTTGTTAAAGCACAGTCGGTATCTTGAAGGGGATACCGATCAGCCCTTTGACTAGTGGCCTAATCACTAGTCATAAAAAGAGTGGGCTAGGAAATCAAAATGACTTGACTTCCTAGCCCTACTCTCTGCCGGCAAATTATCGGCTGATCTCTTCCTTAAGGAAAGAAATGTTGTTTACAATGTCCATTTCAATCCTTGGTCCAAAGGCATGTGACATTAAAACAGCAGATGACAATTTGCCATTCTTGGCTTTTGATACCAAGTGATTAGCCAGCATCTGCTCAGATGCCCAGTAGCCCTCCCAGTAGTTGCAGAAAACAAACTTCATTGTTCGCTCTGAAAACACAGGTGTTTGCTTGTGAACACGAATAAGCCATCCGCCACGCTTACTCTGTGATTTTAAGACATTCACCTGAATGATTCCAGGAGTTGCCTTGATCTTTGAACGTTGCAGTTCCCATCGGATGTTTCTGCAATATTTCTGAGCTACTAGCAACCGTCCCTTTTTGTCTTTCTTGACATAGGGCTCTGTGTCGTAGCTCCTGGTCCAGGTGATGACGTTCCACGACACCATTCCTTCTCGGGTGTTTATCCCGAATTGGAACAATGCCGACTCAAGGTCAACACCTCCATTTCGCAAAACCGCTAAAACGGCCTGCAGTAGTGTTGGTACTTTCATTGTTTAGGCCCCTCCTAGAGCCTATGACTTTGGACCCTTTGTCCTAGTCATAAAGAAAGAGGGGCGCCCTTTCGGACACCCCTCAATTCTTTATTACTTACAGACGACCATCCAAACGACGAAGAGTCGTTGCATCCAACTCACCCGTCAGTGGATTGACCATGTCATTGTACTCGGCGGCTTTTTCTGCCCAGTAGTTGGCCGCTTGTTCTTCAGCTTTTTGCTGTTGAATGCAACCAAGGCATCCTTTTGCTTCATCCTCCATTTTGTCTGCAAAGATGTCGTAAACGATACCGCCTTCTGCCCAAGCGTCATCCCATGCTTCTCGGCGCTCTTCATAAAGCCCCTCGTCACACTTCCAACACTTTTTGGGTGCCTTGTCCGCAAAGCTGAACTCACTTGCAAGTTCTGCAATGCCTTTTCGGCTGAACAAATTGGCCAATGAAATGACCATGTTGTTCCAGTTGCTCTTGATTGATTCGGCGTGAATTACCGCCATGATCATTCCAACCCCCAGAAAGAGGGTTATTGCAATTGACGTGAACATCTCTCGACGTTCCTTTCCTTGATTTACGTAGATCAACCCCTACGCGGGCATTTCTCTTGGATTATTGTTTTTTAAGGTGCCAAGATTCGAGACCAATAAGTCTCAGCTGTTTATTACAGCCACACTTATATTCTTTGGGATGACTAAAAACCTAAGTCCTAGTCATAAAGAAAAAAGGGCCAAAGCCCCTTTTTCCTTAATTACTACCACCATCTTTTGGCGTCTACCACTTCCATTCCATGCTTCCTCATTACTTCGTGATTTTCGTCTTCCAACGCAATCACAAACTTGCCATTCATCTTCTTCTCAATAATCGGGATGAGATAGTCCTTAACTTGATCACTACCCCACTTCTGACCATTCCGCCAATCTTTTCTTCCTGCGTTTTCTTCCTTCTTCCAATACCACCTTTCACAAACCAATGGTCTAAACCACAGACCATCAAAACAATTCCAAACACCAATTTGCTTCAATTTTTCGACAGTCACTTTCCTAGCACTACTGCCTCGGACTGTAACTCCAACAATCACATAACCATTCTTTTTCAATTCCTTCACCATCTCCACACCACCAATCAAAACATTTGCTTTGACTGTAGTCTTATTCCATTCATTCCAATATTCCTCACCAAAGGGAATAACACCTTCAAATTCATTTCCTTCACTCTTTGTGATTGACACCAATGTTCCATCAATGTCAACCAACACCATCTTTTTCTTTTCCACTGTCTTTTCCTCTTCTTTCTTTTTGATAACTATTTCCAATTTCTTGATGATTTCAATAATCCATTTCATTTTTAGGCCCCTCCTTAGAGCCTTAACTAAAGACTTTTGTCCTAGTCATAAAAAAAAGACTAAATTTACTAGCACTATCTCCTCGGCTGCAATACCTTAACCAACCTTCCAAGGACGACCAGTAACCTCCATGTGTCCACGATTAATCGCAGCACGTACTTGTTCTTTTGTCAGTCTTTCAACTATTATCTCTGGATTCCGATAAATCGGAACATCCAAAGGCAACATTGGAACTTCTGCATTACGCTTTTTGTGATGAGGGCAATTAATTGATCTTGTGCAGCGTTGGCTACCAGGATCTCCTTTTACCTCAACATATCGAATTAAACCATTCTTTAACTGATATTTCTTTCTTGGTTTAATTCTTGCGTTGCACCTAGGTAAGGTGCGATTGTTCTTCTTCATAATTTAGGCCCCTCCTAGAGCCTTTGACTAAGACTTAGTGTCTAGTCATAAAAAAAGACCCCTGGGATGGCAGAGGGTTACCATCCCAGGGAATCTTTTAGTTAGTGATTTTTCTGTTGCCAGGCGTCACTACTGCCCCGACTCTTAGTCAGCGAGCTCTAGACGACGTCCTTGAACTTTTCCATCAGGAACCATACCTGATGTCTCCAAGTGTCGTCATCCCAATTGGTCTCGTCCCAACATTGGCAGCAGCACCACCAATTATTGGTCAAAGAACCCTTGAGTACGAACTCAGTGTTGCCGTGATCCCGGCACCACTTGTTTAGGGTAATTGTTTCACCTCCTTTCAAGGTGTTGTGGCAGACTCTTCAAACACGTCACTACTGGTCTGCCAGCAGCAGTAACGCGGGGTCACTTTGGGGAAGGAGATTGTTTAGTCCTTCCATTGCAACCCGGTACTTGGCCAAGGTTATTATCCTTAGGCCATTGAGCTATACGCAGCGTCTTGAGCGCCGCGAAAGCATTCTTCACACCACCTCTCATTGGTGGTCTTACCCTCTTTGGTTTTCTGAACCATGCAGGTATTATGCCGACGACAACGGCAGACCCTGCAGATCCCCTCACCAAGAGAGCGGATTCTCCTGTATGCAACCATGATTCACCTCCTTAGGGTTGATTGGGTTGCTTTCCCATGTTGGGCTGATTACGGAAGGATGATAACCTGACCAGGCTGAATTACATCGCCATTCAACTTAATCATCTGATATCGAACTTCTTCCATGTTGGCCTTATTGCCACCACAGTGCTTGTACCCAATGTCCCAGAGAGTGTCACCCGACTGGGCAATCACGCTGGAAACATCACAGGTAACCTTCGACACTTGGTTCATCCGCATGCCGAAAAGCACCATGCCGACTATGATCATTGCGATCAAAGCCATGGTCAGTTTGATGTTCTTCTTCATTTCACCTCCTTTGCTATTGAGAGGAATGTGACTAATAACAACTGCATTGCGCTTCATTATTATCCCCTTTGTTGTTTGAGATGGCTCATTCAGACCGTGGTCTCTCACACCACAATGACCCCTGGGTATGCAGGGGTTTCGCCTTATTCGGCTGGGTTGTTGATGTCTTTATCCCAGTCTTCTCCATCATCATCAGCAATCATTTGCTGGATGATACCAAGGATGCTGTTGGTCATGTCTTTAAAGGTTTGATGATGCACGACACGAATGTCATCGCCAGTAACAAACTCTTCACCAGACTCTTGCCTTCTGGTTTCATCACAACCAGTGCACTTCTTTGACCAACCCTGGGTAAATTCCACACCAGCCTGGTTAAAGCCCCGGTATTCAAACACAGGAAAGATTTCACACTGCTTGCAGATAGGAGCATCCACCGAATACACCACATTGGCATAGCCATCATCGCTCATCCAATACAGTGTTGCACAGCCTTGAATAGCCATGTATAGCTCCCATTCTTCAGCCACAAACGGGATGAACTCTTCCGTCATGTGGTTGACGAATTCTTTACCAGGTGCCCAAGACAACTTAGGATTAATGTGTTCTCTGGTCCACTCAGCATCTGCATTGACCACTGTGATCTTGAGGACTTTACCATCCTCGTTATATTGTACGATTATGGGCTGCCTATTACCGCCCATGAATGTGTATTCCTTCACTGCACCCTCCTT